>JGI26470J50227_1000505_pt1 | contig 15881 bp, 17 predicted proteins | sample FreactTroBogLake_FD_50227 | JGI IMG/M metagenome (IMG submission 50227) | reverse complement strand
GGTTGATTCGCTTGAGAAAAAGATCGATAAATTAGAAAAATCAGTAGAGCAACTCTGCGAACTAGCAAACAAATCCAAAGGCGGTATGTGGGCTGGCATGATGGTCATCTCGGCATTAAGCTCGTTTGTTGGATTCCTTAGCCACTACTTTGTAACGAAGCCATGAGTATATGGCCGATCCGTTTGGTATTAGCGAGGGAGCAAAGACTCTTAGTGGTACACTAAACTCGAGCCTCAAGGCCGGCAAAGAGCTGACCAAGAGCATTGAAAACATTCAACAAGATGGCGCAGCAGTCGCCCATCAAAAAGCCCAAGAACGGATTCGCGCTAGACGCGAGGCAGAATTTAAAAAGCAAAACGCTCTGATCCGCGCCCTAGAAGACTGGAAGCAAAAGAAGCAGATCTCCGAAGAAGAAGCTAAATTAAAGATTGACTTTGTAAAAAAGTATGGTGCTAAGGAGTGGGACGCGGTCCTCAGAATTAAGCTAGATATTGAAAATATGGAACGCAAAGACAACGAAGCGTTCCAGCATGATTTAAAAGAAGTACGCAGGGTGCAGTTTATCTGCTTCCTGTTTGCGGCAGTAATCGCATGGTACGCAACATGGGGATATAAATGGTAAGTAAATTTTTCAAAGACATCTTTACAGAAGACTGTGGTGAAATGTTCTGCATCGCCAGAGTAATGGCTTTTGTTGCCCTACTCACCTTTGCAGCATGCGCCATCATCCACGTCTACAATAATCCAACGCTCGACCTGAACCAGCTCGGGATTGGCCTAGCCGCGACCTTAACTGGCGGCGGTGCTGTGATTGCTGGCAAGGCAGCCACACAACAAACCCCTCCTCCCAAGGTATAATGTTTAGTAACATCCTATCCCTCTTTACTGGTGGCTCAACCACTGCCTACTTAGTTGCTGGAGCACTGCTCCTCGGCGGCTACGGTGGCTGGTTTGCAACATCAGACTATTATGAGGCTAAGATTGCTAAGGTCAACACCGAAGCGATTGAGCACCAGAATAAGGTGATTGAGGAACAGGGTGTTATCTCACAACAAACACAGAAGGACAAAGATGAACTACAAAATCGCTACGATGGCGTTGTTGCTATGTTGCGCGGGGTGCACAACCCCGGTGTACCAGCAAACGGAAATACCTCCGCTGCCATACCAAGTCAAGGACTCAGATTACTTGAGCCAGATGCAGAAGTTCTTGTCGGGTTTGCCCGCCAATGCGCCATCTCAGAAGTAGAGCGCAACGACGTCATCCAAAAATACAACTCACTAATGGTTAAATAATGGAATATTCAAAAGATGGTTTACACCTTACTGAAACATTTGAAGGCTGTCGGCTCGACGCCTATCCTGATCCCGGCACTGGTGCAGATCCTTGGACTATCGGCTATGGCCACACTGGTCCTGATGTCTATCAAGGCCTAACAATCACCAAAGAACAGGCTGAAGAGCTATTACGCCAAGACGTACAAAAAGCGGCTGCAGACGTAAATGCCCACGTTACCACTGACATCACTCAAGAAGAGTTTGATGCGCTGGTTGACTTTGCATTTAACTGTGGCTGCGGCAACCTCAACCACTCGACCTTGCTCAAAAAGGTCAACGCGGGTGATATGGAAGGCGCCGCAGAAGAGTTCCTGAAATGGGACAAAGCTGGCGGACACGTAATGGCTGGCCTACTCAAACGCCGCCACGCCGAGGCAACACTATTTTTATCAGGCAAAGCTGCCTAATTTGCATTAATATAAGCAAATAGGAGGTACTATGCTTAGGATAATTGCGTCCTGCGTTTGCGCGCTGGGACTAACATTTAGCGCCGCAAATTATGATCCAATGGCCCAGTGGCTGGCTAACTATAAGACGGATTTTGAGTGGGTAGCACAATCTACTATTGGCCTGATTGAGTACTTTGAGGGTGTGCGCAAAAAAGCGTATCAGGACTCAAATGGAAAGTGGACAATTGGTGTGGGTCATCTAATCCGTGCTGACGAGGGCTATATGCTCCGTAGAGAGCTTTCTGACGATGAGGTGAGGGGTATCCTTACCCAAGACCTAGAAAAGTGCTCTACGGCCCTTAAAACAAGTATTAGAGTGCCTGTCACCAGAACACAATCTGACGCACTACATAGTCTGTGCCATAACATTGGCCCAGACAACATGATGGCATCTAGCGTGGTTAGGAACCTTAACCGTGGAGATATCAAAAAAGCAGCCGATTCGTTTCTATTATGGAGCGAACCGAATCTGCTAAAGCGCCGGAAGATAGAGCGCGAGCTGTTCTTAAGCGGGGCGTAAAACCTTGTTTTTGTGCATTAATATTAATAGGATCTGATCAATCCAACAACCCATTTAACCTCGAGGAATCACCATGGAAGACGGCTTCAAAAAATTACCTAAGATGCAATGCTTCAAAGAAGGCGGATCAATCCAGCCAGAAATGAGCAAACCTAAAAAAGCTAAAGAACACAAAGGCGTGCCTGCTGTATCTAAAAAAGATGCAGGACCAAAGAACAAGATGGTCGCTGGCATCAAGGGCACAACCCCTGATGTTGAAGATGAAACCGACGCAGCCCCAATGATGAAAAAAGGCGGCCGTACTAAAAAAGCTATGGGTACTGTTCGTAAATACAAAGATGGCGGCGCAGTTGGCATTTATGGCGCTAAGAAATCTTCTGGCGACAAAGACAGCATTCAAAAAGCCAAAGACATCAAGCCAAAGAAAGCCGCAGCTCCGTCTAAGGCAGCCGTTAAGCCAGCCATGAAGGGTAGCGACGTTGCTAAAGAAAAAAGCAAGCCAGCTGCTGACAAGGACATGATTAAGAAAGTTGCCCCAACCGGCGACAAAAAAGCTGCCTCTCCATCTGGTGCCAAAGAAATGGCAAACAAGTACAGAACAGGTGGTGGTGTAAAAAAGTTTGCTGACGGTCTGTCCACAGGCGCACCAAGTTTTCAAAAAGACCCATATGCCGCCCAAGATGCACTAGACCGTCAAGATAACGCTGCTACCCGCGAAATGGTTGCTGGTCCAGCACGTCGTTTGAAAAACTATATCGCTGGCAAACTATCTGGCTTAAGCCCAATGAACGCTGCTGTTAGCGGTGTTGGTGCCCAACCAACTCCTATGCAGCAACCTGCACCCAATATGCCAGCTATGCAACAACAGCAACCTGCACCCGCTATGCCTACTCAAAAACGTGGCGGCAAAGTAAAAAGGAAATAATATGCCAATCAAATCAAAAGCCCAGTTGGGCGCTATGTATGCGGCAGCCGAGGGTAAGTCCACCCTTGGCATTCCTAAAAAAGTTGGCAAGGAATTTGTTAAAGCTGGCAAAGCTAAACCTAATCTGCCACAAAAAGTAACCAAGCGTGCTGCCGGCCGCGGGAGATAATATGAAAGACTTCAAACAAAACGTCAAGATGATGTGCGCTGGTGGCCACTATAAAGAAGGTGGCGACGTTGCGCAAGATAAGAAGATGATCAAAAAAGCATTTAAGATGCACGATGATCAGCTTCATGAGCGCAAGCATACTGATCTGTCTAAATTGAAAAAAGGCGGAAAAGTTAAAAAGATGGCCGATGGTAAATTGTCTGGTGCTTTAAGCGATAAAGATGTAGCAAACCAGCTTCGTGAATTCCAAAAATCAGGTAAAGATGTTGATCCGGGAATTGCTCGTTCATCATCCAAACCTTATGTTAACATGGATCCCGGAATGAGCAGAGAGCCAAGTAATACAATTAACATTCCCGGCGTTGGTACCGCTCCAAGAGCGCCCGTACAAATGACTCCTAACGGCAGAGGCGTGTTGCTTAAAAAAGGCGGCAAAACTAAACGCGGAAAGAAGTAATTAATGGCCTACTCAGGGACATATAACCAGACATCAATTAACGTTGATCAGCTGATTTCGTACGCTTATCGTGATGCAGGCCGTACTGCAGAAGAGATGACGCCTGAGCTAGTGAATGCTGGCAAACAGGCGCTTTTCTACATTCTCCAAAACTCTGTTAACCGCGGTATTAATATCTGGTTACAAAAAGTAGAGATTTTGGGCGCGCAGACCAATGAGCAGTATTTATCTTTGCCGACCAATACGGTTGATGTTTTGGAAGCAAACTGGGTATACATTGTTAACCCATCTATTTCTGCTGCTTTGCCAATTGATAACGCAGCGGCGCCTTTGTTGTTTGACCAAAACGCCAATGCAGATTTATTGGGTTATGCAACAACCACATTGTCTGAGAATTATTTTGGTGCATCATATAGTCAGCAAACTCGCGTATTTTATGTTGGGTTTAATGCCTATTCACCAAACACCACAACAACGTATTCATTAGATTACCAAGTTAGTAATGATGGTATTAATTGGACAACTTGGCAATCATTCCCATCTGTTAGTTTGACAGACTTCCAGTGGCAATATTTCCAAATTAACGCCACTCAAGAGTTTTATTACTATCGTTTAAAAAATCGTAATACCAGCTCAACCTATTCTTTGCGTGCTATCCAATTTGCTCAATCGCAGCAAGTTATTCCTTTGGCACGTCTAAACCGCACCGACTATTTTGATTTGCCAAATAAGCAATTCCAAAGTCAGCGTTCTTTGCAGTATTGGTTTAATCGTCAAATCGATCCACAGATGTATTTGTGGCCAGTACCAAACAACAATTTCCAAGTATTTGAAACTATTTTAGAATTGCAACCCCAAGACGTGGGTTCATTAACTAACGATTTGTACATGCCAGATCGTGCGTTGCCATATTTCCAAGCAGCGCTTTCACACAAATTAGCGATGCAGTTGCCCGGTATTGATTTAAACCGCGTAACCTATTTAGAAAAATTGGCATTACAAGCACGTCAAGAGTTCGAAGATGAAGACCGCGATAAGTCACCGATTTATTTCCAACCAAACATCAGCTACTATACGAGGTAATACATGGCAGTTGTAATGACATATGATAGTTTGGTTTTAAATATCCAACAATACATGGAGCGTAAGGACGCCGACTTTGTTGCGCAGATTCCTAACCTAATCGCGTTGACAGAATCGTCCATTGCCGCTGAACTCAAAACCTACATGCAGTTAATTGTAGTTGAGACTAACTTAGCAACAAACCAAACCATTCTTAACAAACCAGCTCGTTGGCGTAAAACAGTGTCGATGAAGGTAAATGGTGAGCCAATGCTTATTCGTAGCCAAGATTATGTGGCTCAGTATTTGGCAGAATCAGCTAATGCTAAACCACAATATTATGCTGATTATGATTACAGCAACTGGAATTTTGCTCCGGCGCCAGATCAAAGCTATCCAGTAGAAATTATTTACTTTGCTGAGATTCAGCCACTGGATGAAAACAACCAACAAAACTTGTGGACTCAAATTGCACCACAAGCGATGTTGTATGGCTCGCTATTGCAAGCTCAGGGTTATTTAAAAGCCCTCGATAAGCTGCCTGTTTGGAAACAATACTATACCGATGCACTCGCAGCACTCAAAAAAGAAGACGATGCTCGCCGCGTGGATCGCAATACTACGGTTCAGGAACCCTAATAAATGACTACACCAGTTTACACATCGCCCTTTACCGGTACTGTTGTTACCCCAACAGACGTATCCTATTATGCACTTTCTTTCTCCTCAAATACTCCCCTTTACTGGCCTGCTATTGTTAACCAAGCTACTGGTGAAGTTCCTGCTGCTCGCATTATTGATTGCGTTGCCTCTAATGCTAATAGTGCTACCATTTATTTACCAGAAGCTGATCAAGGCACCGTTGGCGCTGACATACTGTTTAGAAACCTCGGTTCAACTACAGTCACAATTGCAGATTATGCTGGCGCAAATTCAGTTACGTTATCCAGCGGTAATGCTCGCTACTTCTATCTTACAAATAACACTACCACTGGTGGTGTGTGGGGCAGTGTAGCTTTTGGCGCAAGCACATCATACGCTGATGCGGCTGCATTAGCTGGCGCCGGTTTAACTACCGTTAATGGCCAACTTGCTACAACACAAAACGTAGTTGATATTACCTCAACACCAATTATTAACGATGCTAGCCGCGGCACAACATTTAACTGGAACGCTGGTGCGGGATCTTATACTTTACCTTCAGTTCAAACTTTATCCACTGGCTGGTGGATTGGTTTTAGAAATAACGGCACTGGTTCACTATCGATTACTCCAACATCGCCAAATTTAATTAATGGCGAAAGTACCATTGTAACTAACCCCGGTGACTCTGGTTTTATTTTTTATGATTCAGTAGGCGGTGGATTTATTACTGTTGGTTGGGTTGCTCCTTCTGCGGTTACATTTAACTCAGCAACCTATGATGTGGATACCATCATGGGTAACACATTTAGCTTAATTTCTTACGCACCAATTATTCAGACCTATATTGCACAGTCTGGTACCCGCACACAGACTTTGGCAGTGACTTTGCCAGCAATTACCCAGATTTACATTTTGGTTAATAATACTAACCAAACTGGCTATAACATCACGTTTAAATGCCAAGGTAGTAGCCAAACGCCATTGATTTTATCTGCCGGTAATATCGCCACGGTATTAAGCGATGGTACTAATCTGTACACTCTAACATCATCTTCCACCGGTTTGTTTTATGCTGCTAACGGTACCGCTGGATTACCAGCGTATTCGTTTAACAATGATACAACTACCGGTATGTATTTAGTTGGTACCGGTGTATTAGGCTTAACTGCTAATGGTACTGAAATTGTAAACCTTGATGGCTCAAACGCCATGCAGCCTGCAGTAAATGTATTGGCATCATTAAACGCAAAATCAATTAGCGGCGGGACGTTCTAAATGGCAGCTGATAATGCTCAGCAAGATACCTCGCAATTTACCCGCATTTACACACTAGCAGTTCCACCGGGTATTAAGCGTGATGGTACTTACTTTGAAACTGATGAATATGTAGACGGCGTTTGGTGCCGTTTTCAACGTGGTATCCCTAAAAAGATGGGCGGCTATCGCTCAATCTTTACTAGCTTAGTTGGTATTTACCGCGGCATGGTTGCACAACCATACAATGGCGTTAACTACATTTTTGCCGGTAACTACAAAGAGCTTGACGTTTTTACAACTGGCACAACCTTCGCCACAGGTAGTGGTCCATTTCCAGTTACTATATTGCCCGGAACTGCTTTTGTACCAGTTGCAAATAGCAACTCAATAGCTTCTACGATTACGATTAGTGGCAACACAGTATCAACCTTTGTAAATAGCAGCACGTTAATATTTCAGCAAACTAGTAACGCTACAACTTATACTGTTTCGTCTGCCACCTATACATCAAATGCAACTACGGTTACATTAACTGGCGGTACGGTTCCTGCTAATGCCAATACAGTATATTTAACCAGTAACGCCGTATTTACACCGGATTCAGAAGCTGGGCCATTTTTAAATAACTGGCAATTTGATGCTCAGTTTAGCCCATACGGCGGCCAGCTGTATGTGTTTGCTCATCCAGCTAAAGACCTAGTTAATATCGATAGCGGCGTACCTAGCCAAGTATTAGTAGGCCAAATTACTCCCGGCACAAATTACAGCTGGTCGTTTACTGGATTGTCTGATAGCCAAGGACAAAACCCAACCTATAAGCCAATCTCTGTTGATGGCGGTGTTTGTGTTTTATATCCGTTTGTTTTTGTGTATGGCTCGCATGGGTTTATTGCTAACAACAACGTTAACGGCACTTATGGTAACCAGAATTTTTATGACTGGAACGGGCCTTTAGCAAACCAAGTCAACGTAGGTAGCTCTAAGATTGTTAAAGGTTTACCAATGCGCGGCGGTACTAATTCGCCGTCTGGTTTATTTTGGGCAACAGACAGTCTTATTCGTGTTACGTTTAATCCAGCGGGCGCGGCAGCAGCGACAACGCCATCGACTTACTGGAATTACGATATTGTTTCTAGCCAAATCTCTATCATGTCGTCCAGTGCAGTGGTCGAGATGGACGGTGTTTACTGGTGGATGGGTATTGATCGCTTCTATGCGTACAACGGCCAAGTCACGGTAGTCCCTAATGATAAGAACGTAAATTACCTTTTCGACAACATCAACTACGAACAGCGTCAAAAAGTATGGGCCACCAAGGTTCCACGCTACAACGAGATTTGGTTCTTTTACCCCCGTGGTACCGCTACAGAGTGTACTGACGCCATTATCTATAATACCAAAGATAAGATCTGGTATGATGCTGGTCAAGCGGCTGGTGCTCAACGTTCTTGTGGATATACCACAGAATTGTTCCCCAATCCAATTTGGATTGATTGGAATTACAACCCAATATTTGGTACAGCAACTAATGTAATTGCGCATCCTGCTAGTTTGTCGGCTCCAGCCAATAACCAGTTTTATTTAGCTGGCGACCAAACAGCCACGTTTAGTCCGGGCGATAGCGTAACGTTTTTTAACGTACCGCAATACCCAACTTATCAAATTACAGCTAGCCAAAATATTTATAACACTACGGTCAAACCACCGGGTGTTACTTTAGTTACTGTATCAACACCAATTACTCCATTGCCTATTGTTGGTGAGCCAGTGTACTATGTTACCGGCGGCTATAATGTATGGCAACATGAATACGGCCAAAACCAAATCGCTTTAAACGGCGAAACAGCTGTTTATTCTAGTATTACTACCAGCGACATTAGCTGGATCTCTGGATCGCCGGGCGGAAATTCTTTAGTTGGCATTAATCGCCGTATGCATTTACGCCGTATCGAGCCAAACTTTTTACAAACGGGCACCATGTCGATGACCATTTTGGGTCGTAAATTTGCCAGTGGCGCGCCTGCAACGGATGAAGAAGATTCCGGCCCATATTATTTTGATCCAGATACTGGCAAAATTGACCTTCGTGTTGAGCATCGTTTAGTACAATTAAAATTTGTATCCAACGTATTAGACGGAAACTACGAAATGGGTAAATTGGTAATTACAGCTGAGTACGGTGATGAGCGCCCATAAGCCGCTACCTGTTGGTCAATTTTTTCCATTTGTTCCAGACTTAATGAGCTGGGAAGATTGGAACGGCAATATGGCCATTTATTACAGCCAAGAACATATTGTGTTTTCGCCGGAAGAAGACTGGAAAACCGCAGCTCAGCATATGTCAAGCCTAGCGGCTTTTGAGCCCTATCCAGTTCCAAGTCCGGACAAGTTTGAAAATTGGCAAGACTGGGCGCGAGAATTTACATTAATTGTCAATGGTTTAAGCTATTGATTTAGGGCGATTAATGCCCTTTTTTTGCATTAATATATGTAGAAAACCCTATGTCATCCTTTGTCGATTCTAAACATCAAAAGCTCTCGCAAGACGAGATTATTAAGATAGCAGCCAAAGAACTTGGGGGCAAGCATTCGGCCGAGCAAATTAAAGCCAGTTTGACAGTAGAAGCGTATCAAATGAAAGCGCTAATGATGCGCGAAGGCAATACTATATTTGTGGTTCATCAATCTCCCACAGATGGAAAAATTGCTCAATTTAGGGCTATTAATGCAGATACTATCCCAAACTATTTGCACAATTCTTTAGTATTTACTAAAGCAATTGGAATGGCAGGATTTAAAACATTAGTAACCCAATTTAGTGATCCGTCTTTATTAAGTATTTTTAAATACGTAAAACGCCATCGGCCATTTCCTAATATGGGTTATCGTATTCAGAAAAAAGAAGATGGGGATTATATTGTTATTGTAAATCTTGGAGATGCCCATAAAGGCGGTTTACCGGATCGTGCGCAACCAAACGATAAAGGCGGACTATAATGGGCGGCGTAGTACAAGCAATTACTGGAATAGCAACTGATGTTGGCGATGCCATTACCGGCGGAATTAAAGATATTGGTAATGTTGTTCAAGAAGTTGGCAGTGCTGTTGGAAGTGCGGTAGAGCACATTGGTAATGCTATTAAACCTGTTGTGCAAAAAATTGAAAGCGACCCAATCGGTACGATTGCGCAAGTTGCTGCAGTGGCTACTGGCCAAGCATGGGCCCTTCCGTTAATATCTGCAGCAGATACAATTGCCCACGGCGGCAGTATTACTCAAGCAGCTGAAGGTGCTGCAATGTCTTATGTTGCTGGTAATATTGCATCCGGGGTTAGTGACGCATTATTGGCCCCAGCTGCAGATAGTACTGCATCAATTGCAACACAAGATGCTGCTAATATGGTTGAACAAGGAATTCCGCCAGATCAAATTGCCAATACGTTACAGCAATCATATAACTTAGCGCCTGATGTTGCCAATAGTATGGCGCAGGCTGCTTCAGCTGGTGTGGCGCCATCTGTATTAGCAACAGCATACGCTGGCGCATACGGCGCTGAATTAGACGGTATAATGAACAGCGCAACGCAGCAAATTTTAGCTGGTGCTGCGGGTAATGCAGTCGGTGCTGCAGCTAAAAGTTTAGTTATGACTGGTAATATTGATAGCTCATTATTAACTGGTTTGGCTACCGGCGTTGGTACAGCTGTTGGTGGTGGTGTGAACCTTGGCGCACAAGATTTAGGTGCGGGCCAAACAATATCATCGATTGCAGGTAGAATTGCCGGAGCTACAAGTGCATCGGCTGTAGCTGGTCAAAACATTGGTGCCACATTTGTTAGCAGTTTGGTTAATACCAGTTTAAATCAAATTGGTTCATCATTAAAAAATAGTGAAGTTGCTCAAGGCGTATCCCAGTATTTATCTAAAACTGGTTCGGATATTGCAACTCAAGTCAACCAAACTATTTCTGGCATTAACGACCAACAAAAACAGCAACAAGATTATTATACAAATACTGTAACGCCAGCATACACAACGGCGCAGACTTCGTATAATAATTTAATTAGCGCAAATAATGCCTATAATGCAGCATATACTAGTTATAGTAACGACTATAACAATTATACTAGTTTAGTTGATCAGTATAATGCCGCTAAAGCAGCTAATGATGTAACTACAGCTAATAGTTTAGCTGATCAAATTAATACTTTAACGACTACGTTAAGTAATGATACGAATAATTTAACAGCGCTACAAACTGCTGCTACAAATGCAGGTAATCAGTACAATACTGATTATCAATCATATCAAACAGCAACAACAAATTATACGGGTCAAACACAAGCTATTCAAGATGCTAATGCACAGTTAAATCAAACTGCAACACAAGCACAAACACAGATTAGTGATTACACAACTAAAGTGCAAGACGCGGTACAGCAGACAAGCAATATGTCAGATGCTGCGCAGTTGGGCTTTAATAAAGATTTTGCCGCAAATGGTGATCCAACAGCTTCGTTGCAAATTGCAACTAGCGTTAATACGATGGATAAGCCATCGCAAGATTCATTTACTTACGCTTTAGACAATGGCGTTAATCCGCAAGATGCAGTAACCGTTGCGCCACAATTGGCGACCATGAGCGCAACAGCAACTAAAGCGTTTTATAATGACATCACAACAAATGGTGTGTCACCCACACAAGCATTACAAACAGCAACACAAGTTAATAGTTTAGATGCAAGCCAGCAAGCAGCATATAACAACGCCACATCACAAGGCTTAGATCATACTCAGGCTTTAGATGTGGCTAACAATGCAGCAATGTTAGGCAGCAATGCGCAGAATACCTACATTCAAACCATTAAGAGCGGCACCAATAATGAATTGGCGCAAATTGTAGAAGCAACGCAGCAAATTGTTAATCCGGGCGCGGCGGTAACTAATATCAATGCGCCAAGTACTTTGACAGATCCAAACGCTGTTCAAATTTACAATGATGCAATTGCAAAAAATTGGACTCCCCAAGAAGCCTTAGCCATGGCGCAAGGTTACCAAGCCAGTTTAACACCAAATGCAAATACGCCTGTTGCTGGTCCGGGAGTTGGATTGCCATCAACATCGACTCAGCAAATTGCTGGGTCAACATATGCATATAATCCAAAAACAGGACAATTTGACATTCCTGTTGCAGATACAGCTGGCGGTACAACTAACGCAACATCATTAACGCCAACGGAAACAACCGGAACTGGCGCAGCAACTGGTTCGGCAACTGATACAATAACTCAAGAACAGATTGCTGCTGAAAAAGCTGCTGGAACGTTGCCAACAATGCAGGAAATTGAAACTGCTGTATTGGAAGGTCGTTTAACACAATCTGAAGCAAGTGCATATACCGCAGCAATTAATGGTGATGTAAGTGCAATTCCAGTCACCCCAACGTTACAAGATTTCCTAAGTAATATTGCGGCGACAAAACAACCAGCCACAACAAGCGGCACAACACCTACTACTGCTACAGTTCCGGGTGGCGCGCCGTCTAATGTAACTGCTACGATTCCGGGAGGTTCCGGAAGTAATGCTGGAACAGGAACAAGTAATGTAGCTGGAACGGGTAATGGGGCCGGTACGACAGTTGGAACAGGTACAGGAGCGGGTGGCACGGGAATTGGTATTGGCGGCATCGGTGTTGGAACTGGCGGATCAGGAACTTTAACTGGTACAGGTGGATTGAGTGGTTTATCAACAACTGGTACAGCAACATCCGGTACGAACCCCGGAATAGTTAATTTAGTGGGCGGTACAACTGGTGGTAAAGAGATTACATTAGCTGGCTTACCAACAACACAAGATACAGTTAATCCGGTAGCTAGCGCACCGGCACCACAATCAGCACCACAGATGGATCCAATCTTCTCTAAGAAGGGTGGAAAAGTGAAAAAGAAGAGGAAGAAATAATGGCAGTTACAGTATATGCTTCATCACTGAGCCCAACTGGCTACAGTGACAACAACGGTAACCCGGTTAATGCCGATGGTACACCGTATACTGCCGCCACTTCATCAACAGCATCAACTGGCCTATCTAATCTTGGCAATTCTTCTGTTGGTACTAATTTAACTGCTGGACAATTCAATCAAATTGGTGGTTCTTCCACTGGTTTGCAATCATTAACTCCAGCGCAAATTGCCGCAAAACAAATTAATTTGGAAGGCATGCCTAATATTGTAGAAGGTGCTAATCAAGTATCGCCTACACAATATAGTGGCGGTGTATTGCAATCCAACCAAGAACAGGCTCCAGTGCTAAAGTTTGCCGAAGGCCAAAGCGTTCCGTCGCCAACATATAACTATACCCAAACTGGCTACCCACGTGTGTCGCCCGGTTTTACCCATGGTCACGCCGTACAATTATACGGAATTCCCGGTAAAACAGGTGCAGTTGGCGATTTAGGTAACAAGTTAATTGGTATGAATGCTGGTGGAAGTACTAGCAATATTCCTGAAGGCCACAACCCAGAATTCTTTTCAGAAGGTGGATTAAAACACGCTTATGTAAAAGGTGAAGGAGATGGTACTAGCGACTCTGTCCCTGCCATGTTGGCTTCTGGAGAGTTTGTTATTCCAGCGGATGTGGTATCATCTTTAGGTAATGGCGATAACGATGCGGGTGCTAAAACACTAGCTGAGTTTTTGGCTGTAATTCGTAAACATAAACGGGCTGCTGATGCAAAACATTTGCCACCAGATTCAAAAGGCCCACTAGCTTATTTAACAGATGCAAAACGTAAGGTGAAGGCATAATATGGCAGGCACAGGATTAAGTAGTCTTATTTCAAACACTGGCGTTCAACAAACAACGCTGCCCTCATGGTATGACACCGCGCAACAAAACGTGGTTAACCAAGCTACAGCGGCCAATGCAGCTGCTCCAGCTCCCGGCGCAACCGTTGCACAAAACGCGGTTAATGCCCTTTCCGGCCCAAGTAATATGTTTACCCAAGCTGGTGGTACATTACAAAATATTGCCAGCGGCGCAGCTAGCCCATGGAACGTCAATCCAACCACTGGCGCTGTAACACCAAACACATCAACCGCGCTAGGCGGTTTGTTTGCTGCCCAAAACCAACAGTTGCAACAGTTAGCCCCAACCATCCAAGCACAACAAGAATCTCAAAACATTGGTTCTGGTAACTTTGGTAGCTTGCGTGGTCAAACAGCTGATATCAATGCCCTAACCAACGCACAAGCTCAATTAGCAGCTCAGCAAATGAATGCTGCACTGAGCAATCAAGCAACCGGCGTACAAGCCGCTGCTCAAGCCGGTAACGTTGGCCAACAAGATATTAACAATCTACTTACCACCGGTCAATATCAACAGTCTTCACCATATGTTAACGCAGCCAATTTGGGCAACATTCTTGCTGGTGTTCAAGCACCACAAACTGTATCTAATACAACTCAAATTTCACCAATTAACCAGATCGCTGGTTTGACTTCATTGTTAGGTGGTTCTACTGGAAGCGGCGGTTTATTGGGTCAGTTATTTGGTGGCACAACAACTAATGCTCAAGGTCAACAAGTAGCCAACCCCGGATTACTTAGTACGATTGCTGGTTATTTTGGTAACAATAGCAGTAGTAATAACTCTGGCGGCTACACACCAGCACAAACTCAGGCAGCTATTGATGCTACAACTGCAGCCAATATGGCGCCAGCTAATCCAAATTCAACTTTAGATCCTTCACAACTTCCAGCTGATAGCGGAGGAGAATAATTATGGCAGGTTTAGATAGCGTTCCAACCGATTCAGTTAAAACAGACAGTATGGATAATGCCTCCTATGCCCCTAAATCGGGCTTGGAGGATGTTACTTTAACTAAAGGTATTCCAACTAAAGGCGCCTATTCATTAGGACAGCCTATTGGCCCAACCGGCTTTGATCCTAAATTGTTGGAAAATATGCAACAATTGATCAACGAAAAAGAAAAGCAAAAGAATAGCTTTTTAGAAGGTTTGCGCGATGCAACAGCATGGTGGTCTGGCGGTGTTGCTGGCCCTGCTGAAGCATTACAAAACCGCGCGATTGAAAAAGATCGCCAAGATGCCGAACTATTTGGCATGAAAGCCCAATTATCACAAGCTAAAACATCACAACAGTTATTAGGACAACGTCGTAACAACATGTTATTGACGCTTAATAATTTAGCTGGTGGTGAATCTGGAGCTGGTGGAAGTGGCGGCACAGGCGGTGCTGGCCCAACAGCCGGCGGTTACAATCGCGACGTGTTAAATCGCGTTAATGAATTATATGCTAACGGCCAATATGACGCCGGCGATAAATTATTAGATAATCATTTACAAGAAATATCTAAGATTAACCGTACTGCCGCATTGAATAAAGACTTTTACGGCAAGAGCATTGAAGTTGATTTGGGCGGCGGTAAGATTGGTTATGTATCAGTTAACGATGTGGTTAACGGAACATTTAAGCCAACACCAAAAGGCCAAGCTGAATTAAAAGCTGCTAAAGAAGATGCAACATCAGCGGCTAAACCACCCGTTACCGGCGGTGGCTACCATGGTGTTGCCGCAGATGTGAACAACCCAACTGGCATTAAACAAAACGGCGGATTTAAAACATACGATACACCACAAGCTGGCGTAGCGGACACCCAACGTTTGGTTGGTACTTATTTATCTAGCCAAGGCCCAATGGCAAACACCAAAGCCACTCCAGAAAATCTGATTGGTACATGGATTGCTGGTGATGCTTCTAAGGGTGCTGATCCACAGTACAAGATGCACGTTGATCTAGTAAAGTCTGAACTACAAAAAGCTGGCGTACAGTTAAATTCAGACGGCACAATTCCAAACACGCCGGAAGCTAACGCAGCTGTAACACGTGCCAAGATTATTGGCGAAACTGGTGAGAAAAACGCAGCTAAGTTCCTGCCTCATGTCACCATGACTCCGGCAACTAACGTTGCTCCTGCTGCTGCTCCTGCTGCTGCTCCTGCTGCTGCTGCTCCTGCTGCTGCTCCTGCTGCTGCTCCTG
>JGI26470J50227_1000504_pt1 | contig 15886 bp, 15 predicted proteins | sample FreactTroBogLake_FD_50227 | JGI IMG/M metagenome (IMG submission 50227) | reverse complement strand
CTCTACGAGTTTGTTTTGCAATAACGTTAGCATCACGTTCGATTTGGAAAATCAAACCTTTGAAACGTTCAACTGACCAACGACCGTTAGAGTCTGTATCTAAGTCAAAGTAACCAGGTGTAACTGTACCGTATTGTGCGCCTACAACAGCAGACAAGTAAATAGTACGGATAACCTCACGGTTAATCTCAGCAAGAATCTCAGTAGAAAGAATGTTAGACAATTCTGTTTCAGCATCCAAACCATGGATTGCCTTCAAGTCTTGTGCTAGTTCTAGTGAGTATTCAGCTTTCAATGCACGTGATTGAGCAGTAACAGTAACTTTCTCAATTGAGAAGGCCATTTGTTGGAATGCTGCATTACCGTCAGAACCCAAGTACTCAGCAAGAGCTGTTTGGATACCGATACCAGTTGTGAAACTGTTAGCAGCTTCGTTTGCTACAGCAGAGTTTGCTGTATCGGTTGCAACTGAACCTTGGAAACCGTAGTTGTTGTATGGAGCATAAGCAGAAGTATTACCAGAGAAGATGGTATTAGCCTCGTTATAGAATGCTTCAGAACCACCGTTAACTGTACCACCAGATGTACCTTGTTGGTTGTAACGTGCACGCATTGCGAAGATTAGACCAGTAGGTCCAGTCATTGGCTGAACGCCAGCAACGTCATAAGCAATCAAGTTAGGTAGTGAACGGCGAACCAAACTGATTAAGATTGGGTCAAAGTTTTGTACGCCACCAGTAACGTTAGTTGGACCTGGATCAGTAGTCTCGTTCAAAGTACCATAAGCTTGACGGTCTTTAGCCATAGCTTGGTGTTGGTTCTCCAATACTAGAGCAGTAACTGCCTTTTTGTATGGATCTTTAATTGCTTCTAATTCTGGGTGTTCCAGAACTGGTTGCCATTTCTTTTGTAGTTCTTCAGTTAAGTACATTTTTTATCCTTTATACTTTTAATGTTTGTGAAATTGTTTTTGCGTATATTTCCATTGAAGGGTCAGCGTAAGTTGGTTTCTTAACTTCTTCTTCAATCAATACTTCATCATCTAAAGCAGAATTGTTTGCTACTTTGATATCAGCTTTGAAATATGATTCTTTCAAAGTCTTTAATTTAGTAACAAATTCTTCTTCAGTAGTAAATTCCACGCTCTCTGCGAGTGCTTTCAATTTTTCTACTTGAGTTTGAGATAGGCCTTCACACGCTGTGTAGATAGCCTCTGTTTTTAATTGTTCTGATAGGTTGGCTTTTAGTTCAACTGAACGTTTGATTTCTTCATTTAGTTCAGATTCTAGTTGCTCAACTTTAGCTGTTAGTTCTTCAACTACATCCACTTTGTCTTCTGGAATATCGATGTAGTGTTCTTTGAATAGGTTATGTAGACCAGTGATGAAGTCTTCTACCACTTCAGCACGTAGACCTTTTTCTAGTGCAATTTGGTTTTCTTCAACCCATTGTTCAACCATATAATTCAAATAAGAATCTAATTTTTCAGCAAATTCTTCTTTAACTTGTTCAATTGCAGACTCAAATTGTTCTGTCAATTGTGCTTCAACTTGTTCAGCAATCTGTTCGATACGTGTAGAAACAGCAGCTTCAAAGATTGTTGTTGCTTTGATTTTGAATTCTTCAGATAGGTTTTCGCCTTCTAGTAAAGCATCAACGTCATCAGAGAAGTCAAATCCTTCGTGTTGGCCACCATAATTTTGGAATGTAGCACCTGGATTTTTTGGCATTGTTTGTGGTGCCAATTTACCGGCAATACGGTCACGAATTGCTTCGTAATCAGTTGCATTAGATGTTGCTGGATGCATAACATCTGAACGACCCATAGTTTGTTGTGGTTGGCCTTTGTATGTTGCATAACCAGCACCATCTTTTTCTGAACCAACGGGTGGTGTTGCTCCGGGTGGTGTTGCTTGTGGCGTACCTTTTAGGTAGTCAGGCAAATGTTCATCGGTAGTCTCTGGTGATTGGCCAACTATACCAGCGCTATTAGTGCCATAAGCAGTCTTAGCAGGTAGAGCGTCTTGACCGACTTCACCGTTAGGATGTTTATCTGAACCTCTTTGTCCCATCTTTGCTTTGATGTTACCATCGAAAGTTGATTTAGAGTCCTCGCCTAAAATGCTTTTAGCGGCTTCTGTTAATTTTCCCATTTTGAAAATCTCCTTGATTCGTATTTGGATATTTATTATTTAAAGTTTTTTGATGAAGTTTTCGAAAATCTGTAAGCTAACTTTCTCAATATCCTTTTGAGAAGCTTGACGAATCTGACGCACCGCTTGTGTGTGTTCACGTTCCGTCCATACACCATCGACTAACATCCATTCTTTTCCTTCCATGATTCCTTGTACAAAAGCACCAGGAGCAGAAGGGTCTGCTACAATATCCGCCGCTGTGGCCAGATAAAAATCGTCCTGAACAACATTAACACCGTCAACGTTTTTCAACGAACCCATACCTCTTGAAGACACTCCTAGTTGTGCACCACCTTCAATAAGGTTACGAGCAATTTGTCCCATCGGTGTATCAAGAATTTTTGCTCTACCAATCCATTGATGTCCGTCTTCTCTTAAACCTACGATGAGGTGAGAAACACGGTCTAGATTAATAGTTGGTGTATCAGGATGTCCGAGTTCACCAAACGCACGATTCTTATTAATATATTCTTCTGAATAACGAGACACTTCTTTTTTCATAGTGTCGTATTCATATAGTCTTCCGTTCTTGTTCTTTCTTTCTGAAACAAGAAATGGTCCCTCGATAAAGAGGGACTTTTTGCCGTCTTTTTCTTCGGTAATATATTGTACCGATTCTGTAATTTCTTTGATTAATTTCATGGAGTGATACCGTAAGGTTGATAGTTGAATGCTGCTGGATCGTTGAACTGACCACGTTGATACATTGAGTTGTTTTTACGGAATGTAAGAATTAATGTATAAGAGCAATTAGCGGTAGCGCCAGATGTATAAACTCCAATATCACCAGAAGCGGTATTTGCTGTGGTAATTTTTGGTTGATTGTACAATACGTTTGGTGCATTGTTGATAATAGAAGGTAATTGCTCACCTAAACCAAATTCACCATCACCATTCAAATGGAAAATAGTTGCTGAGTTGGCGTATTGTGCAGCGGCTGTTGTGCCATAACCGTTCCAAAAAATTTCAACTGAACCTAATTGTCCACTTGAGTTTGATGTTGGCATATTAACATAGTATTTTAAACCAGTCATCTGCAAGTCATAATATGGCAAAGGAGTATTTGCGAATTGTGTTGTTGCATTTGCAAGTAAATAACCGTTTGTTGCCAGCGCATTAGACAATGTATTAGCTTGAATACGTGAGTTGTTTGCTTCTTGTGATGAACCATCAAAGACACCGGTTAACTTAATGACCGTATCTGTTGTAGTGTCTCTCAACACCTGGTATGTAAATTTATTTGCCATTTTTTATCCTAATTTAATGTTTGTTTGCAAACTCGGCAATTTCTTTGAAGTCTTTTTTACTTCGTGAAGCCTTTTCATATAACGTTACCTGATTGTCTTTGCTTAAATTTTCGTATATATGTATGATTGATTTTGCAGTCATAACATCAACTTTAACCATNGATTTGTCTTCTAACATTATNTTATTAGTCCAACCGCTGGCCACTTTTTTGAGTGATTCCATAATAGTTGGTTCGTTATGTTCTTTAAATGATGAAGACATTATTGAATCTTCGTACGGTACCGTTACATATTTATGAATTTTATCCACATAGTATAATGCAACTTTTTGTCCGTTAGGAAACATACGAACGGCTTTTCTTCTCATAATGAGTATTGGTGGTGGATCCGTATCTTTTGCTTCTACAACCATACCTTCTAAGTCCTCATAATCTACAACTTCAAGTAAAGAATCTTCCTCAACAACTTGAGGATCCTGACCTTTTTTAATTTCAAAATCAGTAAAAGATTTCATTGATTACCAATTTTCTTTTTTCATGCCAGATTTTTTGCCGTGTTTCATTTCACCTGGTTTATCTGCATGAGGTTCTTTTTCTTCTTCTAATTCATCTTCTACTTCAGGTACTTCAATCTCAAGTTCTTTTTCTTCACTAGCAATCAAGTTCTGAGCAATTTCTCTTTTCTTGTCTTCTAGGTGAGCAGTAATTCTATCGTGAATGTTAGCATATAACGCATCACGCATTGCTTTGCCATCATCTTCGTAGGCAAAATCTATAATATTTCTTGTTGAGTATTCTGACATTTTATATCTCCAAAATTAATGGTGTTTCCTATTTAGTTTATTTAGAACTCTTTAGTTCTTCTATGGTTTTCTCTAATTACTCTATACGATTTAAGAGATTCTTAATGACTTCATGGTGATAAGGTATTGCTTCATTGTAACTAATGTTCAATTGTTCTTTATCTGGATGAACCCAACCATCATCATTTGTTTTTCCTTCTACTTTTTTGCCTCTTGGTCCAACGGGACCCGCACGACCAACCTTGCCTTGTGGTCCTTCCACAACTTCAATGATTGGTTCGGGTATCGAGTTTTCGATTAACTCTGAAAATTCGACTTTAAGCTTTTCAACTTCTTTTTTAGTATAGGCTATTGAAGTTGCTAGTACTACTGATTCGCTTAAGAGTGAATTATTGGCTTCTTTGGACATTGGCATTTTCAACTAATGTATCAAAAAATTTCACCATAGATTTAGTCAAATCTGTATTTTCTTTTTCTTCATCCACCCTATCGTCTGGATGAGATGGTTGTTGCGGAACATTACTCATCATCATTTGTTGAGCCACATCAGTAGTTACACCAACTGGTAGACCAAGACCTGCCGCCTTTTCTTCGTCAATTTCTTCTTGCATTTCTTTGATTTCATCATCAGTCAATCTTAATACATTACGTTGAATCCATGATTGAGAGAAGTAACGACCCGTATATGGATCAACGTTACCTAATAACTCCAAACGTTCTCTCATCAACTCAGCTTCTTTGAGTTCTGTAAAGTTATTATCTTTTATATAGTTGTAATGAATGTACTCTCTAAACTCCATCCATTCTTCATTGGTACAGATACCTTTGAGAACACATTGTACACGTAATGCTTGGTCAAACAAGTCAGCAAACTTGTTACGCATACGGTCAACAAACTTGGCAAACTTTAATTCGTCACGAGTGATTTCGTTTGTACGTCCTAAAGAGAAACCAGATTGTTCTGGATTCAACCTGGAGACTGGAACGTTCAATGCCTTATACAGTTTCTTCTCAAAGTATTTAACGTCTTCCAACTCACCTAGGTTCTGTCCACCTGGTAGTGTAGTAATTTCTGTACCTTTTCCACCTTCTCTACGTGGCAACCAGAAGTCTTCCATCATAGACAAGAATTTACGGTCATCTCTGACCTCACCTGTGTTGGCATCATAGACCAACTTGTTCTTGTATTTTACCATGATGTCACGTAGGTACTGTTCTGCCTTTAACTTTGGTAGATTACCCACATCGATGTAGAAGATACGTCTTTCTGGTGCTCTTGAGATACGATAGATAACTGTCGCATCTTCAATCATACGTAACTGGTTTAGTGGTTTGATTGCCTTGTGAAGATACGATAGAACAACTGCTCTACGAGAGTCCATAAGACCAGAAACGACAGAGATAATAGAGTCAGTCGTAATACGAACACCAACAGGACCAAAACTAGAAGAAGAACCATTAGTAACCTTATCGTTGTAAATGTAGTATTCATTGATAACATTCATAATATCTACGCCAGTACGTTCGTCTTTTTTCTTTTTGACTTCTCGTACTTTACGTAGTTTACGTGGATCGATGTATCTTAGTTCTCTGATACCTGCTGCTGGATTATCACGGTCAATAATGATGTGATAATACATTCTACCATCAATATAATATCTACGGAAAATATCTTGTGAAAGATTGCTGTAGTTTAATAGTTTCAATATAAGATGAAACTCTTTTTTGATGGCTTCTTTAATTTTTTCTGGTTGTTTTAAGTCGTCCAGAACCAACTTGATATTTTGACCGTCATCGTCTTGGCAAATAGCTTCATTGACGATATCATCAATAGCTGCCTCAATTTCTGGTTGCATTGCCATTTCACGGTAACGAGATATAAGTTCTACCTCGTTTTTGGCTGTACCGTCTAAGTCCACATACGTACCATAATACGCTGCGGAAGTTATGGTTAACGCTCCATCATCATTATTCGGTGGCGAAAATGATGGTTGTGTCTTAGCTTGTTCCTCGTCTTTTTCACGAGAAATAGTAAAACCGAAAAGCGAAAATTTATTTAATGGGTTCATATTTGCCTAACATCATATCAAAAAAACATAAGGGGAACACTAAGGTTCCCCGATAAAAAATATTAAGTAGTAGAACTTGCGTTTTCCCAGTATTGGTAAGAGAATGTTACCTGATATTCTTCGATAGAATCATTTGAACCCCAATCTAATTCGATTGGAGAAATTTCTGTTGGGAATAAACCTACAAAGTTATACTCTTGAATATCATTACCATCTTTACCGTATTGTGTCACAGTCGCATCAACGGCATAATCCAAGTTTGCTTGAGCAGCTGGGTTACGAACGTTTTGTGAGTGTGAGTTGATAGAATCTGACCAGCTTTCTAGTGCTGTTCTGATTAAGAAGTCCTCATCATTAATGATAGTTAATGTCCAATCGGCAAACTTTCTGTCACCAGCAAACTTTAATTCACGACCAAAGTAATTCATGGTAATAGTACCAATTGATGAACCTGGTAGTTGTGCAGTTTTTGCCAAAAATTGTGTCTTGGCACCGGCAGCGCCGGCACCAATTGCAAATGTTGGGAATACTAGTTGAACAGAAAATAGATTAGGACGGGCACCGTCATTTAATAGGTTGGATCTAAACTCGTTTACATTGAATGCCATTATTTTCTCCTATTGATTACTTTATTTATTAGATTGCTCCAACCACTTCGGAGAAACTAACTCCACTACCAACAGCAACAAAGTTAAGTTGGATGTAGTTAATTGAACGAGCTGGTTTGACGAAAATAGAACCAACGAATTGATTAGCATCAATGACAGCAGGAGTATTGTTTGTAGAGTCACATACCACTTTGAAGTCTGTGATACCACGGCGTCCTTGTACTTGACGTAAGAAAGGAGTTACTAGTGAAACAAACTGTGCTTGTGTAAATGAATCATTAAATTCAAACAACGAATACTTAGCAGCCAATGAAATAGACTTCTCTAGAGCAATAAACAATCTACGTACATTGATTCTATCAAATGCAGATGGTTTTGCCTGTAGAGTCTTGTCGCCGTATAGAATTGTACCGTTACCTGGGAAAGTCACAACTGGGTTTACACCTTGTGGGTATAGAATATTACGTTGTGATAGGTTTGGATTCCATGCTAGTTTAACTGCATTCTTGATTTGACCACGGTTGAAACCTGCTGGAGAATACCAATCATCACGTATCTCGCTAGTGTACACACATAGACCGGCAATATCACCGTTCAATGGAACCCAACGGTAAGTGTTGTTGTACTTATCGTACATATATTTCCAACCTGAGTCAGCAACCACATATGATGATGAACGAGCTAAGCTTGTTAACCATGATTGAATGGAAGTAACCTCTGAACCTGCGTTGTTGACAACGGAAGAATAAGGTGGTGATAAGAACAATAAGGCATCACCGCCACGACCTGTTACAGAACCTGCTCCTGTAGTAACGTTATCAATAATGTATTGTGCTACTGTTGTGTCTGTACCGACTGCTGGTTGACCACCAGTAATTACCAAACCTACGTTAACACTATCAGAATTATTGAATAAACTATAACCGCTGATATAGTCAGCATCTGTTAGAGTAGCATCTGTACCACCAATCAAAGGATTGAAGTTTAAGAAACCTGTTCCTAGTGTTGTGTAGATACGAGCGAATGTTGTTCCACTTGATACTTGACCCCATGTAGTATGAGTATTTGAGTAATCAACTGGATCCATTGCATAAACGTATTGTGATTTTTGTAGGATAACGTTTTTGTAATATGTGGAAACACCGTTACCGTCAACAGCATCATAAGCTTTTGATAGGTATGGATAAGTTTCTAGAATTGTTCCTTTTGTACCAGTAATATAACCAGTAGCGTCCATTACAACCATGTGGAACTCATCGTTAGCACCACCAGCGGATGAAACGTATGAAGATGTTGATGGAGCACCGTTGAAATAACCATACAAGTTAATTGTTTGTGTACCAACTGTGATGTTCCAGTTATTGAAAGCTGCTGTATTAGAAGAATCGAATACTGAAACAGCGATAGAATTACCTAAAGCACCTGGATAACGACCAGCAAATGCACCATAAGTGTTTGAATTATCACGGTGTAAGTACTGTGTGTTATAAACAGTTGAGTTTAGAATCTGTGTATTTGCATAACCAGATGCTGTTGAATTGAATGTGTTAGCGTCAACTACACGAACCATTTGCAAATTATTACCGTATGCTAAGAAACTAGCAGCAGTAAAGAAGTCTACGTAAGTGTTGTTAGTTGGTTCACCAAAACGATTAATTAAATTGATTTCACTATCCACGGAAACCACAATGTTAGCTGGTCCCCAAATAAAATTACCGGCGAAAGCGCCAATTGAGGTAGCTACTGTAGGCACGATTGTTGTTAAGTCAATCTCGGCTACTGATACTCCTGGAGATAACTGAATTGCCATTTTTTTCTCCTATTAAAATATAATGTTCTTCTTGGCAGTTATAATACCATAGAGATATTTATGAAAAGATACTTTTAGAGTTACCTTGCAAGTTCTCTGAAGTATGCTGAATAAGTCTCTTTACCATCTGCTTTTTCCCAAAGTCCGTCTTCCATAACCTCAAAAGGATGATCTAATCCATCTTGAACCATTAGTTCTGGTGGTGTAATTTCATCAAGCTGATTCATATTTTCCAGCTGAAGTTGTTTTCTGAGGTCGTGTGTAACGATTTCTTTGAAATATTTTTGTGTAGTCAACCATGAAAACATAACGAGAGTCATTGCCAAATCATCATTTGCGTCATCATCTGCAGCAAATGAATTCTTTTTGGCAACAAAAGTTGTAAGTTCGGAATATGTATTAAAATCCTGAACTATAAATTTATCGGTTTCAATGATAGCTCTAAGGTTAGAACAACCAATTCGTTTGACCTGAGGCGACATTTTCAACCCCATCTGTACACCACGAGCGAAACCGGCAGATAGTTGTTGTGGTTTTTTGTTACCGGTGAACACTTTCCATAGATTTTCATACTCAAAATCTTGGTGTAAACTTACGGCAACTTGGTCTGTGTTGTTAATTTCTACCAAAACATACGCATCATTGTACATCTTTGCCGTATTGTATATAACGGTTGGGAATAAAATAGGTGATATGGATGAAGAATTGTATGCCGCAACTTGTCTGTATGGTGTTTGAGATATGTCAATGACTGAGAAAGCAGAACAGTCCAGTCCTTTACCTTCTGATACGTCTACGGTCAGACAGTACATATGGTCTTTTAAGTGTGTCTCACCATCTTCTTTGATAGGTCTTTCAAAGACTCTAACCATATCATGTTCAAACAATGGGTCTGTGTAGGCCATTTGTTGAAGTTTCTTACCAGAGATGAGTGTGTTGGAAGAACCTAAGAACTCAGTTTCAAACTCTTGATTCCATTGTCTCTCTGAGGTATTCTTAATTGTTTCTTCTTTGAACTTCTCATCACGACCTGGAACTTGTGACCAATGAATCTCAAATGGCACATAATTGTTCTTCTTATTGATGGCATCCATCCATATTTTATAGAACAAATTCATTCCGTTAGGTGTAGATACCATTAGAATTTTAGTTTTGGTGCCAGCAGTAATAACAGGGTAAACAGATGTAAAGAAGTCGTAGGCAATATTAGATGGTACGAAAGCAAACTCATCTAAGAACACAATGTTAAAAGAACCAGAACGAGCCGCTGAACTTGATGTTGAGTCAGCAATGATAACTGATTTGTTTTCTAATTCAATACGACCTTTATTCCATTCTTCAACACCTTGTTGTAACCAGATTGGTAGGTTTTCATATGCCAGTTGAAGTTTAGATAGAATCTTACGTGCTGTATCACCCCTATTGGCCAGAACGGCAATCGTCTGAGCATCTTTAAAGAGTACTGTCCAAAGAAGATAAGCAATGGCGGTAGTAGTTTTACCAACCTGACGAGGACATTTAACAATCACGAAACGATTATTGTGAAATTGTCGTATCATGTCCTCTTGGAAATCATACATTTCAAAATCTACCACACCTTCATCTAGTGTAATAATCTTAATGTATTTGGAGAAATAGATTGGATCCTGAGAACATTTGATATACTCATCAAGTTGTTCTTGGGTGTAATTGACTGTAACACCAACTCGTTTTAATAACGGATTGTCACGGTACGATTCTTTTTTACTTATTGCTGTTGCCATTATCTTTTAGAAATTTACTTAATTCTGCCGTAGAACCAACAAAGATAGCCTTGTCGATGTTTGTATTGTTAACTTCTTTTTTCTTTCCATCCATATCACGCATTTCTTTTTGTATTTTTAGAAGTCTGTCGTTGGCTTCTGTCATATTCTTTAATAATGTGGCATACACTTCAAATGCTCTTGGATGTTGTCCTGCTTTGGCAATATTAAGTATTTCGTGCATGGCCTCTTGGCCTTGGTCTATAATGTTCTGTATGTTTTCTTTAGATTGTTGATACGCATCAGTTAAATCCTGTTCTATATCAGGTTCATCATAGTGTGTAACAACAGTCACAGGAGGTTTTGAAACCTCTATAGGCGTCACATCAAATATTTTTTCCATACTCTTTTCAAAATTATTCATAGTTTATTAGGCGTGTGTAATAGCTACAAAAGTATTTGCTAATGTTCCGTCAATACTCATATATCTAACCAAGATTGTTGATGTTCCTGGAATAGCATATGTTGTGGCATTTACTGTTGAATTTGTTGCAGAAACTCCGTGAGTAAATGTTTGGTTGGTACCAGCAGTGTTGGTAATCCATGCTACAACTTCTTTACCTGTTAATAAATTAGATAAAGTTACTGTTATTCCAGTTGCAGTCTGAGCACGAACTAAAGAATTGTTTGCAAAGTCAATGGTGATTGCAGTCTGAGCACCAGGATATACTGTTGGTGTATATACAAATCCTTTTTGTGGTTGAACCGTTCCCGTAAATGTTACGGATGTTCCATTGAAGGTTGCAATTTGTGTCAGTGTATTTGTTCCAACTGGACAGTTCCAAAATTGAATCTGTGAACCTGTTGTTGAATCTGTGTAATTTTCTGTTGCAACAAAATCGATACGGCCAGTGCCAAAAGGTTGATATTTTGTTGTGCCATAACCATTACCAGAAAAACGAGAAAGAATGTCACCAGATTGAACAGCTGTTGGATTAGATACATTACCTCTTGCAGAACGACCTGCATATACAACATAAGTGTTTGCGCCATAAGAGTCAGTAACGATGCGAGAACTTACGTTTTGTTTACCTGAAACGTGAATCATGTAACCATCTTGTGATGGTGTTGCAACTGTTGGTGATGCAGCAATTGTTACTGCGGATTGTGTAGCTGAAAATGTAGTGTTAGTAATAACAACCTGTGCGTTCATTGAAACAATACCAGAAACATTTAATGTTCCAATAATACTAGTATTACCATTTGATGATGTTGTACCGTTAACAATTAAATTACTAGTAGTAATATTTGATGTGTTTAAACTATTAGTAACAATGTTTGTTGAATTTAAATTACTAGTAATAGTATTTGATGCAGTTAAATTGCTGGTAGTAATACTTGTTACATTTAAATTGCCAGAAATACCTGCACCACCAGCCACAGTCAAAGCACCAGTTGTAGTTGATATGGATGCCGTTGTGTTTGTTATATTAACTGTATCTGTTGTTGTAATTGATATGTTTGTAACATTTGTATTTTCAAACGTTGTGTTGCCAGAAACAGTTAGATTACCAGCAATATAAACATCTTTGGCCACACCAAGACCACCAGAAATAACAACAGCACCACTATAAGCATTTACCGCATTGTTTGAACTCTGTACATATAATTCGGTAGATGGTGTAATTATGACATCAGCCAAACCATCAGGATTAATAATGATATTGTTACCTGAACCTGGTGTCGACACTATACTTGCACTCACAATCAGATTGGATGATACATTAATTGTACCAGTTACAACTAAATTACCATTGATTGTACCACCGGTATTCGGTAATGCCGCATTGGCAGTTGCAAAAGCAGACTGAGCATATGCCAAAGGTGTTGTTGGCCAACCACCAGGAGTGTAACCATCATGTAACGTGATGATATTTTGTTGAGAGTCCATAATCAATTCACCAATGGCACCCGTTGTGTTTGCCACATTTGCTGAATTGTATCTTCTAAATTGTAGGGTTTTTGCCATTTTGTGAGTCTTTTAAATTAACTGTTAGGATATTCCGAAGTGATTTTCGGTGTTTCTGTTATCGTGGTGCTATATGTATATGAACTGTTGGCGTTAGCAGACGTTGGATTTGGTTTAACGACAATCTGTGCATAATCAGTAGGTACAATTTGATATGATGTAAAACTATAATTTGTATTTGTAGTTGCACCAATGATTGGTTGTGACGATACAAAATTACCTTGAATGTTGGTCAAAGTCAATTGGTTATCTGTCCAATATAATACCTTTGCCGAAGCAGTTGCCGAATTAACTGAATAACCTTGGTATACAACCTCACCTGCTTGATACGAACCAACACCAGTTGAACCCATATCAAACACAACACTTTGACCTGCTATAGTGTCTGATAGTATATTTGTAATTGATGTGGTGATTAGACCAGCAGAACTGATTTGACCAAACACATAACCTTTGACCGTGAAATTCAAAGTCCAAATAATCATACGTGGATCAGAATCTCTTGGACCTTCATATGTAGTATCGTGTGTTGTTGTATTTAAAACAACAGGTATTTCTTTGATGATTCCCATCTCAGGAACCAAATTTAATTTAATTGTGTAATCTGGTGTGAAATATGGTAGAATNTGTTCTATGATTTGTGTACCATCTTCAATGTTTCTGACATAGAGATACAAATTAAAATCAAAGTTATATGGTACTGGATTGTATTGTGACACAACACCAGATGATGTTTGATTGAACTGTTTAAAATTTGTGTTCTGTTTTCTTGTGGCATCGTAAGTCATACCAACCATTTCAAACGACATACGTGGTAAAGTCATCTGAACTTTTTTATCTAAGTTGGCATCACCTTCAAGTCTCTGTACATACAATTCTTTGGCTGCATAGGCAATAGGAACAACGAAACGTTCTGCTTCTGAGTTGTCCGGATTATAACGAACTAGAGTGATGTTATCAAACAAGTTGCCAAAGCCGACAACCAGTTTACGTATGATTCTATTGTATGTTGTATTGGCCATTAGATAGGTCCAAACGGATTAGTTTCAGAAAAGTCTATGATAGAACTTGCATTGTTAGCAATGTATTCGTTGTCATAGTTCTCTTTGTTAGCAGGATTATTTAATGGATCAAATGTTTGTAATGTATATTGAGCATTACTTGTTGCTCCATAAATTATATCATTATCTATAAACTCACCAGCAATATTTGTAACAGACAATGTATTTGAAGAAGGAATCCAAGATTGCATCACAGCAACTGTGGTTGCATTGGCTTGTGTACCATCTGGTGATTGATAAACAATCTCATTAATGGCATATGTTCCTGTACCTGCACCTGTATGTAAGTGTAATGTATAAGCAGAATCTGTAACCACCGCATCGATATCTGTGATACCAGTTGATATACTTTCTTGTGAGTATTTGAATTTTTCCATTTCTAATTCATAGAAGTATGGATATTTTCTACCCAACATGAAGAAGTCTTTAGTCTGGTTGACAAATTTAATTTCAAACAATTCACCAGTACCGTTTAGAAAAGGAATATAAATCAAATCACCTTCTCGTGGTCTGGTAAAAGAATTCTGTGGTACTCTTTGTGTGAATGTTCTTTTAGAAAGGATGACATTCACGTTGTTTTTAATTTCAAGACCAAACTTAGAAAAGAATTCTTTCTCACCCAAGTATTCTGTTGAGTCGGACAAATACAATTCTAAAGGAAATGCCGTTTGGAATTTACGTACAGGATCTTCACCGTATAACAAGTCACGTGCTTCATCATTATTGTTTGCACAATAGAAGGCATCAAAACCCATTATCTTAATGGATTCCACAATAATATCTTCTATAACCCTTTGTTCAGAAAGGGAATTATAGTTGTTGAAGTACTGACTTGTTGCCATATTAATTCATAAACCATTCTAGAGGTGCACCGTAATTCATTTCCATTTCTCTTTCTAGTCTTTCAATCTCAGCTGCTGCTTCATTATATATTGTTTTACCATCCAGAGTTACACCACCTGGTAATTGTAGACCATTAAATTTAGAAAGGTTATTACCCCAACTTCTCTTGATGAGTTGAGTGGCATATTCTTTTAACCAACGGTCGTTCCATACCAGAGTATAAACATCCGGATTAATAACGGCATAACACTCGGCAATTACCACTTGACCGGCAGCAATCTCATAGTTATTACCCCAAGCCCAATCAATGTAGAGTCTCTGCATATTACGCACAAAACGTATTGGAACTTCACCAGTGAACATAATTTCTAGTGAACGTAGATGTTGTTGTGTCAATGTGTAATTGATGTAGGACGCAGATGTGAAGTCATACAATTCATTTAAACGGAGTTGGTATCTTAGGTCAAACATATCAATGGTTGCCTGTGAATCTGATAGAGGAAAGATACGTGTAATACCAGCAATCTCTAAAGTGTTACCATCTTGGTCTGTTGCTTGTGTGGCATCTAGGTATTGGTTCTGGATATCTTCACCAGTTACCATGTGCACCCAATAGACTTTTTGTAAGCCGTCAAAGTGGTAGTCTTGCCAGTATTGAAGTGCATCATCAATACGGTCTTCTACTTGGTCATCATCAACGTTAATTTCAATAACAGGAAAGCCCAATCGTCTAAGACAATAGTTCTTAAAATCTTCTCTTGTTGTTATTGTTGCCATCAATTCCTCCTGATATGGAGGTATTTATGTTTCTATTTTAGAAGGTAATGGAACCAGAAGAAGTGAACTTGTAGATGTAATATCCACCATCAGGACTTAATGTTGCAGATGCACCAATCGTGTTGGNTGCTGGTCTATTTGTGACTGGTATTCTTATGATAGCAACACCTGAACCACCATTGGCAGCTTTATAGGTNTTACTATATTTGCCTCCGCCACCTCCACCTTGGTTAGCATTACCAGCAACTGCATTACCTGAACTATAAGCTCCTCTACCACCGCCACAAGCGGCTAATCCGTATTGTGTTCCCCAACATCCCGCTGCGCACTGACCGCCACCTCCACCGCCAGCACCATACTGTACAGTTGTGCCTGACATGATTGATGATAATCCGCCACCACCAGAACCATTCAAGAAAGGCCAAGTTGGTTGGCAAGCACCTTGTAAAGTATTATTGTTTTCTTCACCACGAGTTCCAGCACCACCGCCACCACTACCAGTAGAGTGACAAGCATTTGCTCCATTATAATGTCCACCATAGTTTCCAAAACCATATTGTAGGCATAAACCAAAATTAGTTCCAGCTGCTCCGCCAAAACCTGAAGCTACAGATGCTCCGCCTCCTGATCCTCCTGCTCCTCCTGAATTATTCCCTCCACCTCCACCGCCTCTAACTACAATACCAGCAAAAGATGTGTCGCC
>JGI26470J50227_1000503_pt1 | contig 15893 bp, 21 predicted proteins | sample FreactTroBogLake_FD_50227 | JGI IMG/M metagenome (IMG submission 50227) | reverse complement strand
CCTTATCTTAATTCCCACCAATAATCAATACTTGAACTACTATAAGTATTAAGATTTTGTAATGTTATTTCATAAGTAGAACCATTTGGAACTATAAAACTTGTTGTAAAAGAAGTTGAAAAAGCTGAATTTGATTCAAAATGATACATATCAGCAACTTGAGTACCATTTATAAATACATTTGCTTGACTTGCTCCATTTTGACCGCCAAGATGAATTGATATATATACAAATATTGGATTTCCAGTTGAATTTGTATATACAGTTCCAGCGACTCTACTTGAAGTTACATTAGTCCAAGTTTGTGCTGAAAGTCCTAAATTATTACTTGTATAATTTGAAGGATTAGTTGCGTTGTATGGAGTAAATCCAAGAGCTGAAGTTACATCAGTCGAATTAAGTGTAATTGCCCCTGTACGAGTATTAAAACTTGTTACTGAAGAAGCATTGGCATAATAAATATTAGTACCATCACCCCAACAATATTGTGATGAACCTTGAGCAATTGTTACGCCAGTACCTGAAGGAGTTTTTACTGTTAAAGTAAAAGCACCTGTAGTTTGATTTGAAAAAATCCATTCACCGACTTGCGCTGGAATGTTTACCGTACTATTTGCAGTTAAAGTGCCTGTAATAGTAATAATAGGATAAGCTGATTGAAGTTGACTTAAAGTAACGCTAGTTCCTGACATTGCTATAGAAGCTAAACCTTCAAACGCATTAGAAGTCCACCCAGCACCGCCAGTATCAGGATTGTTACTATTATTTTCAATTGTGCTAATCCATAATCCATTAAATGATGAACTTAATAAAACAGCACCTTTTGGATAACCACCAATAGTAGTAGCAAAAGTAGCATCAAATGGAAAAAATCCACCTGCTTCTTGCCATTGTTGAATAGCAGTAATTTCATTTAAGATGCCGTTCATATCAGCACCGAAAGGCGGCACACCACCCGAACTAATAGGGGTAAATGTTAATGGTGGAAAACCATCAGTTAAAGATGCTTTGCCGTTTACAATGCCGATTTGTGAAGCAGTTGGAATTGTATTTTTATACCCTGACCCTGCTGAATTGGCGAATGGTAATGGAATTTTTGAAGGAATGTTGGTACTAAGCATTTTTTATCCTATAAATAAGTTAGTGATACATTTACGCCAGCAGGTCTAGGAAATACACCTGAATTATTAATAATAGCTATTTGAACTGCACTTGGTACAAAATTCAAATAATATTGAAAAGCCATGCCACCTAAATCAACAACATAAGCTGCACCATAAGGATTAGTTCCATCACTTGTGCCAAATTCAGCTCTTAATAAAGAATTAATTGCAGGAATAGATAAATTAGAAATATTGGCAGCAGCCTTAACTAAAATCAATCTGCGATATTGAGCATCAGTTAAAGCAAATGTTGTTGTTGCAGTTGCGCCCAATGAAAATGGAGCTTGATTAAAAGGTTGTGCGCCAGTTGCTAAAGTAGGTGTAGTTACCGATTCATCAAAACCAAAATAATTAGAAACGTTAATTTTCAAATAACGAGATACACCTACAATCTGACCCCAAATATCTAAACCATTACCTACGGCAGTTGCTACGTTCCAAATGTTATTGTAAAAGTTAGTAATATCAGTATCAGGGCTAATAGCATCGCTAAATGATTCGATTAATGATGTTAATGTTGGACTATCAACATATTGTGATAATAAAGTTTGTTGCCATAATGGGGGATTATTTGATGGATTTGATGAAGTCCATTGAACGATATTGTTAAAATTATTTATCCAAGAAACATCATTCTTGGAATTATTAATCCACCCAACTATATATGACATATATTAGCTCAAACGATAAAGAATATAAGTGTTAGCAGCAGTTCTACGCAATCTAAAATGCGCTGAAACGCCTGTTGCAATAGTCAACCCACCAACTGAAGTAATGCCTGTATTTACCGCAATAGTAATTGTGCCTGATGCAGTATTGATAATATGAAAATCAAAACCAAAGTTTGTAACAACTACTCCAGCAAATCCTGTATCAATTCCCGTTCCTGTTGGTAAAGTAACAGTATAAGTTGTGCCTGTTGTATTAATAATGTCCGTTTGTAATTGAGCAGCCGTTAAAGTAGTAACCGCAGAAATAGAAGTTGGAGTTGGTGCAATTTGCCATAAATTTCCAGTTGCAGACAAATACATTAAAGGAGTAACTGCAACACCACCGTTATACCAAGTAAATCCATCAGCTACCCCAGCACTAAATCTACCACTATTTGCAATATAATCACAAACAAGTCCATCAGAATAAACTGAAGCATAAGCACCTGTGCTATAAAATCCATTAGTTGCAGTAACGGAAGTACCAGTTGCAGCACCAATTACAGGCGTTGTTAATTGATAAGTTCCGTTTGCAATAGCAGCTTGCGCTGATGCAATATCAGCTTCTACAGCATCAAAGTTAGAATCTAATTCCGATAAAGGGATTGGACCAATAAGATTTTGAAAGTAATAAGGTACGCTCATAGTTTATCTCTTAGATTAAAGTAACACCGATTTGAGAAGCTGAGATAGTTGGCAATTGGTCTATCCCAAAAGTTAAATATGTATTTGTTGCACCTGCTAAATTTGTAAATCCCATCAAAACTGAAAGCACTTCAACATAAGGGCTGATTGCTTGTAAATTTGTATAGTAACGACCTGCATAAGTTGTTTGCCCAATTCCAGCAGAAGTTCCACCATCTAAACCATCAAAAGATTGAATAATGGCATTTTGAACTAATTGTGTAATGTTTGATGGTAATTGAGTGCTATTTTTAATTTGTACCGCAAAATACACAGGAGTTGATGTAGGAGTAAGCCAAGTAACTGTATAAGCAGGTTGCGGGGCTGCATAATTTGTATCATATACCGTAGCCGAAGTATTGCCGTTATAGCTAGTTCCAGGTGATTTTTTATTCCAAATAGCTTGCGCAATAGCGGATGAAGAACCGCCAGCAACAGATACGCATATACTATTAGCAATTAAAGAATAATTTGTGCTTCCATAACTTACAGTTGAATTTGTAGGATTATCAACTACAAAAACATCAATTACATTAGGAACGGAAGATACAGAAGCAAATATAGAGCCAAGTGAATTAACAGAATTACCCGCTACCGAAGCAGCTCTGCGAGCTTCAAATGCAGCTCTTGATTCAACAAGATTTCCAACTACTCCAGCCGTAGGATTAGTAATTGTATTCCATCCTGCAATAGCAGTATAAATTGTATTTAAAACATTAGGAGCGCAAGCAATTGCACCTTGTGTTTGATTTTGGAATTGAACAGTTACAGAACCACTTGAAGGAATAGTAGCAGAAGCAGTAGATGAATATAAATATCCGCTTGTATCTTGCGCTACAGAACCAGCAGGAATAACAGTACCAACAGCACCTGTGCAAGTACAAGATACGACTGTGCCAGCTCCAGGGATTCTAGTAATAAAATAAATTTCACCGATAGCATCTTGCCAAATACCTGAAGCCATAGATGGATTGACTTGATTTGCGATATAAGCGATTTCATTGTTTTTGTCACCAATCAAAGCAGTTTCAGATTGAGCAATTTGCCCTTGTGGAGTTTGTAATGACGGGTTTACGCCACCACCAAAAGCAGCATTAATATCGGCTTGAACTCCTGCTAAAATATCTGTTTCAGCAGGTAATACTGGACTGCCATTTACCCAAGTTATTTGTGGGACATTAGTTGTCATATAGTTTATCCAAAGGCTACGTTGTTAATTACACCATCTGTGTCAATAATTTGTATTTCACCTGACAAAACACGATTAGTAAAAGATGTAAATGTTACTTTAGTTTTTGAAACATTAGGAATAGTAAATGCAGCTTCAGTAATTTTTTGGTCAACAAATTGTAAAGGTGGAAATTTACCTAAAATATTTTGCCAATATGGAAGCCCTAAAGAATTATCATACCAACACTCACCGACAAACGTTCTAACGGCAGAAGCAACATCTTGAGCAATAGAATAAGGCGCACTAGCAAGAGCAATATTTCCGTTTACATCAAGCACAATATCCCATTGTGCTTGGTCAAGAAGTAAACTATTTTGAATTATTGTCATATATCACCTTACATTGAATTGCTTGGAGTTCCAGTATTTCCACCTTGTGGGTCAGAATGAGTATGACTATTGTATAGACTACGCATTTGAGCCATTGTGTGAGTATTGGTCGCAGAATTGTCTATAATATCGCCACTTACCTTCAAAAGAGGAGTGTTCATTGTAACATTAGTTGACGAATTTACGACTGCCGTTGGCGCATTTATCGTTACGTTTGTTGGCGAAGTAATTGTTATTCCTGAACTATTAAATTGAACATATTGCGTAGGTGCTGCACCAATAATAGTCATCAAATAAACCATGTCGGACATATCATGTTTACGATTTGAACCAGGGGCTGATACTTTGCTTGAGTTTTGAACTGTTGATATATCTCGGTCACAAACAGAAGCTATTCCAATATCACCAACAACAGGGTCTAAAATAATTCCGTTAGCTCCGCCTTGTATTCTCATATAAGGTACGTTATGAATAATTCCATGCGCCCAAATCTGACCTGAGCCATCTACTGAGCTAACCATTGGTTGAACATCTACAGTTCCAATAGGTGAAACTCCACCTGCGTTAGTCACAGAAATTACTTGAACAGGCATTGACGTTCTAACTCCTGACAATGCTGTCTTGATAATTAATTGTAATCGACCAATTTCAGAAGCATTATCTGCTGAAACGTAATTGGTTTGATAATTAGTTGTTTGCGACATAAGGTGGTGGAGCTAATGTAGTTGTTGTGAACCATGGACCATCGGGCGTTAATGTGCTAATTTCATGAGCAACGCTTTGTATTGCAAATGTTCCGTTCGCTTTAGGAAGTGAAGTTGTTATTTTCATTTGCCTTCCATTAAGAATTTGTGGATTAAATTCAGATTTTATTACAAATCCTGATTCCCAATAAGATGGATAACCAACCATTCCTGTTTGCGGACTCATATCAATAATCATATCATCTCTAAATCCGTTATTTGGAAATATAATTATTGTATTATTTTCAATAACAATTGGTATGCTTGCTGCTAAAGCAACTTGACGCATTTGGTCAACAGCAGAGCCATATACATATTGATTTTGTAAAATTGCGTGTGCGCCATTATTTTGAAAATTTAACCCACATGATTTTGCTAAATTTGCAATAATAACTTCTGCACTTTTTGCACCTTGATAAGTATTTGAAGCTACAGGAGTTCCTTTTTGCAAATATCCAGCAACTGCCGCACAATTAAAAGATATGTTTGGCATATTGCTTAAATCAATATAACTAGACATTAAATTGCCTTGAAAAACTTGCGACAATGCAATATCACCTTGATTCCCAGCACTTACTGTAATTGATTGTTGTTGAACAGCAACTTGATTAGTGCCAATACTTGAATATTCATTCATTTGAGCCAATGTCATGCCGTAAACTTTTAACTGCAATTGACCAAATGCCATTGAACCGCCTGGATTAACAATAGTTGCAGAACATCTCAACCCTTTTAAATTCACAACTTGTGAATTAACTCCACTAAATTGTAAATCAATTTGTCTAACAGCAAATGTCATGATGAATATACCAAAATAAATCTAGTACCAAATCCTGTGTAATAAGGGTCATCTGTGCCTTGAGTATCTACAAAAAACAATTGACCAATAAATCCTAAATAAGATTCTCTTATTAAAGCAACTCTATCTAAACATAACATTGTATTTAAAATTTGAGTTCCAGCCACGTTCAAATCTAAATATAATCCCGTGCTTTTTTGATAAACATTAATTGTGCATTGTTGAGTGCCAAGCTGAATAGTTAATGTTTGAGATGGAACTTGTGAAAGAGCAATAGATTGGTTCATTGTATAACTCTTTCGCTTAATGAAATTAAATTACCAATACCATTTGTTGTTGATTGAATTGCTTTAACAGAATTTAATAAAGGCACATTATTGTAATTTTCTAAAATAGCCATACCATTTGTAATTTTATTAATATCTCTAGTTATACAACCTATAGCATTAATATTAGCATTTATATTTAAAGGAACTCCATTTAATAATCCACCAATATTAGGACTAATTGAACTTATCTCAGAAGAAAGTTGTGATGATATTTGTGTTGCTTGTGTAGATAAATTGCTTAAAGGATTTAATTGTCCTGATAACACCGAAGTTAATGGTGATGTTATAGAAGTTAATGTGCTTTGAACATTTGATAAAGAACTATTTAATCCCGTTATACTAGGTAAATTAGCAGTTACAGAAGATAGAAAATCTTGTGGACTAACAATTTGAGCTTCCTGTGTTGCATCTAAATCTACTGGAGAAGTTTGCCCGTTATTTTGAACATAAGCTCCACTTGGCTCTGTAGTTGTTGGAATTGAAGATTGAGCAATTTTAACTTCTTGAAATGATAAAGCGACAATTAATAAAGAAACGCCTTGTTTTGATTCTCTACGATAATCATAATGAATTAAATTACAATTATTATAAGTTGCATTAGGCGTTATAACATTAACTAATGTCAAAGAACTAATTAAATTTTCTATTGCATTTAAAAAATCTTCTTTAGTCATTTGACCTTTTCCGTTACATGAAACTGTAACTTTTACATCAAAAGGCAATGCGACTTTATTGTAACTTGCAAAACTACCGCCTTCTACTGGGTAATTTGGAATTTTACGTTCTTCACGATATTCAAAATCAACAAATGAATCAGGTACAATTGGAACTTCACCGCTATCTAATACAAATCCCCATTGTGTTAATAATGGTGGCAGTGGATTTGTTACGCTAGTTGTTTGAGTGGGTGCTAAAGTAGGAAAACTTGGTGAACGTGGAATTGCAGGAACTCCTGGCAAATTAGGCACATCAGGAAAATTAATTAATGACATTATCTATTTGCTCCCATACCAGCATTAATCATTGATTGATTTTGAATCGCTTGAGGAAGTTCTTTTGCAATTCCATTTGCATCTGTCGCTTGAGTATGAACATTAATATCACCATTAATAGCAACTTGAGTATTGTTAGCTGTTGATGTGTTATTTGTGTGTGCGTTTATACCAGCACCAGTCATATTTGCAGCTTGAATAGCATATTGTTCTCTTTTGCTTGCAGAATTATCATTTGGTCTTTCATAACTTCCCATAATGACATCAGAAGCACCAATTGCAGTATTTTGTTGTTTTAATTTATTTCCAGCATTTTTTTCACTGCCTTGCGTTAATTCATATTGAATAAATGCAGCTTGTTTCATTAAATCAGCTTTTGGGTCATCAATTGCAAATCCAGCCCATTTTTGAAAATCAGCTTGCCTTGATTTGTTCCATTGAGCAATTCCTTTCATGCCACTTGCATTTTTGGCATTTGGGTCTAATTTACTTTCTTGACTTAAATTTCCAATAATTCCAGCAGCTTGTTCTTTAGTCCATCCTTGAGAAACAAAATAGTCCATTAACTGTTTGCTATTTTTTTCTTGTGTTGCTGATTGTTTTTGTGCTTTAGCTGCTTTTCCAGTTACTTCGTTATAGGCTGCAATTGCAACGCCAGCAATAGGCATAGCTCTCGATAATACTTTTTGAACACTTGACATTCCAAGTTTTGATTCAAATTTATCAATAATGTCACTTAATTTTGTAAACCATGTAACAGCATCTTTAGCAAAATCTAATAATTCTTCAAGCCCTGGACCAATAGAAATATATGTTTGGTCTTTTAATCTTCCAAAAGCAGAAGATAAATCCACCATTTTGTCATTAAGTTTACCTGCTTCAATAGTAGCTTGTTCGCTTTTATCATTATACTTATCCATGTCTTTATAAAGACTGTTAAGCGCATCGCCACCTTTAAGCATGGCATTAAATGAAGCATCGTCACCAAATCCTAAAGTTTTGGCTAAATTTTGAGCCTCTCTTGTTCCGAATTTATCTCTAAATTTAATTAAAGCATCAGATATTTTGCCAATATTTGTTATATCTTTATCTTTATCAAGACCCAACATAGAAAACGATTGAGCAAATTCTTGACCACCTTTTCCCATGTGAAAAAGAGCAGCTTGTTCTTGCATTGTTTTCATTGCATTTGTAAATGTTTCAGGCGCAGCTCCAGCTTTTTGAGCCACTTCAGACCATGATTTTAATTGTCTTGCTGATACATTTAATAAACTAGAACTAATACCTAATTGCATATTTGATTTAGTCATATCCATAACAAAAGATTTGACTGCATCAAAAGATAATAAAGCAGTTCCTAATGCAACAATTGAATCTTTAGCTTTTGAAAATTCATCCGCAGTTTGCTTAGCTCCACGTTGAATTACATCATTAGATTTTTTTGCTTGCTCGTCAGTCTTTTTTAAACTTTCGACTGCCTTTTTTTGAGCATCATTAAATTTAGAGGTATCTAGCCCAAGCTCGATTAATAAACTGTCGATAACTGTAGCCAAAATTTACCCCTTATTTTTTGTTTGTTATATATGCGTTATGCCTATCAACAGCGTTAATTTCTAACAATATCCACATATCTTCAATTGAATAAACTGTATCTAATTCATGCAAAGTAGCAAGCCTAGAAGATATACAAGTTGCTATCGCTTGCGTTGTGGCTTGATACTCAATGAGCTTTCTTGAGGATTGACTTGCGGATTTAATTCCGAAGTCGATTGGTTTGAATCTAAAAAAAAATCCATGTGTAAATCCCATATAGATTTTCTTAACTGTAATCGAGTTATTACTTCTTCAATATCATCTTCAAATAATTTACGTTTTACATTTACTGATGGAATAATTTGAACGCAATCCATCATTTCATTTAATAAAGGCTCTGCTGCTTCAAATGGAATTTTTAGCAAATTCATATAACCAATCGCTAATAATCCTGACATACCTTGTGCAGCTAAACCTTCGGGTATATCGATACCAGCATTGCCGATAGCAAGGATTACCCGAAAAGCCCAGTTTTCAGCTTGAGAAGCCGACATCTCAGTAATCAAAAATTGTTTTCCAGTATCTCTACCAGTATCTGCTACAAATGTCGTTTCTTTTCTAGCCATAATTTATTTAGAACCCGTTTTGTGTGCCTACAATTGATTCCCATGTGATTTCATATACTACTGGTTGCAATGTTTTCTTAACAGCAGGAAAAGGTGTCGCTGTTGTTAAGTAACCATTTTTTAGTGTATATGTAACACCTGTGGATTGAAGAACAATTGTACCATCGGCTGTAAAAACGTCAACTGCCGCATCTTGAGCAGCTCGCCAAGCATCAAAAATTTGAACACTTGGACTATCCGCTTGTAAATGAACTGTCATTTTGTATGGAACCCATACTTTACCGCCTGATAAATGCCCATCAACTCCCATAAGAGTTTCTGATTGTTGCACAGCTTCTGATTCAAAAGCATCATCAACAGCAAAGCCTTGAATGTTTGTTGCGCTACCAAATACACCTGCTACCGCAAGTGTTAATACTGAATTTGCCGAGGTTATTGTTGCCATGATTTAATCCTTATTGAATTACGATAGAAGCAAGAGTAATTTGTTGTACGCTTTCACCATCTTGATAGTATAGAGTGATTGGTGGTGATTGACGAGCAGCACGAGTTTGAGCCGTTGCAGGAGCAATATACAACACATAACCTTGTGATTGGATTTGTGGTGCAGCATTGAAACCTAAAGCGTATTGGATTTCAGCAGCTTGAGCAGCAGATACTTGAATACCTTTACGAATAGCACCAAAGTTAATTGCAGCATTGATTGGGTCTAAACAAGCAGCGTTAATCAATGAGTAACCTTGAGCATTGTAAGGAATAGAATTTACTGATAACAATAAATCAACCAAAGCCGTTTGTAAGTTCGCGTTCAACCAAATTTGGTTTACATAAGTATCAGCCCATAACCATTTGCCTGAAACTGAGCCTGGAGTAAACCAGTTAGCGTTATTTGCAGGATTGTTAGAACCGTATGCGGCATAAGTGTTATAGCCGTTAGAAACTACAGCAGCCAAGTTAGTTGCATTAGATACCGCAGGAGTTAAACCTGATTGTTGGCAAAAGTCTAAAGTAGTACGACCATTTAACGCATTAAAATTCAATGATGCAGCGTAACCAGCAACAAAAGCAGCCAATGAATTTGTACCATAAATTGCACAAGTACCAACTAATTGATTTGTTTGCAAATAATTGCCAAAAGTAACTGTATTATTAGCTGTTAAAATGTTAATGTCAGAGTCTTGACATACATATAGATAACGAGGAGCAACAGAATTAGACCAAGTAGCAAATGCTTCTTTTTCTGTAATTGTTGATTCCCATGTTGTAAAGAATGTAGCCCAATTTTGATTAGAAGCAATAATGTTAGCCATAAATGTAGCTGGAACACCAACTGCTTGACCTTGTGACAATACTGCGCCAGTAGCTTGAGTTAGCAATAAGCCTGTAGATAAAGTGCCTGTTGCGTAAGAGATTGTTGCAGTTGCGCCTGTAGTATTAGTTGTAAAAATAAATGCGCTTACTGTAGAGTTCCAAGTAACCGTAAATGGCGGTGTTGTAAATGCAGCTTGAATTGCTGTTGCTGCTGCACTAAAACTTGCTACGGCTGCCAATGAGATAGTTCCTGAAGTAATTGGTGTGCCATTTACTGTAAGAGTTAATGTGCCTGAACCCAACGCTTGCAATTGACCTAAAGTCATAGAAGCCATGTTTCCACTACGCAACCAACCAGCAGTTGCAACTTCAGGATAGTTAGCTACTAACAAAGCACCTGGCAAAGTTGTGCTATCTGAAGTGCCGTTAAAATAAATACTTGCCAATGTTGCTTCAGTAGAGTTTGCGCCAAAATAACTTTGAACGTTAGCTGCCGTTGCAAATTGTAAAACCGTACCCGCAGGTGCTAGAGCATTTTGCGTGAGCATCAGACCATTTAGGTCAACAGCGATGCCATTGGCTGCTAATACCGATGGAATTACGTTTACTACTTGTGAAAAAGGAATGGTACTCATAAAAGCTCCTATGGTTTAAATGTTTGGTCGATTGGTGCAAGCGTTACATTTGCTTCCAACATTGATTGTTGTGATGTAGTCAATATTGGGTTGTATTGTAAACTTGCCGTTATCTTCCAGCGTTGTTCATATTGTTGTTCCCCATCAATCAGAGGAATTTGAACAGGGTCATCTGCGTACAATGGCTGAATATTCGCAGGGAAAATGTCAGTTGCGTACTGGTCACGAAATAAAGCCTGAGTTTGCATAGCCCACGTTTGTGACGTAGAGCCATAAAAATCAAGCTGCATTTCATATCTTGTTGGCGTTAAAATCATTTTTTGTTGTAAAGCTGGATTATAGTCATCTACGTTAAAAGATAATCTATCCATAGCTCCATTAGTCATTACAACAAAACCGCCTTTAGGCATGGCAACTAAGTTATCCTGCCCTTGAACTACTTGCGTACCGCTAGGTAAAAATGTATTAAAAAATGTCACCAAAGCCGTAAATACATCTTGGTCAATGATGTCAATTGTTACACTCATTCTTCAGTCCACTCTATTGAAACATAAATATTAGTTCCGCTAGGAACTGTATCGCCATTTAAACTAAAGCAGAATGATTGATTAACTCCACGCAAAATAATGGGTTGTGTGTTTCTAATTCCAAAATCTTCAATCCACGGGAATACAGGAATACCACTATTAGAAGCATTAGCCAAAGCGTAATGGTCACCAAACATAAAAGTTCCAGTTCCTAATGTGGCAGGATTGGCTGAATAAGCCCTAACAACTGCCGTTGGTGCTGGATTAGTTGTGTCATAAGGAACACCCGTTAATACTGTAGAAGTGCCACCTGTATTAGCTGTAGTCCTAAAAAAACAATAAAAGTCGATTACACCAGCAGAATTAGAATTGTCCGCAGTCACTTGTAATCTTGTAATTTTGATTGTTTTAGTTGCTGAACCTGTAATAGTAAATACATCAGTTGCAGGTGAAGCTGGTGTAATATCATAAACACCTGCTCGGTATGTTGGAATATTGACTAAAGGATTACCAAACTGGTCAATTGATACTGCTGCATCGGCAGCTAATCCATTAACGCCATTGTTTACATTAATTTGCATAATTTATTCCTGTTGTAAAGTTACGATAACATGGCACCAATCAGACCAAGTTTCTACGACCTGAGTAATAAGCCAATTGCGATTACAGCCATTTGGAACTTCAGGGAATACCAATATATCACCGCCAATGTTATCGGCTCTTACAACGCCAGCAGCGTTGCCATAGAGGTAAACTGAACGCATTACGCCTGTAATGTTTAATCCATCAGTATGTTGTAAATCTGTAGAACTTAATGCTTGAACTTGAGCTTGAACAGTAAGCGTTAAACTTGTTGGTGTTCTTTTACCTGCTGCATTAGTTGTATAGCCAGTAGATTGAATCCAATTGATTTGAATGTTTGGATTAGTTATCTGAGTATATTTATTTACCATTCCACGCAAATTCATTTTCAATCCTTTTTAAATTCTGAGCCAGCCTTATTTACTGCGTTTGATACAGAAGCAAGCATATATCCAGTATCAATTAAAGGTTTTGCAGAACCTTTGCGTTTAATGGTAGATGGAGCATTGGGTGGACTGTAAATGCTAGATATTTTTGTTTGTATATCGGCTGCTGCTTGCCTTCCAACTCTATCTAAAGTATCAAAAGCAGTTTCTTTATTTAAAACAACTCTTTGAACACCTTTTTTCATGGTTTCAATCCATTTGTCTTTTTGTTCTTTTATTGTTGGGCGCATGAAAGGGCGAGCAGGTGAAACGGAAGTTCCGTATTCATTCCATGCTGCTACAGTTGCAACAGGCGTTTCATCTTCATAATTTATACCTGAAGGAAACCCTACTTGTGCAACAAGATTTTTAAATTCTTCAGGCGCACGTTCTAATGTCGCTTTAATCTTATCAAGATTAAGCGCAGCCATTATCCGAAAAACCCACCAGCTCTACGAAAGCCTAGATTTTCGTTACTACCGCCTACAAATAGCCCTACGTTTGCTACAGCACGCAATAAAGCACGTAATTGACCGCCATAAGGGGTAGTTGCTAACCACCAGCCAAAAGCTGTTTTAACGGGTGGTGGTGTCATAGATACATTGACTGTGCCTTCGCTAGTACCTTGAACAACTACTGTAGGGATGCCAGCATTTATCATTGTGAATGATTGCGCTAAATGAGCGCACATTAAATCTAAAGCAAGTTGCAGTTGTTTAGAATTAAAATCCCAAGGAAAGTTATTTAAAACGTTAATATAAGCTGTTCCCATAGTCCACCAGCTTTCTAACTGAACTTCAGGAAAGTCAGTAGTATTTTCAAACGCAGGAAATTGCAATCTGAAATTTGCATCGTTATAGCTAGGGACTAGAGAAGTCATCTTAGTTTACTTTCGGTTCTTCATCTTCTTTGAAATCTGAAGCAGTCAATGGTGCAGACTTGTCTTTCAGATTCATGTCAGGAACTACTTTTTCTACTTCTACTTTTTTAGCACGAACAGTAATGAAACCATCTTTTTCATGTTTCAAAAATACTGAATTTTTCTTTAGTGCTTCATAATCGGCTTCTTCAATTTCTGTTGGAACGCCAATTGGAGTGATAAGACGGTCATTTGCCACGCCTGTACCACCTTTAATTAATACGCCTTTATCCTTAATAGGAAGGTCGTTACCGCCTTGCAGCCAATTTTGATAAAGCTGGTCATTTGCAAGCGTTGAAAAAACGTGAACTTTTGCCATGTTAAACTCCTTGATATATATAAATTTATGCTATAATTACTTATGCGGTAGTAAGAATAGCTAAAGGACGCAATATGCAGACAAAGCGATGCCCTCGGTGTAAGATTATCAAGCAAATCTATGAGTTTAGCAAGTCATCTCGTGAAAAAGATGGATTGCAAACTAATTGTAAATCATGCAATAAAATTATATCAGCTCAATATCGAGCTAATAATGTGGAAAAAGAGCGTGAAAGACACGCAAAATACCATGTTAAGAACAAAGAAACAATAAATGCTCGTGTTTCTCAATGGCAAAAAGATAATCCTGATAAACGTAGGGCTATCTCTAAAAAATTCTATCAAACTCATAAAGAATCTGAATCAATTAGACATTTAAAATGGAGAACAGAAAATCCTGAGCGTCATAAAGAAAATTCTCAAAAATGGAGAATAAAAAATATTGAATATGCAAGATTTTATGATTCATGGTACGCCAAAGAAAATAAAGATAAATTAAATGCAAAAAATGCCCGTAGAAAAGCTACTTTATTAAAAGCAACTCCTCTTTGGGCAAATTTTGACAAAATATCTGAAATATATCTTGAGGCAAGATTAATTACAGAACAAACAGGAATTTCACATCATGTTGACCATATAGTCCCATTACGTTCAAAACTTGTTTGTGGATTGCATTGTGAAGCTAACTTGCAAATATTAGAGGGATTAGAGAACCTGCGTAAAAATAACAAGTTCTCTATTGATTAAAATCAAATCCCACTATATCTCACCACTGCAAAAGGTCGTTTTAACATGACCCCTGCAGTAGCGTTTGAGTAGTCTTCAACGTATGCTTTAGCTTGTTTTTCAACGCCAAGTGCTTGGAATTTAGCAGGAACAACTTGCACCCAAGTACGGCTGTCATCAGAAGCACCATCTTCAACTGATTCTGCATATAAGTAGAATACGTTAGCACCACCGTTAGCAAAGTTTAATTGAGGAGCTGAGATAACACGCAATTTAGCGTAAGTCTTGCTCAACCAGTCACGAACTGAGATACCAAAGTCAGAAGTAACTGACAAGTATTGGTATGAATCAGTTGGCAATGCTAAAGTCAATTCAGCATCTTCAGGATTGATTGTATCTTGTGATTGAGTTTGCAATTGAGCAGCAGCAACACGAATGTCAGCTACGATTTGCAANTATGTTTTGCTTGACCACAATGTTGAACCACCTGTACCAGTTGCAGCTACAGTAACGTAAGCTGGAAGTGATGGGTCATTCAAGAANCCGTATGTCAAGTTATTGCCACCGTTGTAACCATTGAAACCAACNAAGTTACGTTGAATTTCCAATGAAAGAGCAGCAGAAGCACGTTTTTCAGCAGAAGTGCTTACACGAATACGAGCAGCACGAGCTTCTTCCAACATACCTACTTTGATACCCTTTTCAAAACGGATAACAGTACGGCGTACAAAGTTAGTGTTCCATGAAGCTAGTGGAACGTTTGTGTTGTCACCGTATGGTAAAGCGTTACCAATTGGTTCCAAGATACCTTGTACTATTTCCTCATCTTCCCATGAGCCTGTTGTAGTAATACCTACCAAATCGTCAATTTTACGAGCAGCAGTAATTACTTTAACAAAGCCTGGAAGCCAGTTTTGCAAGAATTGAACTGGAGTGGTCATAGATGGGCTAGTAACGTCAGCTTGATTACCGCTATCCATTGCCCAATTTGCCATTGCTTTTACTTGTTTGTCAGAAAAATTAATACCGATTTCGCCTAAGTCAGCAAAATTAGCAACATCTTTTTCATCCATTGCCAACGCACGAACTTGGCGTGGGGCGATGTAACTACGTTCTTTTGATTTCATCATTTATTCCTTAGTCAGTAATACGGATAGCTGTTAAGCCAGTTGCAGATTGTAAATAATTCCATACTACTGCATTAGGGATAAGAGCATTGCCAGTTGTTGCAGAAGAACCTGGAGCTACAGTTGATAAAACACCAGTTGTAGTATTGTATTGAACCAAGTCACCGATATTGCAAGCACCAAC
>JGI26470J50227_1000502_pt1 | contig 15903 bp, 26 predicted proteins | sample FreactTroBogLake_FD_50227 | JGI IMG/M metagenome (IMG submission 50227) | reverse complement strand
CCTAAAGCACCTGAGTCACGACTTCCACCGCCACCACCGCCTGTATTGGCAGTACCAGCAGTAGCATTGTCATTGTTTATTGAGCCGCCGCCGCCACCGCCATTTCCACCTGAAGAAGCTGTAGTATCGCCACCACCGCCACCGCCTCCTGCGTAATAAGTTGCAGAGCCAGTTATTGACGATTGAATACCTACACCACCATTACCACCGAGAGAAGCGCCACCAGCACCACCTATTGCACCAGCGCCACCGCCACCTCCACCACCATTTCCTGATGTTGTTCCTGCGCCACCAGCGTTTCCTTGTCCTGATGTTCCTGAACCGCCAGTAGCTACTGATGAAGGCGCACCTCCACCTCCTGAGCCGCCTGAAGAACCAATTCCTGTATTAATATTTGAGCTTCCAGCGCCACCACCACCGACACCATTTAATGAAAAAGCGCTTGAATTATTACCGTTTGTGCCTAAAGATGACCTACTTGATGAACCAGCGCCACCAGCGCCAACCGTAAATGTATATGTTGTTCCTGGAGTTAATGCAGTTGTTCCAGTTAAAAGACCGCCAGCACCACCACCGCCACCAAATCTTCCACCACCGCCACCGCCACCAACAATTAAATATGTAACAGGATAGCTAAAAACAGCCAATGTAATCCAAGCACCGTTATAAACTTCATAAGTATTTAAAGTGGTGTTATATCCTGTTTGCCCTGGGTTAGGGCTTGATGGCCTACCAGCAGTAGTCCATTGTGCTGGAATAATGCCATTAGTACCATCGATTATCACGCTCAAGATATACACTCCTCAAATTTGTTCTTTTTAGATAAATTGTATGTAGCCTCAACAATTTGAAGATTGCTTGGTACATGAAGCCCTGAAGCTATTTTAGCTTTTAAAGGAATAATGTGGTCTACATGGTATTTAGCAAAACCAGCTAGTTTATTTAACTCATCACGCTTTAAATAAATCTGTTTAATTAAACTTTTATCAGCCCACATTGGAGTTGCTTGTTTTTCTGAATATCTGCGTTTCAATGCAAATAAAGCTATTTTTTCAGGATTTGCTTTGGAAAAAGCACGGCTTCTAGCGTTTACTGTTTCCCTATGTGATTCTCTATACCTTTTAGCAATAGCATCACGATATTTTGAATCAAAAGAATAGGTGCATGGAATACACCGACCACGAACCCCAAACTTTCCATGTTTTTGTTTATGAAAACATGAAATAGGCTTATCAACCTTACATCCTGTACAAGTTTTTAAGCCTTCCAAAAGCATTACACTACCTCAATCCAAGATTTAGTTGCTTCATCCCACTTATAAGCTTTGCCATCTGTAGGCATAGCTACAGGCGCTTCCCATGTCCAAGTAGTGTTATTTAATAACCAGCTTGCATATGGTTGCGGCGCATAAAAAACGTCATGCGTAGCATCGTATGTATAACCGATACCAGCGTAGTTACCACGCAATGGGCGACCTTCTGGATGTTGATTAGCTTGAGTGTTATAAGATGTTTGAATCCACGCACCGGGACTTGTGTCCACGAACGTATCAAAAAACTCTTGTTCAGCTACGATGACTTGCGTCACTTTACCGTCTACTACTTTTGCAAAATGTGACATATTAATTTCCTATTAATGTTGATATTTCAGCTTTCGTTAAACCAAGTGCGGCTAGTTTAGATAATGCAGATGCTTTAGCATTTTCTTGTGCCTGTTGATTTGCAATTGCTCTTTCATTTACTGCATTAACATCATAATCAATAACATTTCCTTGTGCGTCATAAGCAATTTCTTTGTTCATGCTAACCACATTAGGATAAAGTTGATAAACAGCTTCGCTATAATAAATATAATTATTCATGCTGCTATTTCCATAAGAGTAATGGTACTTAATTGATTATTACTTCCAAAATATGTGTTGCTGCCACCGCTTTGAGTTTCATAATAAGCTGTGTATGCTGTAGATGATGTTGTAGCTGGAGAGTCTAAATAACTCATAATAATTGGAAAAAACTGATAACCGCTTGATGAATATGTTTGCTGAAAAGAGGCTTGACCAGAACTTCCTCCCCCCAAATTTGTAGAATTTCTGTAAATTGTAAAATTTCCTTGCCCATTTCCAGTATTAGCAATAGTGCTTGAAATAATTATATATATTTTGCTTGTAGAAAATTGGGGGGTAATGCTTGCACTTAAACCTGTGCTAACAAATGAGTTGCTATTTGTATTAACTTGAATACTTTGAGCAGATTGAATTACTTGAATAACGCTACCTACTGGCATAGCGGCTGTAGAAATTCCACGACTTGCTGTATTTAATGTACCAGCAAATGTAGCGTTTTGTGAGTTGTTTAAAGTAAGTGCAACAGTATTTGCACCGCCAGTAGCAAAGACTAAGTTACCAGTAGTGTCAGCCGTTTGTACTAAAGCCGTTGTTGTTGTATTTCCTGCGCTGATCGTACTCATATTAAATTACCACCCAACGTTGACCGCTAGTAATTGTTAATGTTACGCCGTTTGCGGTTGTTACTGGTCCTACAGAGAAGCCGTTTTGACCAGCACCTATTGTACCATTTGAGGTTATATAAGTATTGTTTAGCAGGACTGAGTTATTACCTGTAGCCAAAGCGCCAGATGATGTAGACCATGTAGGAGCTGCGGCGTTTCCTTGGGATGTTAATACTTGACCAGTAGTACCGTAAGAAGCATTTGCCGCAAAAGCACCGCTTGCATTAATAGTAAACGCATCAGTTGCAGAGTTATTGACAACAAAGTGAATTGAATTAGCGGTTGAAGTGCCTACAACAAGGTCAGCAGAACCAGCATAAATATAAGCTACGTTAGCAGCAGAAAGTGCGCCAGAACCAGTGTATTTACTAGATGTAATACCAAAATCCGCATACGCAGTGCCAGTATCGTTTGTTACTACAAAGTCAGTAGAAGCATTAGTTCCATTACTTAAGTTTTGTGCAATAACTTGTACATAAGTATTAGCAGTGTTAGCGTAAGAAGCAAAAATGCCAGTATCTGAATAACTAAGAGCGCCAAGAGAAAAAGCACCAGCATTAGAACTAACTGCGGTATTTCCAACAGATACAATATTATTTGCAGTAACCGTTTGAAGTACAGTAACGTTACCAGTAGCGTCTTGGTTTACAGACTTTTCTGCTGGGTAAGTAACAAATACATCTTTAGTGGCGTTACTAAAGTTAACCGCAGCATTAGCGTTTGATGAGGCAAGAATAGTCGTACGGGCAAGCGAAACGTTGCCAGAATAGTACGTGCCAATACCTACTTCCCAGTTTGAACCTTGTTGATCCGCAATGGTGTAGTAAGTTGTATTATTGTTGCCCACCACAGCAAAAGATTGGTACCCTGTTTGCGCACCAGCTAAAACAATAGTGCCAGTTCCTGCGGTGTTAGAACTTTCTTTAACACGATCGAAGACGACTAACGCCATACTTTGTTTCCTTTAGTCATATTCATTTTTGCTGGTAATAGTTGTAAGTTCCAAGGTACATGAAGCCCGCATACGTCTTTGCCACGAATAGGCACTATGTGGTCAACATGCCATTTTTCGCTGCTAGTCTCACTCAATTGCGCCGCAACTTTGTAAGTACATTGCATATTATAAAGCTGTTCTGGCGTTAACCATAGCGGTGTAGCCTTAGCTTTTTTGAGTTTATACTTGCGACCAAGTGCGTTTGCAATACCACGGTTGGTTTTGCTCCAATGGCGCTGCTTGGCACGGCGTTCTTCAATGTTGTCTTTGTAATACTGCTTAGCTTTTGCTAGGCTAGACTCACGATAGCGGGCGTAGATTTCCGCAGAGAGATTTGGGTTCTCTGATTTACGCTTTTCGTATGCTGCCCTAAATCTAGCTTTGCGTTGCTCTTGGTTTTCATAATGATTTTTAAGCGAAGAAGTCTTACGACATTCTTTGCAGTCGTTACGATAACCATCAGGAGAGTCCTTACGCTTGTAGAACTCACTTAAAGGTTTTTGAGCTTTGCAAGTTACACAAAGCCTCATGGTTCAAGCAATCCTGATTATGGCGTTTGAAGCGTCACTAGTAGGAAACACGACCGTAAATGTGCCGTTAGTAGCGGTCTTATCAGCACCAAAAGCTAACACAGCAACAGCCGTATTTGCAGTTGAGTTGTAGATCAAAGCGCCGTTAGCAGTAATGTTTGCGTTAGTCCAAGAAGTATTAGCAAATGACATGAATGCCACGTTACCAGTAGAAGTTGGGCTTGTGCTAACTGTCAAAGTGTTGCCACCAGCAGTGTAGTTTGAACCTGAACTTGTTACTTCGCCCACAGTTGTATAAGCAGTAGTTGCATTGCTTAATGTTGCTGAACTTGTATACAAAGCGAGTTTGTATGTTTGACTTGAACCAGAAACCAAATTTTGTTGACCGCTAAGGATTTGAACCTTAAACGAATCCGCCATTGCTTGGGTAATTGCCATTTGTTGCTCCTAAATTTGTGTTAATTTTACTACAGTTGGTTGTACTGCAATTTGGTTTGACCATCACGATATGCATCGCCACGCTCTAATCCATCGCCAAGACGTTTCAGTTGTTGCATTGCTTCTTGGTATTTGGTGTTGTAGACTTGCAGCATGTCACTTTCTCCTTTCATATATTGGTACGCCTCAACGAGGGAGCCATAAAGAAGAACAGGAGAGTAATTATCACCAAGCCATGAGGTGCCAGCAGTAACAATAGATTCTGGATAGTAAAAATAGTGCAACTCTGCGCTGTAACTAAGATCAGGGGTTGGTCCCAAAATAAAAGTAAGTTCATTGGGGTCATTTAATCTAGATCCAAACAATGAATAATATTTTGGCTTTCCTGTAGCAGTAGGATTTGGATATGCTTCACGAATATAGTTAACATCTTTATTCAGCAAATACAAATACTCGCCTGTCACTACATCCACTACTGCTAAAGAGTAAGTAGATAAGTAATCATTAGGGCAAGCTAAATACTTATTGCCAGCAGTGCAGGTTCCAGTAACATTCTTACGCAAAGAAGGAATCTGCACCGTATTATAGATGCGCTCTTCTGCTTGCTGAATGAAAGTATTGATTTGATCTGTATAAGAGACCGTACTTCCATTAGCAAGGTACGCATCCGGAAATATATTTTCCGTGTACGTCTGTATTTGCGAGAAAAGAGTGTTGTAATCCATTACGCCATTGGGCCTCTAGATTTGATGCCTTTAGTTGCAGCACCAGTGCCACGAATCTTGATACCGTCAGTTTTAGTATCTGGCTGGCTCTTAAACAAAGTGCCAATAGAAGGGCGCAATGCATCAATAGGCTTACCTTTTAATACTACTGCAGACTCACCATCAGAAACGCTAGTGCCATTCTTTTCGTAAGATTCTGCAGGCTTATTTTCAGGGTTCTTACCAGTAACAACTTTAGGGCTGTTCTTGGTTGTTGGTTTTACATTTTTAGCGATAGCCATAATTACCCCTGGTTTTTAGCACGAGCTAAGTTACGGCCAACAGCCTTCATAGAAGCAGAAGTAACGGTGGTAGCACCTTTTTTACCTTTGCCAGTCTGAATGCCTACGGATGGACCTGAATCACCGAGGTTTTTACCCTTGGTTTTACCTGTTTTTGTTACGCCGTCAGCGGCTGATTTGAATGTCATAATTACTCCTAGATTAAATCGTATCTGTTGCCTTTAGCCAAGTTTTCCGAGCTTGGCACTACTCGTAAGTTGCTATAAACATGCAGTCCAGACACATTTTTACCCTGCAAAGGAATGATATGGTCGACATGCCATGATTCTACACCATGCTTATTCAACATTGAAGCTAAAGAATATAAGCATTCTATACGCAAAAGCTCTGATTGTGAAAGCCATTTTGGGGTTCTTTGCAGTAAAGATGCCCTGCGTTTGGCGTCCAAAGCAACCACTTTTGCTGGGTTGCGTTGTTTCCAAATCTTGTTTCTAGCCAAAATATAATCTTTATTTTTGGCATACTTGTTAGCATCTGAAGTTTTTTCGTACTTCTTTTTTAAATCAGGGTTTTTTGCTCCCCAAGCCTTAACTCTAGCGTTATCGCACGTTTTGCAATGGCTTTGATAACCATCTTTACTGTTCATTTTTTGAACGTAGAATTGAGATATTGGTTTTTCTTCCAAGCAGCGAGTACAGGTCTTCATGATATTTGCACCGTTACAGAACCTATCTGACCATATCCTTTAAGATCATCTGGTGTCAATGGATTATCAAACCCTCTGGATCCTCCGACAGGCGCCCAATTCCATTGGAAAACTCTACTACCCATATCTGGGTTCCCTAAACCTTGTGGTCCAACTCCAGTAAGGTTAATCTGTAAACCGCTAGTACCAGACTGAATATAGCTAACATCAGGACGTGGCTCCCGAACCGCTTGCGGATCGTTAACCGGATACATACCCAATTGTAACTGAGGATGGTCTGGATCCCAGCACTCATGGCAAACTTTAATCTTATACGGCTTGGTTTTAACCGTTTGCGTCCGTAGGTCTTTAAGCTTATACCGTTGGGCGCATCGGTCGCATTCGGCAATTGCATATTTGCCAGAAGCGAACTGATTCGGCATTATCCACCCCTACCGTAGAACATCATCCGTGGCACAAAGCGCACCGGAGCCTTATCTCGATCTTCATCAGCCGCAAGTTGAAATTGTGCCTCGTATTCGGCTTTTAACATTGGAATACGGTTCATATCCACATCTGGCAGCTTTGTAGAAAGCTGATACGCTAATCCAGCGACCATAGCTGGAATAAAGCGGAATGGGATATCTTGTACATAAACGCCTGATCCAGCATCCTGAATGCGGCGTAAACGGTAGTAAACGAATGTATATTGATTGCCAGGAGCATTAGGCGTAGGCCATACGTTAATGCAAGGTAAGTTCTGTACAGTAACAGCAGCACCAGTAATATGGGCTGTAGCAGTTGTGCCATTCTGACCACGGGCGCAATTGATTAACTGGTTTCCATTGACGTTTGGATAGCTAATTGTTTCGCCATCTAGCTGTATAAAACCAGCAGAACCAAGCTGAGAAGTATCAGACAAGGTGATGGTTGTGTCTGTAGAGCTGATATTAGCCGTTAAAACAGCCGTGGTTGGGTTTGATTGACCTGACTGACGGTTGACATACACCTGAATTGGACGGCCTTGTGTGAGCTTGTTTGGAAGGCTCATATAGGTAGGCTCAGCAATACGGCTAATATTGATATCAATTTGGTTCAAAGTGCCGTTGTTTTGACGAATAACCATGTCCATAAGGTCAATAGTATCGACTGGAATAGGGTACATAGCCTGTCCAGTAACCATCGGAATAACGCCCTGTTCAACAGTCCAAAGATTAAGACCACGGTTAGCCCACTCAATCGTCAATAAATTGAGCGAACGGCGGGCAGTTCTGAAGTCGTAACCAGAACGCAACTCTTTACCGCAACGCTCAAATGCCTCTTCAATGAGGTCATTTACGTCTAGGTTAAAGCTAGTTGTTCCAGTTGTTGTTGCCATTATTTTTTCTTCGCTGTTTTAGCAGATTGCATAAATGCCGCTTTAGTAGGCGCACCTTTAGATCCAGGCTTACGCATTTTTTCACCAGAGCCAGCCGCAATACGTGCTTGCTTTTTATGAATGTTTTCGTACAAACCAACTTTGCCACCTTCAGCATATTGAGTAAAGTCCGTGTCATCCCTACGGGCTTTCTTTTTGCCAGAAGGCATCTTAGAAGGGGCAATATCGCCCATGCCACGGGAGTATCTCATTTTTTGCCTTTAGCGTAACCGCCACCGCACATAGCTTTTACATGGTCATCGTGGTGTTTAAAACCAGCAGCATGTTTTTTAACATGTACATTATGGTCAACAAAACCACCAGACTTCATGCCAGCGGCAGGAGTAACAGCATCGCCCATAGGGTTAACATTAGGAATATTCTGTTCAGTTGTGCCGAACATTTCGTAGTCTCTTTGCTTTTCAGCACGGACACCACGTTCCTTGTTAGCCTTCATATAGGCTTCACGTTTTTCTTTCTCTTTGCCAGTCTCAGTAAATGGCATGATTAGCACATCTTTCCACGGGTTTTACCCTTAGAAGCAATACCATCAGCACGAGTTACACCGCCTTTAGCCATCTTGATAGGAGCTGCATCAAAAGTACCTTTGCCGCCTTTAGCGCCGCCTTGGATCTTTTCAGTCTTGTAGTCACGCTCTTCTTTACCTTTAGTGTGACCACGCTTTTGAACAGCAGACTCACCATGCTTGAGCAATTTGTTAGAACCCTTTTCTACATCCATAGACATAGATTTTGGACCCATAGTTTCGCCACCTTTAGCCATCTTTTTCACTTTACCACCTTCTTTCAGTTTGGATAAATCAGTCTTTTTGTTCTCATGCAATTGCTTATCGTGCATGCCGAACGCCTTTTTGATTAACTTCTTGTCTTCTTGAATATCATCGTGCTTCATAATTCCACCTTGTTTAAATTTCTTGCCTTTATCTGCAGCCGCAAAGTCTTTACCAACAGACTGTGGAACACCCGCTTTCTTGGCAAACTCAGCACTATGTGCAATAGCTTCCATAAAGTTATGTTGTTTTTTAGATTTGCTTGGCATTATTTAAACCACCTATCAAGTAACCAAACTACAATACCACCAGCTAAACCAGCGGCTACAGTTAACACAGTATGTAAAGTCTTTTTGCTTGCAGTTTGTTCCGCAAGCATACGTTGGATGTCAGCTAAGCATTTCTTAACTTCTTCCATATCTTGAACAAGTTTATCCATATCTGCTTGTAAATGCTTAATATCGTTAGCATGAGTAGCTAGCTCTCTTGCTGTAACAATTTCCGGATCGTTAATTTGTAATTCCATTTTAACATTTCCATCTTGCTAAAGAAGCTGCTTTGCGGGTTGGTTTGCCATTCTCATCTTTCATTGGTCCTGGCATACCAGACATCCTAGCGCAAAAAGACTTCTTGCGTGGGCCGCCTTCAGGTTGAGGTGCTTTTAAATTCGAGCCAGTAGCCGCATTATATTTAGCACGACCTTTGGCGGTAAGCCCAGCACCCTTAGATACAGGCAATTTCTCACCACGACCAACCGCAAGAGAGACTCCCTTTTTCTTAGCCATATTGAATAGTTTGATACGATATGTTAGTTACGTTTGCATAGACACCGTTTTTTGCTAATACGCCTTCACCAGAAAAAATAACTTGGAAAGGTTGTACTGCAGTACCAGTATTGTAGCTAGTAAGCCATTCATTATTACCATAAACATAAGTACAATTTGCTGTATTAGCAATTGAACCGGTATTAATATCAGTAATAGTAAATGTATTGGCAGTTGCATTGCCTATTTGGTAATTACCAGCAGTAGCTGACACGTTTGAAAGTGGCGCAAAAGTAATACCCACAGAGCTACCATTAACTAAGCCGTGCGCTGTACTTGTTACTGTAACAACATAACCAGTACGGGCATATGTAGCTGCATTAGGTGCAACGTTAGTATCAAAAATATCAATAGCGCCAGCAGTGCCGTTACCTTGATATACCAAGTTTTTCATACGAACTCGACCAACATATAAAAAGCCAGAACCACTAAGATGCGAGCCTTTTACGTCATATTGCATTGTCATAATTAATCTCCTAAAGATTTAAGTGGGGGACGAATCCCCCTAGATTAATTAAACGTTTTGTACGCCGTTGAGTGGGTCAGCTACGTAGTAGTGGATGTTTCCAGAGATCGCAACACCAGTAGCACCAGGAGCGCCAACAGCAGCGGTCAACACGATCAAGTTAGTTGCGTTAGCAACGTTGCTTATGGAAGAACCAGCAGCAGCAGATGAAATGTTGAACAATGTACGGGTTGCTACGTTACCGTTGTTAACGAAAGCCGCAGGAACGTTTGTGCCTAAAGTTGTAGGTTGTCCAGGACCAACAGTTACCAAAGGTGTGTAGCCAATGTTAATCGCTGAGTTACCGCCAGTAGTTGTGTTAGTAACGGTAATGCTAGTAATAACTGCGCCGGCTGGAAAAACCAAAGCCTGTGAGTTTGCGGAGCTATTAACAATGTTTGCAGTAGCAGAGCTATTTGCAATGTAAAAAGGAAGGTACATGCCTGCTGTACCGCATAATGCTGTGCGAGTTTGATCGCCGCCGCCAGAACGCCAAATCGACTGGGTGGTAGAAATTGCCATAATAAATTGTCCTTACATACAAGATAAGTCCATCAATCGGTATGTCGTCTGCTTAAGGGTAGGAAGCAGTTTGATAGACCAAAACCCTAATAACGCCAATAATACTACAACTAAAAGTAATTACAAGCTTTTAAAAAGAAAAAACCCCGCTTTTTGGGCAGGGTCTAAAACTAGAAGTTTTAAGGTATTAGGCGCCTGGGCTACCGTACATACCGAGTGGATCAGACCAGCCGAAGCTGTAACGCTCACGAGACTTGTAACGAACGTTACCAGTATCGAAGTCGCCGTCCATGCTGTTTTGCAATGGTGTACGAACGAAATGCTTCATTCCGTTAGGTACATCAGTTGTCAAGAACCATGCATTTGTGTCTGTCAAGAAGTGGTTGATAGCGTAACCTTCAGCAACGGAACCATTGTTCTTGATTGCGTTGATGTCGTTATCGTTTGTACCAACACGCAATTCAGTTTCGAGCAAGCGAGTTGCAACGAACTGGAGTGCAGGTGGAACAACCAATTTCTTAGGTTTAGCAGCGATCAAGAGACCACGCTCGTCTGTCCAAGCAGCGATTTGAATAACAGCGGCTTCCAAAGAAGTCTCATTCAAGTCAGCGGCAACAGATGGAGTGTTGCTGTTAACACCACCAGAAACCAAAGGATGAGCAGTAGAGAACAATGGAACGCCATCGCCACCGTTATAACCAGTGGTGAAGCCGTTGTTCAATACAGCAGAAGCTTTAACTTGCTTAGTGTAAGCCATAGCACGAGCTAAAGCTTTTGTGTAACGAGCAGATAAAGAATCATACAAGTTATCTTCGATCGCTTCTTCTGTCAAGCTAAAGCCAAGAGCGATAGTTTGATGGTTGTAGCGAGCTGTCCATGCTTCTTGAGCATTGTCATAAGCGATGGCAGAGCCTTCGTTTTTAACAGGAGCTGCAGAGAAGCCAGATAACTTAGTTTCTTCTTCGAAAGAACGCTCAGATGTCTCTGTTTCATAAACTTCTTTATGCTCTTCGCCGTAGCGAGCATACTCAAGTCCAAACAAAGCATTTAAGCCGGGTAAAAGCTCTTTTAGGAGCTGTGCACGAGAAATAGCCATTTAATTAGCTCCTTTAGACGTAGTTTTGTGCTGCAGCAGTCAGCATCTGTGGGTTGTTCAACTTCACAATAACTTCAGTGAAGGCGTTTGTACCAGTAGCAGTTTCTGGAACTACAGCGATACATTTAACAGGCCATGCTGCAGCGTTGCCTGTACCAGTTACTGGAGCAACTACAGAAATTGCAGAGTCACCAGTAGTAGTAGAGCCAGCAGATTGCAGGATCGACAAGTTTGTACCAACTACAGAAACGTTAGCAGTAGTAATAGTTGTGTTAGCAGAGTATGTAACAGCAACTTTAAATGCAGCCATAGGGTCGCTAACAACATAAGCAATAGCAGAAGTTGCAGCAGCATTACCTGGGTAGTACTGAGCTTGAACTGTTTGTTGCTGTGTATTAACGTACTGAACACCAACGAATACGCCGTAAGTCAAGTTAGCGGTATTGTCAGTTGTAGAGTCTACAGTTACGTTTGATTTGATGATATTGCCACCTTTGACCATAACGATGTCACCGTTGTAGATCGCAGTATTATAAGTACTTGCAATCGGCAATTGCTGAGTTGCGCCCGCATAAGGCATAAAATCAGCACGGTTAACAGCGACTAAGCCGTAGGGAGCAGAAACGGTTGGATAAGCCATTTAAATCTCCATTAATAAAAAAGTTAGTTTTTCACGCCTTTGCTACTCGTAGACTTACTCTCTTTAAAGAGTGGCATACGAGGATCACTTTGGCGCATGAGATTGTTGTCTACAGCATCAGTTTGAGCTTGTGTTTGTCGGTCGTAATGAGCATTACGCTGTTCCACAAATTCAGCCGGAGTTTTGCAAAGCAACAAACCGCCGATTTCGATGTTGTCCTTATAGCGACTTGTCGGATCGACTAGCAGTTGAAATTTAGGTTGTTCCTCAATACGAACGGGTTCCCATCCTTCTCTCAGTTTTCCTGAAAGATTACGTGGATCAGCTACGTTCAGTGTTGCGACACGAATCCAGCGATAAGCAAACCCAGCCTCTTTGTCAGGCTCTGGGAGCAGTTCAGGTTGCATCCACTGTTGGGGACGTTCCATTACTGCACGGGTATCAAGCTCACGAGTTTTTCTTACTTCAGCCATTTTAAGACTCCAATTTAGTTAGTTCACGGGCGTACTGCTCTGGGGTTAAGCCTAGCTTTTTCGCAAGCAGGACTTGGGTTTTGCTCATACGAATCTTTTTCGGAGACGTACTTCGTGTTGCCGGAGCGACTACCGTACTAGCTCTAGGCTTCTGAACCTGAGCGGGTTCTTCCACCTCTACTTTCGCTTCTTTCTGAAAATTCTCAGGGAAACGTTTGCGCATCGTTTTATCAATGCTTTCGTAGTACTCACTTGATCCAGCCGGGACCCCGTTACGTACCAATTTTTCGTGCAAACCAAGTGCCAAACTTGTCATCTCTTCATCTTGGCCAAACCATGTATTGCGTTTTTGCCATTTTAGAGCCTTCTTATCAGGCGCATTAACTTGCGGTTGTTGTATTTGTACATCAGCCTCTGGTAGTTGTAAAGCTTTTTCTTGCTGAGGACGATAATTTTCTGCACGATCAGCCTTAATCTTCGCATTTGTCATGCGTTCTTGGGCTTCTAGCAGTTTATCTGCGTCTCCAGACTCATAAGCAGCTTTAAAAGCTACCTTTGCTGCCTCTAATTCCTGTTGAGCGGACTGTTTTACCGTATCCACGAAGGCTGTTTCACCATTATGGAGGCGTTCCTTGAGTTTTTTATTCTCATCGAGAGCAATTTTCGCTAATTTAATAGCTTCTTGTTGCTCACGCAGGGCTGCATCCTTTTCTCGGCGCTCTTGATGCCACAATTTCTTGGCTTCTTTGAGTGCTTTGTTCTGGTCATTGTTGAATTTTTCGAGGTCTTCTTCCTCAATAGCTTCAGCAATTGCAGGGTCTACTGGTTTACGGTTACGATCCTGTGGTGGGGTATCGTTTTCAATCTCAATTTCAAATCCGTCTTGATTGGCGTTTTCGGTATTAGTACCTTCTACTTCAATCTCATCAGGAAATTTAAATTCATTTTTATCTTGAGCCATTCATTACTCCTTAAGCACGTTTAATTCCACGAGGATCCTGAACTACAGACTCCACGGAATCATCATTGATCAATCTGAACTCACGGCCATGAATTAACAGGCGTGTTCCAGCGTTTGGTCGTACGATTACAAAGTCACCTTGCTTGCACCAGGGTCCATTTGGGAACCTTGTCTTATCTAAATAGCAATCTGGGCCAAGATCTACAACAAAAAGGACTGTTGCCAGCTTTTCTTCGTAGTTAATGGTTGCGTCTGCTTTTAGTAAGCCACTTTCGTACTCTGCTTCTACTTCTGGAATGGCGCAAAGAATGCGATATCCAGTTGGTTGAGGCAATTGACGGGCTTTGTCTTCTGCGTCTTTGTTGAGTAATGCGGATAAATCTACTGCTTGGTCTAACTTAAGATCACTCATCGGAGGTCTCCATTTTTTTCTGAAGGTCTAGAACTATTGCACATGCGGACTCTAGACCTCGAATCTGTCCACATATGTATTTATACTCATCGTAAGATGCGCAATGACCTTTTTGTAATGCCGAACTGAGCATTTCAAGGCGGTCTTTTGCCTCTATGAGTACTACTGCTAAAGGATCCATTAGTTACCTTTCGTTGGCTTCTCCTTCTGTATGGACATCTGTTGCTCATGCTTGCCGATGTCCACCGCAAGCTTCGTATGTTCAATCTCGTTTTGCATTGAGAGTTGAGTACGATCTTTTTCCACCTTTGCTTGGTTCTGCATCGCAGCAATACGCTCTTGAGAGGCAATACGTTCCTTCTCAATTTGTAATTGCTCAGCCTTAGCTTGGGCGTCAACTTGGACTTTCTGCTGTTTCGTTGCAGCGTCCTGTTGTTTAATAGCTAGCTCTTGTTGCTGGATCTGTACTAACGGATCCTGCGCTTGTTGCTGTGCTTGTTGTTGTGCTACTTGTGATTGGTTCAACTGCAATAACTTCTGTGCTGCAGGAGCTGCCAATCGTGCAATCTGGAGTTCCATTTCTTCTGGAATTCCGTCTTCATTTTCCTCATCATAAGGAATAGGTACACCAATCATTTCTTCCATCTGACGGCGATATTCGTAACCAACGTGTTCTTGAATATGTGCCATCATTGCGCCCATGATCATCTGTGCATTTGGGTTTTGACCCATAATCTGCATCATCTTTGGATCTTGCATTGCTGACATATGGACAGTAATGTGAGCTTGGTGATCTTGATATAGGAAAGCTTTGAGTGGCTCCATCTTGAACGCAGCCATGTTTTCTGAGATAGGATCTCTTGGCTTTTGATCGTCTGGTAATGGAACGAGCTTTTGTGCATCTTTTAATCCAAGAACGTCAAGCATCTGACGGTGGAGTAAAGGAAGGTTGTAGAGTTGTGGGGCGCCCTGAGCTAATTGCAATGCAGCTTGATACTGCATAATCTTTTGGCTCATTGTTGCAGCATTAGGATCGCTTACTGGAATAACGTCAACGTTATCGTAGTCAGAACGTTTAGCAGAACGGCGGCCTTCGCTTGGCTCATAGCTATAGTCTTCTGGTGTGTAGTCAGCGATAATGCGCTTGAGTAAACGGAACTCTTGCTTCATGGAGTAATGAACACGGGCTTGCACCGCAGACATTACTTTGAGAGTTCTTTCCAAGATTGCTAGGGTTGTACCTACTGGGGTATTCCCTGACATGTCGGCAACTTTAAGGTCGGCTGCAGAAGCAAAGCGGCGGCCTTCGTCAACGATCTTATCTAGCAACTGAGCAAGAACTAAAGAAGGTTCTTTGTATGGCAACGGAAGGATGTTGTCCTTCATGGTGCCAGACGGCACATCTACGTCACGGAACTCGCCTGGAGCTATTGGTGTGTCATCGCCTTTGATTCGCATGCCACGGGTCTTAAAGCCACCTGGCAAATTCGCAAGTGACCCTGCGTCAACAAGCTGGCGGAGAATGGAAGTACCAGATTTAGCAAAAGCGCCGATAAGATGGATAAGACCAAAACAGTAGAAACCAAAACCCGGAATATATCCATAGTGAACAAAGTGTTGACGCTTCTTATTAGTCTCATCATCTGGGTTCCAATTCCTACGAATAGATAGGATCATTCCTGATCCCTTTTCCACTGAAACAACATATGGCAAACCAATGCCAGTCATCTCACCATTTTCGTCTGTATGCTCAAAACCTGGGAGATCCAAGTTAACGTGCATTTCCAAAACTTTATAGCGGTCATCAGAAGTAGCACGGAAGCCTAGCTTCTCAGCAATCTTCTTCTCTACTTCGTCTAATACGTTGTCTGGTGTACCAAGGTCAATATCTCGGTAGAAACCAGCAGCTTGTAAACGGAGAATATCATTCTCAGTCTTACGCATAACGTGCGTTACACGCTCTGCCGACTCAAGGTTTGATGCGCCGTAAGGCACAACGATGTCTTCCGCAGGAACATACATTGCTACCTGACGATCTAATGCAGGGTCAAAGTACACCTTCTTAAAGGCGTTACCTGCAATCCCCAAGCCCCAGAGCAAAC
>JGI26470J50227_1000500_pt1 | contig 15944 bp, 20 predicted proteins | sample FreactTroBogLake_FD_50227 | JGI IMG/M metagenome (IMG submission 50227) | reverse complement strand
CCCGCAATGCCGCTGGTGAGCGTTTGTGCGGCCCCTCCCGTTCCGATCTGGTACGAGACGGACCCCCCAGGAGTGAGCGTAACGTTGGTGCGTGACGCGAACGCCCCCCCGCCGCCGCCGTTCGTAATGCCGTTGCCAGCCATCCCCGAACCGGCCGCACCAAGGCAAATTATTGTATTATTGGATGAATTAAAATCAATCGGCACCGTCCAACTTTGTAAGCTGCCGGTCGGAGACGATAGTAGAATGATTTTGGTGCCCGGAGGGAAGCCACCACTAAAAAATCCAAGATTTCCACCAACTAACATTATGCCACTCCTGCTTTACTTAGCGTATACCAAATATGCGTAGCATCAATGACATAATATGACAAAAGATTTACTGCACCAGCTGTAGTTGATACAGTAGCTGCCGTTGCCGCTGCTGCATTAACCCAATAACTAGCATAGGCTAATGTTGATGGAGTTGCATTCTGCGTAATAACTATCTGACCTGATTGTCCGGCAACCATATTTGTCGGGTTAGAAAGTGTCTGCCCTGTAGTGGCCTGAAGCGTAAGACTGAAGTTATTATTCAAGGCAAGATTCATTGCTACAAGATTAGATGCAACTGACAGCGCCGTCACTGTACCAATTTGAGCACCTGTGAAGGTATTTAAAGTATTCGTATTTGCGGCTGCGGGATTATATGCCATTAATAGACACTCCATTCGGTGCCGGTATAGGCGATATTTACCGAACCTCGGTTTGAGTTTAGAACAAAAGTGGCCGCCCCGTCAATATTGCCGGAATTGGGAGTGATAGTGATATTATTAGTCTGAGCATCACCTTTGCAGTCTTTAACTATATAATTTTGGCCCACCACAATAGCCGCAGGAAGATTGACAATGGTATAACCTGCAACAGTCTTATTAATGCAGAGGAAATAGTCAGTAAGATTCACAGTAACCGCGCCAGAGGCTGTGATAGTTCTGATCTGGTTAACCTGACCTCCGCTGAAAGTAAGGCCATTAGCGCCGATCATGAGGTAGCCAGAGCCGCTAACGGCAGTACCGTTTGAGGCATAATAAGCAACTTGACCGGTCGTACCGGCAGAAACTGACCCACTACCACTGGGGGTGGCCCAAGTGCCGTCACCGCGCAGGAAATTACCTGAATTCGGAGTGCCTGTTACAGGATTAGCCGCAGGCGCCGTAGCCGAGGAAAGGACAGTTCCAGAGGTCGGCAAAGTAAGGGCAGTCGTATTAGTAGTCGTTAGCGTAGTATTGAAACTTCCAGAAGTGGTGAAATTTCCACCGAGATTAATAGAATAGCCATTCACTGTGAAAGTATTATTTATCGTATTAAAGGTTTTATTGGTCAGCGTATCAGCAGTATTTCGCCCAACAATTTGGTCCGTTACCGCAGGAAGGGTAAGGATATAATTATTAGCCCCAGAATTCGCACTAGTAAGAGTGGTATATCCAGTAGAGGTGCCAAGAATTTGAATTGCAGAATTCACGAAGGTTTGAAAATTTGACCAAAGATTTGCAGCATTGAGGAGGGGGATAGTATTACCGGAAGTTCCAACAGAAGTTGAGCAACCGGTCGCACCATTGGAAAGATCGGCGCAAGCGGCTTGGGTAAAAGTATAAGCACCATTCGATTTAATCGCACCAGTAACCGCACCCGCACCAAGACGAATATCATTACCTTGAGTTGCGGTGTTTGCAGTATTACCGTACGTAACAGAAATTGCCCCGGCAACATTGGTGAGGGTATGCCCATCAGGCATTACAAGCCCGAGAAGAGCCGCAGTTGCGGTCGGGGCTCCTACAGAAAGATCGGAATATTGGATAGTAGTGCTTCCACCAAGACTAACTGTATGCCCAGCTACGGTAAGGCTGCTATTTACTAATGATGCATTGGCGATATTACTGAGGGTATTACTCGCCCCACTCATGGTTTTATTAGTAAGAGTCTGCACACCGTCAAGAGTGACTAAAGTTCCAGCGAATGAGGGAAAAGTAACGGTATAGCCGTTTATATTAAACTGAAAAGGTAGTGCCGCCGCCGCCCCGGAATGCCCATAAGTAATCAACCCGCCGCCTAGGGAATTCGGGCTCAAGCAAAGATAATGATAGCCTAGAGCATTTGTGTTCGGGGCGTCATAATCACAGAAATTGGAATAATTCGGGCCGTTGCCCACATTAGCATAGGGACCGGGAAGGCCATAGTTGTATGTGGTAATGGCAAGTTCGGTGATATTTTGCCCAACATTACCGCCGGCAGAGGTGCCACTATCAGAGAGAATAGGCGTCCCGCCCTGACCATACATAGGCAGATGGCCGTACTTCCAAGCCCCGGCCTGAAGAATTGCTTGCTGGGCCGAAGAAACCGATGAAAAACTAAGGGCAAAGATGACACCGAGGAAAAATTTCTTGTAAGACATCTAAGCACCTTTAGGTAGGATTAGGGAAGACTTAATAAAGTTATCTATTCGTCTTCTTCCTCGTCAAGTTCATCGCCATGGATAGATAATTTTTCAATCTGAGCTTCGAGACGGGAAGTTTTGCCACGATCCTCACCTTCGCAAGAAGAAAGACTGGTAATCCGGGCTACGAAACTTCCGGTAAAAAAGTCTCCCACCACAGCATCGTCAAGATCAAGCCCAAGTTTTCCCAATTCCTTATGGGTCAGAGTAATGCGCAGTCCCCAAGGAAATTCATTCTTAATGGGCCGAGAAAAATCCTCATCAAGTTTCTCGTCATCAGTAAGTTCCATATCAGTCATGGAATTGAAGGTGGACATTACATGCCTCCCGGAGCGGCAGGGGCAGATGCAGCACCCGGCGCAGCCATGGCACCAGCAGGAGGCTGAACATTTCCAGCAGCAGCCTGAGCGGGCTGATTTTGCGCCGCCATCAATTCATCGGCATGGCGCTTATTCATGTCCTTATGCTCAAGTTCATGTCGTCCATGCATCTTGCGATGTTCTTCGCGATGATTACCGTGAAGGTCGCGGCGTTCGCCCTCGTGCCGGGCATCGGTCTTACTACGCTCTTCCTTGTGTCGATCATGGACCTGAGCCAGGAGAGACTTCGCCTCTTCTACCTTCTTAGTATCCTTATCTTCCTTGGCCTCGATTTTCGGGTCTTCTTTCTTCATTTCCTCTTCGCCCTTAGACTTAGGCTTAGAATCTACCTTCTTACTGGTCGGATGATCATAAAGACGTGCCCCGCCTTTCTTTTCCGGCTTATTCTCAGAATTCTTATCGCCCTCTTTAATTTTCTCGGCCATATTATTTACTCCTGGGATGAGTGTAGAGAGGGGAGCGTTTTTTCATCCCCATAAGAGTTTCAGCTAGGCGAGCCTCCTTACCGAGAGTGCCTGCGGAATGTTCCTTTTCCTTGGCGAATTCCTTCGTAGTCTCTCCCGCAGCCTTAGCCTTAGAGGAAAACTTCCCTTCATGAGATTCCGGGATTATCTTCTGAATCCACTTCTTTTTCTTTTTAGGGGTTTCAGTCATGATAGAACTCCGGGAGGTAAGGTTAAGGAGAGAGAGACTAGTCATTATTTAAGTCTTTTTCTTATTGTAAAGAACAGCACCTTTGGGCCCCTTCTTTTCGGGAAGTTTACCGGGCTTGTCGGCGGCAGTAAATTCCTTACCAACACTCTGAGGAACCCCGTCAATACCGCCCTTTTTACTTGCTGCCGAATACATTAGGCGCCGCTGGGCTTGAGAGACTGGAGGCATTAGCCTGTTCCTTTTCATGTATCATTTGAATTATCGAAGTACGAAATGCCTGAAGGTGTGAATCCCAAGGAAAGATTCGGACTATTTCATCCGCACCCTTAATCCAATCGGCAGCCAGGCGAGGTCGGCCATCCAAGAGACTTATTGCAAAAAGTTCCGCGCTCAGGTCTTTCCACACGAAAAGAATTGCAAGACTTAGCCAAACTGCCCGCCAAAAGTGAAGCCAGGAAAGCTGTCGCGGGAATATGAAGTGGGAAGCTAAAAAGACATTCGATAAATATGCCAAGGAATGCACCCTTTTCAGCTAATTTTCCGGGCCGAAGGAGGAGAAGGATTCCAGCGGCCAGGAAAAAGAGAGAGCCAAACCCAATCTCAACTCCGGCTTGGAGAAGATCGGAATGGAGAAATTCAAGAATGCCTACCGGATTCGCTGCCGACCACCAATCAAGCCCCCGACCTAAAGGTGTAAGAGCGTGAAATCCCGTGCCCCAAAGAACAAAACGATGCATAGCAGAATTATATTTCATTGGGTCAAGTAGGGTAGAAAGAATAGCACCGCTGATTGCAATGATCGGAAGGGGTAATTTATACCAAAGATTTTTCGGTTTCCAGAAAAAGAAAATCGAAGCGATAACTACTACATCAGCCAGACGAGAATTGCAAATTAAGAGAGAAATGATGAAAAGAATACTTAATACCCATTCCTTACGAAAAATTACCCAAATGAGCATGGGCGCGGTTAATTCAGCAAGAACTTCAGAATTGAGTAAAAGACCGGCGGGCGGTCCTGCATGAGGAAGTTCAATCAAGCCATAATGTTGAATGATTGTGAGGAGGGAAGATGCTGCAATACCATAAGCGGCATATTTAAGCACTCGTGAAGGGTCTTTTTCATTCGCTATGGCAATTCCGGCAAGGCAGGAAAGACACAGGAAATAAAAACCTAAAACTGCCGAATGTGGATGAGGGGTAAATGTGATTGTAATTCCGGCCCATACCGCACCACAAAGGATTAGAACGGAAAATTTGCTCTCAACTTTCCACCAATCAAGAACTGACACTAACGGAAGGCCAAGGGCAATTAACCACCAACGGGGCATGAAAGCAGAGGAAATCAAGCCGGGCCAATATGCCACCATAACTGAGAAGGCAAGGAGGCCCAGCTTGTTCATGATTACTGCGACCGATCCCAAGTAGCATTCGAGGCGGAATACAACATGCAAGTCTTGCTATTGGCGGAAAGGGAAGTTGCCGCGTTAGCGAGAGTCTGAGTGGAGGTGCCGGCAGTCAGCCAAAGAGCAGTGATAGCAGATTTGGAGAAAACGCACTGCTGAGTGCCGTCTGACGGATTCGAGGCCAGAACAACATAATCATAAGCCATGGTAATAGGGCCGAGAACTTCCAGAGTGGACTGGCTATTCAACAAAGTCTGGGTATAGGTAATCGTACCGGTCGGCACAACCTTCTGATAACCCTGAGTGGCAGTAATCTGGGCCGGGGTGGCATAGCGATTACTAACGCCGGAAGCGCCGCCCACAACAATCTGAATCGCATCGGTCGGGTTAACGGCGGAGACATAGGGCAGGGCGGCAATGGCAGCGCCAGCCAGGAGAACCCCGAACAGAGCAAGAGCGGAAAGTTTCTTCACAGGAATTCTCCTTAAGCAATAATGAGGTAGGTGTAAGTGGAAGTGTCGCCAGCAGTGCCAAGAACGGTAAAGCCAACACCGGCAGTCTTAGTCTGGATGACAGGAATGGCCCCGACCGAACCGCCGACAGTATCTAGACCGATAAGGATCATTGAAGTGGCAGTAGTGTTTACAGCAGCAACAGTAACTGGAGTTGCCCCATTAAGGGTAAACTGCCCGAAAGTGGCCGGAATCGCACAATCATAAGGACCGGACGTTACCAATTGAATCTGAGTCGCCCCAGCATTGGTGACATTGAGAACTTTCTGTCCGGTAGGAAAAGTCATATTAGTCTCCTATTAAGCTACAGCAGGGGCAGAGACGGACATGGCCGAAACGCCAGAAGTGGAAAGGCGATAATTAATAGTACCGGAAGTATAAGCAATGCAATTGATACGATAGATTACTTGCTTTTCAACTTCGCTAACGGTGAGAGAAATCGGAGTACCAGCCGTCCATTGGGCCAAGGTGCCGGTATTTCCTGAGTTGCAGACAATCCAGGTATAGCCGCCATCAAAGGAACGCTCAAGCTGAATGGTGCCGACGAAAGAAATTGCAGCACCAGTAAAAATGGCGAAAGTGTCGGTACCGCTAAATACACCATTTGCAGAGGAATTGGGTGGGAAGGCTAAAGTGCCGGAAGTTCCAACTAGGGTTAGGATTGTAGTTCCAGGAGGAACTAAGGCACTATTTATTGCCGCGCCCACTGCCAGTCCTGTACCACTAACAACAGTGAAGGCATTTGACCCAGCGATTACCGTGAGCGAGGTGTTAATGCTGGCATAAGCGAGAAGATTGAACGGCCCGTAAAAGGCAAAAGGCAGGCTCGGCCCCTTGGAAGTGACAATTCCGCTAACAACCGCATTGGCCTTATCGCCAGCGGGAGGAGTACCAGAAGCGCCCACACCGGCAGGAGTCGGAATGCCCATTGATTACATCCTCTGTTGCGCGGCAGGCGCGACGGTACCCAGAACACGAACTTCAGTAGGAATACCGAAATTATCGCGCCCATGGATGCGCAAGCCCTCAGCAGTTTCGTTCTCAATACCGGTATGAGGAGTACGGCGAGAATTGCCCCGACCTTTAATCGTGAGTCCTCCGGCGGTCACAGAGAATTCATCCTCGGGAATGACGGAAACTACGGAGCCGATGGAGCGAGTGAAGGCGTCATAGATTCGTTCGGCGACTTCATTTACCGGGCGCATGGCTTCATTCGGAACGCCGGGCCATTCGATTTCAGTCTTACGGGAAATATGGTCCGAGCCGACCCAGAAAGGATCGACCATGACTTCATCCAGATAAACCTTATTCACCAAGGAATAGACCGGAACTTCTCCATCTTTTTTTGCCGCACGGAGGAGCGTCTTCATTTCCTCACGGGCATCATGACGGGCTTCGAGAATTTCCGGGGCAACGCGCTTCCGCCCCGTCCCCTGGTCAGTAAGTTGAGCAAGTTGCATCGCCAGAATCTTGGCAAACTTACCTTCTTCGGTATTTTCAGAAACTGAGGACAGAGACTGAGCGGCAGCAACAGCCTTAGCCATAGCAGTTTCTACAGCGGCATTAACTGCCGCCTGAAATTCCGGGGAGGTAGTAGCAATCTTTTCTGCCGATTCAACTTTCGGCTCAACTTTCTGAACGGGGGCAGGGATGGTCGCCATTTTTCACATTCCTTGGAAGGTAGAGTTACGCAACGATGTAATTGGCCGAAGCGTTACGGAAGTTAGTGTCGTCACGGACGGTAGTGACGATGGCAGCGGCGATAGTGCCAGCGGTGAAGTCAGTACCGGCAGGCACAGCAAAATTTAGCCGCAGATAACGCGGCTGAAGATTGGTCGGATACGAGGGCGGAAAGCCAAAGCGGGCAATAACGTCCAGCGCCGAGAAACTACCAAGATCGGCAGGGACAACCAAGTCCGCAACCGGGATGGCAGCAGTCTCTTCCAGAGTAATCCAAGTGCCGGGCTGATAACCGCCGGCCGCCCCAGTATCCGGGGCAGCCTGAAACTGGACAGTAAGGGTCGCAGCAGTCGCGGTGGTGAAAGTGCTACCGAGAATTACCTCAAGCTGGGGAACGTAACGGCCCACACCAACATCGGAGCCAAAGACGGCGGCATTACCGATAATATTCTGCGGGGCCGTGCCAACACCCTGACCGAGAAGATCAATGGTATTGGTAGAGGGAATGCCTACGCCCGCGCCGCCAACCAAGGACAGCGGGGCGCCAACCGGAATGAAAGCAAGCTGCGAATCAATACGCATAGAGGTTACTCCTAAATTATGCGTTAGACAACGCGAGCTTCGGAATTGATAAGCTGATCGACAATCTTGACCGGAATGCCACGGTAGGTATCGCAGGGCATACCGGCATAATCGGTCAGGGAGAGAAGAACATTACGGTCGCGCATACCCTGGACATCCATCCAATGACGGACGGTGCGGTTGCAGTAGAAGACAGGGCGGATACCCGGAGCCGGGTCCTGGGTCGCGTCGGTCTTGGTAATGCCAGAAGTATTCTTGCCCAGATGCGGAGGGAGAAGAACCATCTGAGCCATCGAGGCGAAGAGGTCGATCGCGTTCGGGCCGGCAAGACCAGCGGCAGTAACATCGATATTGGCAAGGCGAACGCCGTAACGCCAATCCTGCGGGCAGAGACCGGCCTGCTGGCGGAACCAGGAGGTATAGGCTTCGAAACGATTACCGAGGGAGTCGTAGCCGGGCACGGTATCGCCCTTATCTTCCATGGTAAGACCGGCTTTGGAGCCGCGAGGATAGACGGCGTGAATGGTGCGCTCACCCCAGCAGACAAGCCAAAGGCTAGCATTAGAAGTACCGACACCGCCGCCATCGATGACGTTCTGAGCATTCTGGGCATTAGCGGTTGAGATGGTATTATAGAACGGAGAAAGCCCCATGAACTGCGCGGGGACCGCTACGGTATTACCGTAGAAGAAAGTCTGCGTCATAGTCTGGGACATGCCTTCAAGGAAGGCGGCGTCTTCGTTCATGCGGAAGCGCTCAATATCACCCGAGTCTTCCGCCAGCATACGGTCAACCTGGGAGTAATCTTCCAGCGAGCCAACACCAATACGGGCCTTAGCGGTCGTGGACTTCGCATAAGGGACGCCCATATTATACTGGCGCCAAGCGCCGGCAGGAATCGAAGTGCGGAAGACGAATTCATGGCCGCCGATTTCATTACCTTCAATCCAGGGCAAATCATCGTAGAGGTCGTTGGACTGAGAAAGCATTTCGGCGATATATGCCTGCTTGCCTTCCGGGTCTGTGCGGGTGGTGAGATCGAGAAGAGAAAGCCAAGCACCAGTGGCCATGAGTACAACTCCTTAATTTGCCGCACTCAGGCGACAGGGGCGATTGAATTACTTATTGTTAGTCGAGGTCGGATGGTCGTAAAGAACTTGATTGCGCGAGGTGGAGGATTTTTGAGGGACCGGCTTTGCCTGAGCGGCAGGGGGAGTAGGTTCGTCGAATGCCCGCGCAACATTATGGAGGAGACGGAGAAATTCAGGGTGATCGCCAGCACCTGTGATTTCAAGAAAATTATCAAAGGCAGGGCGGTTGGCGGCAGGGACAAACTTATCCCGCATACGCGCTACGGCCTGCATAGAAGTATGGTGACCTGAGCCGCCGAGTTGGTCATCGGACATTACTTGATTTTGCCAAGACTTACGGGTTTCGCCAAAAGCCCGATGTTGCTCGGAGAGGGTATTTTCATGGTAGGTTTGAAGGGTACGGGTATGGAGGTCGATAAGGGATTGGGCTTGCTCTTGATTGAGGCCGAGGGAATTAAACGCCTCGGAAGTCTCGGCCATCTTCTTGCTGTCAACAGAAAACCCTTCAGGAAGAGTGAAGGGGGTGTATTCAATGACAGGCTTAGGCGCTTCAACCGGAGGAGTTACTTCAGGGATAGGCTCGGCAGTTTTAACTTCTTCCGGCTTAGCAACTTCTTCAACCTTAACTTCAGGTTTCGGAACTTCAAGGGCAGGAACTTCGCCTTCGCCAATAACGGCCCCTAGAAGGGTCTTTTCCGTCGTATGGAGAATAATTTCGGGAGCGGTCGGCGCCAAGGAGTCGCCAGTAACAGCAGTTGCGGGCGAGACTTCTGCCGCTACTACCGCTCCCGAGGATTCCAACGTAGCCGGGGGATTGGCAACTACGTTGGAATTGTGAATTTCAGGAGTTACTTCAGAGGGAATCATATCTGCCATTTTATCCGCCCGTTACTTTGGTTCGCCCCGGTTTGTGGGCCTCAGAAAAGCGAGAATCGTTTTCACGCAGCATCTGAAGTACACCTTCAGGGCTAAGCATAAGCCAAAAATGGTACAAGTGCAAGCCGATATTTTGTTCCCCTGCCTGAAACCAAGTCGCCTCGGAGGAGGGAAATCCTGAGGGGCCGCAGGCAAAACGGGTCTCAAATGTTGAACAACGTTGAAGTATTTCCCAAAGTTCCTTCCGACCGAGTTGGGTGGAAAGAATTTCTGACCAGAATTCACTGGACTGAGAGGTACGTTGACGCTTTCGGTTAGTGGCTTTCTTGTGCTGAGAGGCCGAAGAAGCATCAGGAATATCATCGTCAAGAATTTGATCAAAATTCTCAGTATAGGGGTCGTCATTGGACATATCGGTTAACCTCAAGAAAAGAATGACGCTTCGCGCCCTTCTGCTGGTTAGTTAAATCCAGGCGGAAGAATTAGGCTGGATTTTCTTTCTTAATGGTAGAGAGGTCATGTCCGAGTTCAGGAAGGATAGTACCAGACCGCCCCGTTTTTTCCAATTCTAATTTCTTGCATACCCGATGCATTTCTTGAAGATTATCAGCCAGTTTAGAAAAAAGCGGGCGTGGGTTGTGGTAACGAATCCAATTGCCGACGCGCTGATGAGCCTCTTCAGTCATAAAACCAAGAGTAAGCCAGCGGGAATCTTCGCGCCAATGGCCGATTTGACGACAAGCGCCTTCGGTTAGTTTCAGTTCCTGCCGAAAAGCTACATAACTCGGCCCTTGGGCGGGAAGTTTTCCAATTGCCCGGCAGTGATTAATCGCACTGCGGAGATTGGTATAGAGACAGTCTAGAATTTCTACTTCGGTTAGGTCAGACATACAGAAGTTCCTTTAAATTATGCATGGCCCATAGGCAAGGAATAAGCCACCGCCATGATTTGAAATGCGGTCTCTCTGTCAGGGAAAGTTACTTGCCGATCAATAAAAGCTTCAAGCAAGCCTTCTATTAATCTATCCGGCAAGTCGATAAAGATATCCATATTGTTATGCCTATTTTTCATCCAGAGAATAGGGATAGTATGATAATCGGCAAAATTAAATTCAGTCATTTTTGTTATATTAACCTCCCCCCAGGGAGCCGAGCACTCCGCTGAGGGCACTTCCCGGCCCGGTAGAAGTTTCTGAAAGTGTTTTAGCAGCCTGAACGCCGGCAGTGGTGGTTTGGAGCACCTGTTGCTGCTGCGTCATTTTAGCATGGATAGCATCATGGGCCGCGACTTCCTTCTCTGAGAACATTGCGGACGAGGGGAAGTTACTAAGCTCAGAATAACGCCGCATGGCCATATCAAGATTAATTACGCGGATCGGGTCGGGCACCCCGGCAGCTTTTGCGGCAGCAGATAAAGCGCCGGCAGTCTGAAGAGTATCCTTCATGGCGACAGTTTCGGCAGAAATTTGAGCCATTTTTAAGATAGATTGGTATTCGAATTTAAGATTAGAATTGGACAATGAGGCCGGCTTGGGCATAAGCGCACCCCGGCGTTCTAAAATCGCCAATACCCGCATAAGAGCAGGGGAGGCGCATTCGACTTCGAATAATTCAATGAAGGGGCCTAGAATTTGAAGACGCTCTAAATCACGTTTGGTAAGTTCAAGTTCGTTCCTAGGTTGTACGCCCTGCATGCGGGAAATTGCCAGAAAAACATCATTGAAAAAACACCGCTCAATTCGGGCAGAAATTTTTTCAATGTCGGCCACCATCGGCTGAAGAGAGGCTGGATTGATCTCAAAGAGGGGCCAGAAACCTTTCTTTCCGCCGTCGGTGGAAACATAGGTGATTTTTCCGGGAATGATTGAAGAGGGCTCATTCTTTAATTCGGGATTCGCACCCATAGGGGGCCGGACAAGTTTGTCAATAAATTCGCCCTTGCGCCGTGTCTCTTGCTGAAGTTGTTTAATATCACCAAGCGCATCCATACCAGGGGAACGCCCATAGGCATCATTGGATACAGTGGACCAGCGTAGGCAAATAAAGGGCCGCTCGTGAAAGCCCTTTCTGGACAGTTCAGATTGAGTGCCCATACCTTTAAGCCAATAGACTTCACGGTAAATGAAGGACGAGGGCACTACTTGAACTTTCTGGCCTTTAGTTGCCTTAGATCGGGAATCAAGTGGAAAATTAGGTTCAATGGAATGACAGACTACGAATTCAAGTTCAAGGCTGCTGCCGCCTGCCGTCCATTTCTCGCGGACGATCTGTGGGAGATTATCCATGCCAAACATATCGACTAATTGGGCTACAGTAAGAGTAAACTCACGATTTAAGGTATCAACGCTAAAACGAGAACCAGTAGCTAGGTAGAATTCTCCAGCGCAAGGTAAATAACAACGAATTACATCTTCAAAATCCTCGTAAATAATTACGGGCGCTGTACCGAAGGTGACGGTATCTTGAAAGGCTTGGGCAAGGGTGGTATAGAAGTTACTACCGTGAAGGACTTTGTAGAGTTTACGTGTCGTATCTTCTAGCCACATCTTGGCAGGCAGATCGAGCTTTTCTTCGGGAAGATCTACTCCCATGCTGAACCAGGGACGGGAGGGGGACGTAAGTCCAGACCAGAGGCCGCTGGCGCAGACTTGCATGGCTAGAGTGGCAGTTGAATCAATGATAGCTTGATTGAGCGGACTTCCTCGCGTCATTTTATTGGCAACAACAAGCCAATGATAGCGACGTGGGAGAATATATTCCGCAAGTTGTGCCCAATACGACCACCAGGAATAACGCCAAGTGCGAAGCATACTCATGCGGGCTTCTAGGTGGGCATAGATATCTTGCCAGTTTTTTCCTTTGGGCGGATCGCCATCAAGAGTGGCCGGCTGCTGGGAAAGCATACTCGGCCCGGAAAATTCATAGGGCGCGGTCTTATCAGAAGTTATTACCTTAGTCATGATTTACTGCCCCATAAGTTGTTTGATGGCAGTATTTGGGGCAGCAGTCCCGGAGGGGGAGGACTGGAGAGTGCCGGAAAAGCCCATACCACCGGCGGCGGCAGCGGCAGCATTAGCAGCAGCTTGGCCGGTATTTTGTACGGTCGAATTGGCAATTACTGCCGGATTCGGCGGAGGGGGAGGAGCAGCAGGCGCTGCGGGCGTAGAACCGCCACCACCAAAGGACATGATATTTCTCCTGGAATTTAGGTTAGGCGCTTACGGAATTTTCCGAGGCGAAAGGGTCATACTCGAAAGTGTGGCGGGCGGTACGGCGAGATTGACGCTGTGGGGTAACGGTTTCGGCGAAGGTTTGCACAAAGGCATCTGCATGGTCTGGGGAGAACTTTAATTTTTCTTTAACCAATTCCTTCGGTTCAAGAAGTAAAAGTCCCTTAGGGGTAGTATAGGTGGTTTTTGTTAGGGCTTCTAAAAGTTCCGGGCACTCAGGGAGGGCGCCCCCGTTTTTAATCCATTCGACGGCGGTGAAATACATTTCGGAACGCTTGTTATAGTAACGTTCGGACTGTGCGGCTTTACGGGAATAGACTACTCCGATAGGGGAACGGCCCAAGTTACGTAATTGGTCAATCCAGCCGGACCCAAAACCGCCCGTGTCATCTACGAAACAGGCATCGGCCTGAAAATTATCCCACTCACGGTTAACCCAAGAAGCGCCTTCGGTTGAGTTTAAATTTCTCATTTGGGTAAATGGGAAGGCTTGAATACCGTGGCGTTTGGCAATTACGGAAGAGTCAGCCCCATAACGGGCGACATCAACGCCAAGAACCTTTGCCGCCTTGCCAATCTCAAACTCACGATAATACCGGGCCATTGCCGCTTTGATTTCTTCTGGGCCGATCAGGGCGTTGATGGAGGAGGGCGGGAATTCACCAAAGACATTGATAAGCACCCAAGGATTGTCGCGGCCGTGGCGTTTAATTTCTTCATTGGCCCATTCGACCTTAATGCGTGGGGAGCGTTTAGGGTTATCAGGATCTCCGGTAATCTCAATAACATGCCAGAGATAGCGTTCTTCAGTACAGGCGCGATAAAGAGGGCCTTCTAGCATGGTTGGATTACCGGCCTGAATTACATGGCCTTCTACGCAAGAAGAAAGGGCCGCTTCCGCCGTAGTCATGACGGCATCAGGAATCCCACCTGATTCATCAAGTAAAAACATGATGTAATCTTCATGGAGCCCAGCAAGAGTATTACTTTGTTGAGACTTGTCGGCACTTTTCGACCACGACCGGGCCGACATCCACCAAATTTCCGGGTGTTCATTATGAGTGATACGAGTTTTAGTCCAGGTGAAGAGTTCGGTTAGAAGGGAACTTTTATGCTGCCATTTTGCCATCTCTGGCCAGAGAGTATCGGAAAGATTGTCGGCGGAAATTGACGTAGCGGCAATGCGGGGGAAGGGTCTAGTAAGTAGGAAGTTCCAGGCGATCCATGAAAGGACCGTAGTTTTTCCCGGCCCCTTGCAGTTACTTGTCACGATGAAATCATTGGCCAGGAAAGTATGAGATTTATGTGCAACAGTAATGCACATAGCCTCTTCTTCACCGTCGGCTTCGATTCGATCAATAAAGCGAGTATATTTATATTTTACTGGAACCCGCCAACGATTTTGCTTAGAAGTCTTAGCAAGAAAAGGGCAATTCGCACCAGCAAGGGCTACTCGATAGCTATCTCGATATTGACGATCATCTTGAATAATTTCATACGGCCCCATCACAGTGACGACATATCCCAAAGACCGCGCAAGCCAGGAAAAATCATCAACTAATTGTAAGGACGAAGTTGCGAGATAGGTATGGCCATTGTCAGCTACAGTACCGTCAGCATCCATCAGACCGCGCAATAAGTCAAATCTTTGGGTAACTGAAGCCATTTTGTAGTTATCGGGAATAATCTTTTGGTAACTTTTAAGATGATTGACACCTGTTGCGATAAATTTTTTATTAGCATCGGTAATACGAATATCAATCCCATTTATGTGCCTAAGGGTGAAAGAAAATCCTCTAGCGGAAATTTCCTGCCGAATTGCAGAATCTGGGCAAATTATGGTTGGTTCATTGCGAACCCCGTCACCTAACCACAGGCCAAAAAGATAGGCGTCAAGAGGGAGATCAGCTTCAGGAAATTCTGCCGCGCCCTGAATTGGTATACTGGTAGTTCTGCCACCACCATTACGATGTAAACGGGAAGATGCCAATTGTCTAGTAGTTACTTTTCTAAATTTTCCGTCTCCCCGCTTACGGTCATATTCAGTTTGGATTTTCCATTCATGATTAGCGCAAACACGAACATAAGTTTCATCACGGAAAATTACTCGATAGATTGGACGTTTACCGCAATCAAATCGCCTAATAACCCGAGTAGGACTGCCATCTTCGGCAAATACTGTGTCTCCAATCTGGATATCCCCCCAGCGTCGCATTCCTGTAGGAGTGGGAATGATATTACTAAAAGCTAATGGGGCCTTAGCAGCCAGCCTTTGATTGTGAGGGTAGGCCTCTAGAAAGTCAACTTGCCAAGGATCAGGCTCGGCGCCGAATAATTCCCGAACCATATTGCTCGGATGCTCGGCCCAATCGCGGATTTTATTAATTGCAATCTCGCTCAAGACTTATCACCAGGGATTGGGGTAATATCAATGACCGGGGCCGGTTTGCGGGCCGCTTCAACCATCTGTGCCCAAGAAAGAGTCACTGAAGTTTCAACCCGATCACTGCGCTTTACTGGCGCTACACTACGATCAAAGGCGCCGGCCTGAACTTCAAGTAATTCTCGCACGGAAAAACTTTCTGGAGCTTCCTCAAGCCGCTCCTGAATAATTTCCGACGCTTGAATACCTAAGTCGGCAAGTCGTTCCTGCACATCAATCGAAATGTGGGCCGACTGATTTTGGTAATAAGTGATTAACTCTTGAAATGCCGGATCGCCCTTTAATATTGAGATTCGAGTTTGGGTATATCCGGTGATGGCGGCCACTTCGACTTGTTTATGCCCGGCGGCGAGAAGCTGGGCTAGGCGATGGTGGGTTGATCGGAGCTTTTGAATTACCGGCCCGGAAACTTTTTCCTTAGGAGAAAATACTACTGCAAGGTCGGCCTCGCCAAGTTCCCGTAAGGGGCCATAAGTAAGTTTTTCGGCCATTTTAGGGCCGCGTTGGCTACCTATGGTAGGTAGTTTGGCGCGAAGAATTGACTTAAGTTCGTCGTCATCCATGATAGGTAATCCCGAGAATTTAAATAAGTTTAGAAAATTGGCCCGCCGCCGCCGGGCC
>JGI26470J50227_1000499_pt1 | contig 15963 bp, 21 predicted proteins | sample FreactTroBogLake_FD_50227 | JGI IMG/M metagenome (IMG submission 50227) | reverse complement strand
GCCGAACGGCTCGAACCATCCTAAAAACCTCGAGATTCGTAAGAGGCCTTCCTTTGGCACGGGATCCTTTCGCTTGGCGAAGTGACGGGAATGCCGGAAGTTCTCCCAGGTAGCCGGCGGACTTCGCCCAGGACAACGCGGCTTTGATCGTTCGCAAATTGGTCGCAATCGTCGCTTCTGACCGGCCGGCATGCCGAAGTCTGGAGACGAAAGCCGACAGGACCGTGCTCGAGATGTCGCCGATCGTTTCCGGATCCATCTCGGTTTTCAGGACATTCAGAGCTGACATCGACCGTTTTCCGCTGTTCTCACTCAGCGACTCGAGATGATCGTCATTATAGATCAGCATGAAATCAGCCAATGACACGGATCCTCGCCCGTTTGGGATCCGCGAATTCAACTCCTTCTCGAGAGTTTCAGCCGCCTTGTGGGCATCGCGAACGCCTTTGCAGCCGCTGGAAACCGTCTTTCTCTTTCCGGTGCCGGGGTCGATCCAGCGGAGCATCCAGTGCTCGCGCCCGTAATCGACGAGCGATACGGAGATCTTCGAGGGTTTCACGCTTGCGGCTCGTTTGGTTTCGGTTTTTTCTTGGTGCTTTGACCCTTGCGGGTAGTCTTCTCAGCCCTCTTTTTGTCTATCTCTACGCGACTTTTGTGGCCAAGTCTTTTGGCTGTAATTTGGTTGTCCAATTCACCTGTTGCTTCTTCCGCAAACTTAGTTATCGCACCGAGATATGTCGTGTGCGATTGAGTCCACGGCATGAATGCTTTTTGCATCTTGTTTTCAACCATTGTCGTCATGATGGCAGCGATTTTCTCTTGCGCCTTCCGCAATTGGCTGGCGACGTGTTCAAGCTGCTCGATCGTCGTTTCATTCCATGTTTTTGCCATGAACTCCTCCCGTGGGGAAAAAAAATCTGAAAATATTTTTGGCGACGTAACTCTAGCAATGTCGCAAGCTTATGAAAGACAGCAGTATTATTGCTGACACAAATCTTACCGCAGCAACCGTAATGCTGCTTGCAGCAGAAAAAACGGTCGATAAAATACCGCCGCAACGCACAACGACACACGTCACACAGACAACGAGATACGACAAATGATCGCAAAAACGCCCGGCCAAAAGAAAACCGCAAAGGCCACCGCAACCCGTAAGAAACTCGGAAACCATCGAGTGCACGCAGCAGTCGGCGAGATCGACGCGACGAAGGTCTACACGATCAAGCAATTCGCCGACGCACTTGGCGTGACAATCAATGCAGTCGTGGAGATGCGACGAAATGGCCTGCGAGCCAGAGGGTTTCGCCCTACGGTCATCGACGGGGCGGAATATCAGCGATACGTGAATGAGCTTCCCGTTGCGGAGATCAAAAAGCGATCCGTCAACACAGCTGAAACATCCGTGCCATCAACCTGATGCGCGAGCGGCGTTCATTATTCTCGACCGCCGACCGAATGCAAATGAATTTTGTGCGAAGTTTAGTTCGTAATTCGAAAGAAGGGAATTCGGATCATGATCGAATCACTATGGACGGTGGCTTATTGCGGTTTTGTTGTGGTGCTTTCTGGCGTGTGCTTTTGGCTTCTGACCGACGACGACGGACGCCCGCGATTCAACGGGATGGTTGAAGACCGAGAGATTGAAGGAACCACGCCGCTAAACGATTTGGCGGCATAACCGGCGAAGGGAATCGCCTCTAGGGACGCGGTGTGGAAGCATTGGTCGGTGAGGGATGTGGTGTAGGTCTCGCCTTGTGCGGGTTGCATTCATCGGCCGGGAGTTGGTTCGAGGCCAACCGTCTCTATTTTCACGGCCAAGGCCACTCGTTGTGGCAATCAGTTCCGAATTAAAACGATCTTGGCCGTGAATTTCGAATTCATTTCTGTAACAGGCATGGAGGCCGAAGTGCTGATTTTGTCGCGTTCAAAGTATGAAGAAATCGTCATCGGTAAAGCTGGTGATGTCCTAGACGGCCCGATTGTTGTGTCGGTCGTCGAGTTGCGGCCAACCAGAGCGAGAATAGGAATCGCCGCGCAACGAGGAATCGACGTTCACCGCAAGGAGATTGCGGAACTCATTGAAGAAACCAGGGCCGACAGGAAGCCCGTTGATAGAACGGAGGACGAGGGATGAGCGATACAGCACTAACTACCGATTCGATATCGGAAATTAGCCGTGATCGCTGGTTCCAACTTCTCGGTGCTTTTGACGACTTGGCGTGTGCGGTGATCCGTGAGCTACCACCATCAGAGCAATCCGGTTGGATTCGACACTTAACACGACTTCGACGCGAAGCGCCTTTGACACACGTGATCGACGTTACTAAGGAAACAACTAATGGCATCGCCTGTAAGAGTTGCTGAAGCGCTAACGCCTGAATGGTTCGAGGCTCGAAAGACTTCGATCGGAGCAAGCGAAGTAGCGGCGGCTGCGGGTCTATCGCGGTATCAAACCCCGTTGGAGTTGTACAAGCGAAAACGCGGCGAGATTCCGCCTATCGAAGATAACCGACCGATGCGAATGGGACGACGTCTTGAGCCAATAATTAAGGCCGAATTCGTTCATCTGCAAGAAGAGGAAACCGGCAAGCCGTTCGTGTGGCTTGATGCTAATCCTCCAATGTATCGGCATGGTGTTCTGTCACACATTTCCGCGACGCCAGACGCGATTATCACTGAGGATGTGTTGTTCGAAGCCAAAGCAGCATCGTGGCGAATGAAGGGCGAATGGGGCAACGAAAACACCGATGACGCCCCTACAGAATACGTTTGCCAAACGGCACAGCAGATGGCAGTTATGAATGCTAGTGAGGTCAAGCTTGCGGTTCTATTTGATGGTGCCGAACTGAAGGTGTTCAGCGTTCAACGCAATGAAGATCTGATCAAGCTTCTGCTGGATGCGGCAACCGAGCTATGGGAACGAATTGTCGATGGTCGACCGCCAGAACCAGACTGGCAACATCCTTCGACCCCGAAGCTTATTAAGTCGATGCACGAGTCGATCAACGACGCTCGAATCGAACTTGATGCCAATGAATGTGCATTGTGGGAAGAGTACGAATCCCTCGCGAAGTCCATCAAGGAAGACCAAGAGCGGCAAGCCGTGTGCAAGGCGATGATCCTGCATTCAATCGGCGACAATTACGCGGGGATTCTTGGTGACGGGCGCATGCTTCGCCGCAAGGTGATCGAGAAGAAGCCATACACCGTAACGCCAGAGCCTTACGTCGACTTCAGAGCGGTAAAAGCCGATTCAGGCCGCATTGTAGAACGAAACCAACCTCTAATGGAAAACGTGTGTTATGTCCCTGGCAACAATTGAACTGAACGACGTTGGTCCTGTCGAACATTTATCGATTCCGATTCCAGAGGAAGGCGGCGTCGTTGTTCTTCGCGGGGCTAACGGGACTGGTAAAAGCTCCACGATTCGGGCCGTCGAACGACTCGCCACCGGTCGGGACAAGATCCAAGTGTCGGCGCGTGACGGATGCCAACGCGGCGAATTGTCCGGATGCGGCGTAACACTTCGCGTCGGTCGGTCGGTAACACGTGTCGGCGAGCTGGAGTGCGAATCGCTGGACGGCCGGTTATCGGTGGCTGAGTTAGTGGACCCCGGACTTAAGGGCGCTGACGAGAACGATGCGAGACGTGTTAAAGCGCTCGTTCAACTTGCTGGCGTCAAACCAGACGTTTCGATCTTTCACGATCTTTTCGACGACGGAACGACCTTCGACGAGGTCACAAAAGGCAAAGATCTGAAGACCGACGACGTTCTGATACTTGCCGACAGAATCAAACGAGCGATTGACGAAGCGGCGCGGAACGCTGAAGGGATTGCCAACGTCGAGAAGGCCAAGGCTGCGGCTTGTAAGGAAGCGGCTGCGGGCGTCAATACCAGCGTCGAAACGGACGATGCGAAGCTTCAGGCGTTGCTCGAAGATGCCATTCGTCACGAACAAGACCTGCAATCGAAGTTCGAGGCGTCCGTATCTCGTAATTCAGAGATTGAATCCGCAAAGGCGAAGATCCAGGAAGCGAGCGGCGATAGAACGCCAGTCGCAACGCTGCGACAGTACGAGCTTGATGCCAGAGACGCGGTGGTCGCGGCACAGGCTGCTATCGACAAAAAGAAGATCGAGATTGACGAAGCAGTCAAACGGCTCAATGGAGAACTGAAGGAGCTAGTCGCCGAATCGAAGTTGGCCGACGAGAAATGGTCGAGCGCGACAAAGGAACTCGGGCAAGCGGAACGCTTCGAGGAGACGATTGCCGAACTTAATGAGGTCGTTTCGCTTGGCGAGATCGCAGGACCGACTGAGCAACAATTATCAGACGCTGCTGATTCTGTCGCGAACTGCCGGGCATCAATCGAGGCTGGCGTACTGGCTCGACAGGCGAAAGACAAACTCGAAAAGTCAAAGGCTCATCAGGCCGCAGAAAACGCGGCACTCAAGAAATCTGAGTCCCTTCGAGAAGCGGCGAAACGTGTTGACGAAGTTCTCAGTGAGCAGATTGCGAAGCTGGGCGTTGCCCTCCAGGTTAAGGCGTCCAGGCTGGTCACGACGACTCGACGCGGTGTCACCTTGTATGCGGACCTGTCAGAAGGTGAACGCTGGAAGATCGCTCTTGATATTGCAATCGAAGCGGTCGGACGTGGCGGACTATTGACGATTCCGCAAGACGCCTACGAATCGTTGGACCCACGCAACCGAAAGCTAATTGCCGAGCATGTCGCCGGTAAGGGAGTCGTGATCCTCACGGCTGAAGCGACAGATGGCCCACTACGTTCGGAAATCGAATCACTCGCAGTTTGATCAGAAATACCAATTGAGGGAATTATGACCACAGCAGTAGTAGAAAAGTCGACGAACGGCACTCCAAGCAACAGTAAACCAAAGTCCGAACTGTCGACCGTCAAGGGTTGGCTTCAGTCTGATGCGTTCAAAGACGAGATTGCACGAGCGTTGCCGAAGCATATGACGGCGGACAGGTTTTTGAGGATCGCAATTACCGCGACGCTGAAAACACCGAAGCTGTTGAGGTGCTCGCAAGAAAGCTTATTTGAATGCCTTCTTAATCTGAGCCAGATGGGGTTGGAGCCAGACGGACGCCGCGCATATCTAATCCCATACGAGAACAAGAAAGCCGGAACTGTAGTTTGCACGCTGATCGTTGACTACAAGGGTCTTGCTGAACTCGTCATGAGGTCAGGTCTCGTATCGTCGATTCACGCCGATGTGATCTGTGAAAACGACGAGTTTGAATATGATCGAGGATTCATTACCCGGCACAAGATCGACTTTCGCAAAGACCGTGGAGAAGCATATGCGGCCTATGCTGTGATTCGCTTCAAGGACGGGACCGAGAAAACGGAGGTCATGCCACGCAAAGACATTCTCGCGATTCGCGATCGCGGCCAAGGCTGGCAAGCGTTCGTGAAGAAATACACGAATCAGTCTCCGTGGAATCCACTAGAGCCGGTGATTGAATACGAGATGTGGAAAAAGACCGTATTTCGAAGGGCCAGCAAGTGGGTTCCGCTGTCTCCAGAGATTCGCGATGCAATCGCCGCTGAAGATGACGTCGACGACGAAAAGATCAGGATCATCACGAATGCCGACGAAGTCGTAGACGGTCAATCCAAATCTGACGCATTGGCGGCGATGTTATCCAAGCGGCTTTCTTCACAAGAGGCTGAAGAATCGCATCAGCGTGAAGAAGAGGTTGTCGAGACAAAGAAACCGCAATCGCATTTCGCGGCCTGCGTCGAAACGCTCGCATCATTGCCTGTCAAAGTCCAAGAAGTTCAAACAGACAACGAGTACGGCGAATGGGCACTTCCTGACGGAAGCCTGCTTGTGATTGCGAAAACAGGACAGCTCCCCAAAGTCGCAGACGGTGAACCGACCAGCGTCGTTGACTGCCTGGAACCCGACTGTGTTGAGCAGGTCAAGGCGATTGTTGAGAGGGCCGGCCGGAAGGCGAGGTGATACCGATGCAAGGAGTACGCGGTTGTATGTTTCGCGATCTGACAGGACAGAGATTCACAAGGCTTGTTGTTGTGTCGTTCGCGGGAAGACGGCGTCATGGTGCGTGCGTATATTGCCGGTGGGTAGTTAAGTGTGACTGTGGTACGACGAAGGAGGTAGATGCTGGCAATCTGACCAGTGGAAACACCGTAAGTTGCGGTTGCCTGCGTAAAGAGGCAACGCGGTTACGGTGCGTAAAACACGGAAGAACAGGCACGCCAGAATGGAATGCATGGCAATCTATGATCAAGCGGTGCTACACCGCATCGCATCGGTTTTTCTCGGATTATGGAGGCAGGGGAATAACCGTGTGCGACGCATGGAGAGAGAGCTTTGACAGGTTTCTTGCGGATGTTGGATTCAGGCCAAGCAATGCACACTCTCTCGACAGAATTGATAACAATGGGAACTACCAAGCGTCAAATTGCAGGTGGGCTACCAACACGGAGCAGATGAATAATCGTCGAACGAATGTGGTGATAACAATCGGTGAAATCGCAAAGACAGCGTCGGAATGGAGTCGTGTTAGCGGAGTCAGTGCGATCACGATTCGACATAGAATTAGACGTGGATGGGAACATCAGCGGGCGGTATGGCAACAGCCACTTAATAGAAGAACGAAGTGACCGACACCGAATTGAAGACGCTTCTAATCGCCTACGAAGATCCGCAACACGTGGATCAAGCGACGTTCAACGTCCATAAGGCTCGCAAGTTCTTCCCGGTTCCAGCGGCGATTGCAGACGCGAAGAAACGAGGGTTGCTGATTGAAATGCCGGAATCCAAACCGATTGTGAACAGCGATTCAGTTTACCAGTGCTATGCGGTCCTGACCGATGCTGGACGCATGTTTTGTGGACTTCCGCCAATGGTGTCCAGGCCACAACCCAAGAAGCCAGCGAGGAGTCTTTTCGAATGAAGACCAAGATGAAACCCCGCTACTATTGCGACTTTTGCAAGAAGTCCGGCGGACACGCTGGCTGCATGCGAACGCATGAAGCTAGTTGCACTAAAAATCCTAATCGCCTGTGCAAGATGTGCAAGTTTTCGGAGTTCGAACAGCAACCGATGGCATCACTGATCGCAGCAATTAAACGAGACGAAGAAACGCATGAGGCGTCGACAGACGACATTTTAGAACAGTGCGGTCCATGCAATCCAAAAGAGCTAGAGACGGTTTCCAATGGTTGCCCGGCGTGCATGCTTGCAGCAATACGGCAATCGGGAGTTCTCGCGGAATTCGATTTTGAGAACCGCAAGAAAAACTGGTTTGAGGAATGGCATGAGGCGCACGGCATGAGCGAGGTTTATTAGATGCAAAAAACCATGACTCAAGACGAAGTGCTGGCGATTCTCGGAAAGACTCGGCAACCGGCCACCTCACTGGAACGCCCGAAACGAGGAGACGGTAGCCGGTATGGAAAACGCCACGTGTCAGGAGAAATGAACAAGACCGAATCCGAGTATTCGAGCATCCTGAAGAATCTCGCCCAAGCTTGTGAGATACGCGAGTTTCGATTCGAGGAAGTGACGTTAATTCTTGCAAAGGCGTTGAGATATACGCCGGACTTTATGGTCGTCCACCACGATCTGAGCATCACGTTTATCGACACAAAGGGCGCTGGGCCAATCAGCGACACGAGCCTTGCGAAGATCAAAATGGCCGCGAAGTTGCATCCGTGGTTCGCGTTCGAGATTCAGCAAAAACAAAAAAAGTCGGACGGCGGCGGGTGGGCTCGAAGGGAATTCTAAGGAATAATCATGGCACGGACGCTGAAAAAGAAACCGACCAATGAAGTATCTAACGCATGCGAAGCGTACCAGCTTGCGTGCGGCGGTGTGTGCGAGGTCAGCCAGTTTCTACGCCAGCATCCACCAGCGGCGGAATGGATGACAAAGCGTGTTGCGGCGAGTCCGTGGCAAGCTCACCAGGTGCAAACGCACCATATTTTCGGAAGATCGTCGCGGCCTGAATCAAACTGGTTTTGCTCGCTCGCGTCGGTCTACGAAGTGTGCCATTTCTACGGGCACTTGGTCGCGCCTCATCACCTGGAAATCTGCTCAATCATGGCGAAGCGGGGAAGGCAACTAACAATCGATGCACTGGCTGAAGTCTACGGTCCGAAAGCCGACAGCGAGGACCGCTTGCCGTGGCATCCGCTCGCGATGGCGAGTGCGGCTTGCAACGACTCATTGGCCGGTCGAATCGAGGGAATCCTACTGCCGAAACTTGTCGGGACCGTGTTTGAAAAGATGGCTTTGGAACTGCTGGAGGTGCTGGCGTGAACGATGATCGGCAACGATTGATCGAAGCGAGGGAATACCATCAGAAAAGGCTTGGAATCAATCCTACGGCTGGGCCGCAACCTCTGTTTCGTCCGGTGTCGACGGTGACTGCCGGGGCGATGGATGCGAGACCAACCGAGTTCGACGGGATCGTTTTCAGATCGAAATCGGAGGCGATGACGGCAGCGCTGCTGTCCGAGGTGACTCCGAATTGGCTTTATGAACCGGAATCGATGCGTGTCGACGACTGGCTCCCCGATTTCGTGATTCCGGTATCGATCGGACATAAGGACATCGCGTTGACTGTTATCGAATACAAGCCTGCTGACATGACGCAAACCTATTTGAGTGAGTATCGAAAAAGAATCGAGGCACTCGCAGCGGCGATGCGGTGCAACGTCAATGCGTTCGCTTGGTGGATGAGTTGGTACAAAAACGAGTTGGGCGGAGGCTACGAACTTATCGACGGTCGATGGGAGTTGTTCTGCCCATTTAAGGACATTCCTTTATTCGGAAAGGGGAAATATCTGTTCGACAACAAGATCGAGAAAGTCAAAAAAATCCGTTTCGATTTAGTGTGATGTTAGAGGCAAGGAGGCTGATTCAGGTGGCAAAGCTCCCGTCATTTCAATTCTATCCAGGTGATTGGTTGAAAGACCCGGCACTCAGAAGGTGCTCGAAGTCAGCGCGGGGCGTATGGATCGACATGATTTGTTTTTCATTCGAGTGCGAAGAACGAGGAGTGTTTGCCACTTCCGGGGTGCCGTGGCCAGATAGTGATATCGCCGCCGCCATCGGGGGTGACACCACGGAGGTTCTTAACGGTCTCGTGGAACTGCTGTCGAAGGGGGTATGTAGCCGGAATCAAGCTGGCGCTATCTTCTGTCGTCGTGTGGTTCGCGATGAAATGAAACGGCGAATCAATTCGGAGAACGGAAAGAAGGGAGGAAATCCCAAACTTGGGAAATCGGTTAAGCCATTGTCCAACCCCCAGGTTAACCCCATGTCCAACCGAAATTCAACCTCTTCTTCTTCTTCTTCGGAATCTTTGTGTGTTAGGGAAACTTTTTCCGAAACGCCTGAAGTTGATCTATCTGGAATCGAATATCGGCCAGGAGCCTATCAGACATTTCCGACAGGTCGCGACGAATGGTTTAACCAATGGTGGGCGATGCTGCCACCAAAAATGGCCGTTGGAATTGATGCCTGCTGGCTTGTGTGGCAGGAAGTGGTATTCGCGTTTTGCATAGAAAAGTCCGTCACTCAACGAGATGCGATCGATTTCATAATGAATCGAACGCGAATGTTTCTCCAATCCCCGAAAGGCAAGAGAGAATTCAAGCGAGTTGAGGCTAAGGCATTTCTTCAAAACGGTGTGTTCAAGGACGATCCTGAATCGTGGGAATTAGCTAAGTCGGAGGCGTCGGAGGCTCGCAATGAGACTCGCAGGCCGAAGATAAAAGCCGTTAGCGAGATGCGTGTAAATTCTGTGGGGCAAATCATAAATGACTGAAACACAGAACAGGAGGGGGCATCCAAAATGGAAGATCGAGCAAGACACAAACGGAGAGATGAAGCTCGAATGGGCCGAGAAGTTTTTGATCGGAACGCTCCTGGTCAATTTCGGGAAGCACTTTCCGGAGATAGGCGATTTTGACGCGAGCAAGATTCACAGCGAATTTCATCGCGCAGTGTTCGCAACGATGATTGAATTGCATTCCGAATCCAGGCCGGTGGACGTTGTGGCTGTGGCGGACCGACTGCAATTCAGCGGCGACATGGAAGGGTTTGATAGCCCAATCCTTCGCATGTTGGAAATGATGGACAATTCCGAGGGTTGGGCCGAAGGGCAGGTTTCGGAATGGTGCCGAATCGTCTGGTCTCACGCGGCTAGGCGTGACCTGAAACGAGAATTGAAAGAACTGGAACGACTGGCCGACATTGAGCCTGAAATCGATGCTCTGCGAAGCCGAATCAGCAAAATCTCTGATAGGTTCCCAAAAGAGCGTCGAAGGGCCGAAACGACGCTACAGGAGGCCGTAGAAGAGTATGCCAGTGGTTTGGAGCGAGGAGAAACCGAGACGGTCAGGTGGGGCATTCCAGGCATCGACGCTGCGTGTGGGGGTTTCGCGGCTGGTGAAATGGTGATTATCGGCGCTAGGCCGTCCCACGGGAAATCGCTGATTGCCATGCAATGGCTCGATACTGCGGCTGCGGCTGGTATTGCTGGTCTGATGATTTCTGAAGAGATGTCAGCGTTAAGTCTGTCGAAGCGGGCATTGCAATCTATCGTGCCTTACGAATCAAAAGATTGGGGAATCGATATCAACCGACTGCGGTTCGAAATTCGGACTCATTATGAAGGTCACGCGCCGATAGTGATTGCTGAGAACTGCGGAAAAATCGACGCAGTCGAGCGGGCAGTTGACAACGCTGTCAGGAAATATGGAATCAAGCTCGCTGTGCTGGATTATGCACAATTGGTCAAGGGAGACGGAGGAAGCCGGTACGAACAAGTTTCTGACGTATCGACGAGAGTTAAAAGACTTGCCACGAAACACGGATTGATTTTCTTACTGCTGGCACAGTTGAGTCGCAGGATTGAATCACGAGAAGACTCAGTCCCTCAACTGTCGGACCTGAAGGATTCTGGACAGCTTGAGCAAGACGCGGACGTGATCCTGTTCCCTCAGTGGCCAATTAAGTCGGACCCGAAACATAAAGACCCGTATGAATATCGAATCTTCCAGGCCAAGAACCGTAATCGAGGGATTGGAAATCCGATCATCCAGTTGTCGATAAATCCGGTCCGTCAGCGTTTGGAAGCCTACCAAGGATTCGGCGACGAATGCGATGACAGACCGTTTAACAACTAAGGCTCTTGCGAAAAAGGAGGCACGGATGCAACCAAGACATATGACACCAACCTACGAGCCAACTCCAAAAGAAATCGCCGAAGAGACGGCAAAGATAAGAGCGACCTGGACGCGGTATGAAGAGTCACGCCGGTTGGTCGTTCGTCCGTCAGACTGCGAAGTGCGAGTTGTGAAAGTTAGTCGTTAGAAACTTCCCTATTACATGAGAGATTGAATAGTGAACTGGCAAATTCATTACGGCGATTGCATTCCGCACATGGCGGAAGCGATGCAACCACAATCGATAGACATGGTTGTGTGCTCCCCGCCGTTTCCGTCGTTGTATGCGTACACGTCGTCGCCAGCGGACATCGGCAACACGGATACGATGGGAGCGGAAGCGAAAGTACATCTGTCATTCTTCTATCGTGGGTTGGCTCGTGTGCTGAAACCGGGCCGTGTGGCGTGCATCCACGTCTGCCAGATTCCGCGAATGAAACGAACTGGCGAGGTCGGTTTGTGCGATTTTCGCGGGATCAATATCAAGATCGGTGAACGGGCTGGACTGATCTACGAATACGATTGGTGCATCACGAAAAACCCGCAGGCCCAAGCGATTCGGACTCGGTCGAGAGAACTGCAATTCGCAGGGCTTGAATCTGACCGAGCGAAGCAACGCGGGTCAATTGCCGATTACATCATCAAGTTTCGAGCACCAGGTGAAAACGCGGTTCCAATCGTTGGCCAGAATCAGGTCAGCCGAAATCAGTGGATAGATTGGGCCGAATCCGCTTGGACGGACATCCGCGAAACAAACACACTTAATGTCAAAGCTGGAAAAGGCGAGGACGATACGAAGCACATTTGCCCGCTTCAACTCGACGTGATCGAGCGATGCGTTCGGTTGTATTCAAATCCGGGCGAAACGGTGTTTTCTCCGTTCACAGGGATCGGTTCCGAAGGGTATATGGCCGTGAAGCTTGGCCGCAAGTTTTATGGGTGCGAACTCAAGGACGAATACATCGCGGCGGCTCGAAACAACATCACGTCCATTGAGCGACAACTTGCGGCAGACAAGCAAAATTCTCTGTTCAGCGATGACGTCGAAGAAACGGTAGACACGGAGGCCGTCGATGAAGCTTTTGTTTGATCCGTCATCGATGGACTCGTATCGCCAGTTCATTCGGTTGAAGTCCATTCCAAAATACGAGTGGACAGGCCGAATGGCTGACGTGCCAGATGAATATGCGGACTTGTTTGACGGTGATCGAGGCGAGGCGAGAACGGACGAATACAAGCCGTCGAAGTTCCTTTTCGATTACCAACGCGACATCGCGAAGATGGCCATCAAAAAACGGAAATTCTCAGTGTTTGCGGAATGCGGACTCGGCAAGACGTTAATCCTTCTGGAATTTGCGAGACATGCGGCGAAACAAGTGGACCGGGTGTTAATCGTCTCTCCGTTGATGGTTGTTGAACAAACGCTGTCCGAAGCGAGTCGTTTCTATCCAAAAATGAAGATCGAGCAGATTCGGGCCGCTGGGCTTCAAGAATGGTTGAGCGCGTCGGGGAAATCGATCGGAATCACGAACTACGAAGCGATCCGCGAAGACCTGCAATCCGGAAATCTCGGGGCGTTGGTTCTCGACGAATCATCGATGCTCAAGAGCCACTACGGGGCGTGGGGAACGCGGCTGATTGAACTCGGTAGAGGTTTACAGTGGAAGGCGTGTTTTACAGGAACGCCAGCCCCAAACGATCAGATTGAATATGCGAATCACGCGGTGTTCATGGATCATAAAAAGACCGTCAACGAATTTCTCGCACGGTACTTTATCAACAGAGGTCAGACGGAAAATCGGTGGGAACTGAAGAAACACGCACTTGAACACTTCTATCGGGACTTGTCGCACTGGTGCATCTTTCTGAGTAATCCGGCCATCTACGGTTGGAAAGACAACTGCGAAAACATTCCGCCGATTAACGTTCACATTGATCGGATTGAATTGACCAGCGAACAACGAAAGCTTGCCCAAGACGCTACCGGCGACTTATTCGCGAACAATATCGGGGGCATCGGGATGCGTGGCAAGCTGTCTCAAATCGCCAAGGGTAAAGGCGGCATCGCGACCAATAAGCCAGAATTCATCCGCAACCTAGTCGAGTCGTGGCCCACGGAATCAACGATCATTTGGTGCCACTACAACGATGAACAATCGTCGATGGAACGAGTGTTTACAAACGCGGTTTCAATCTCGGGCGATACGCCGATTGAAAAGCGAATGGCAATGATCGAAGACTTCAAGGCGGGTCGAGTTAAACAACTGATTTCGAAGCCGAAGATTCTCGGAATGGGCCTGAATCTACAAATCTGCACTCGACAAGTGTTCTCGGGGCTCCATGACTCATACGAAGAATACTGGCAGGCCGTGAAAAGGTCGAACCGGATCGGTTCGAAGGTTCCTCTCAATGTTCACATTCCAGTGACCGAACTGGAGGAACCAATGATTCAGAACGTCTTACGAAAGGCCAAGAGGGTCCAAGAAGACACGAATGAACAGGAGCGGATTTTCCGCGCGTCGATGAATCAGTTGAAACGGTGAAAAGTACGTGGACTGTATCCAAGAAAGGGCTGAAATGTCTCTGAAAGAAGATACCGATACCCTCGAATTTTGGTTCGACATGGAGGCTGACAGGGTGTCGGACGAGTCGGACTTCGAGGAAGACGACGATGACAACCAAGAATACAAGGACGTGATTGCCGCCGGGAATCGACTCTTATCCCATCTGGCGAAGCTAGAACACGTCGCATGGTGCCGTTGGAATGGAACGACTTTTGTCACGTGCGATCAGGACGCGGAAGGTGCCTTCAAGGTCTTCCGCCATCCGATCGAATCATAAACATGTTGGGTACTCGGGAGGAAACGAAAGTGAAAAAGAAATCGGCGACGATGGCGGTTGAGCCTCTTGAGAGCCCAGCCATGCAACCTTTCGAGAAACTCGGGAAAGGGTTTGTCGCTCTTGGAAATGCCTTACAGGACGAGAAGTCAAATGTTAGTAAGTTGTCCGATTTAGCGTTTGAGGTTGGCCTCAAATTGGAGTTTAGGCTTGATGAACGAGAGGCAAAGGCCACGTCGTGGGCGGAAATCGCCTCCAATCTTACAAATGAGATCGACACGCTCAAAGAAAAACTCGCATCACAGATGAACGAACTGGCGTTGATTAAAGCATTGACAGGGGTGCATCGCGCAGAATGGACCGGCTTGACTCTGGAGATTGATCACGTGTGTGGTGCTCCATATGGAACTCCCTTCCCGCTTCAACAGGTAAAGGAATAGTAACCAATGGAGTTGTGTGTCGGATTTTTGATTGCGGGAATCGTCGCTGCGCCAGGGTTCATTTTCCTGATGCTTCTTGACGCGAATGAATAGTAATCGAGATCGTCCCCTAAAAAGGACTTCCGTGAAAAATCGGTTGGCGACTGCTTGAGATCAAACGCCGTAAAAACAGCATGCTCGCAGGTTGATACCCGTAGCAAACGATCCGGAGACGCAATCCGCAAACTGCGTTGACGCTTGGGAAAATTAGAAAGAGTCGACCAAGGACACCGGTATCGTGAGACCCGGTCAACGCGGACAGGTGGGCGCGCCACAGTGACCAGGCCGGGAGAGTAGCGGCCAACATTCCGGAAATTCCGGATAGTTCGAACGGTAAGAAATAGGTAGCTGAGAGGAAATCATGGCTTCAGAGGACAACGAAAACGCATGGGTCGGGTGCCTTCCGGTGATGTGGTCGCTTTGCGTAAAAGAACGCAATGGAAAAGACTATAGCGGGGGTCCGGACGGTCGGCAGTGGGTCGACTGCCCTAAGTGCTCGAAAGAAATCGTTGTGAAATCGTGGTAACGATAGGGTAGATGAGGCATGGGCAAAACACCTGACTATGGACGATTCACGCCGTCCCAGTACTCGCAACGGTATTTGAATTGGTTCAAAGAAAACCGCGAAACGATTAAGGCACACGCCGAAGGGCGTGAAATTGAATACCAGAGTCCGTTCGGTGAATGGTGCGACGCCGGTCAATTCCCTGGGTGGTACGTCTGGATGAAGTATCGTGTCAAACAAGGGTAACGATAGGCTTCTGGAGTCGTGGCGAAAATGGTAGGGCAACTCGTGAGCGTAACCCGCGAATACGCTGCTGTTCAATCGCGGTTAGAAGCTTGGTTCCGAACGTCCGAGCAGTAGGGCAAGTAGGTGCGGGTTCGAATCCCGCCGACTCCAATAGAAACGACAGGTGGCTAAGTGAATTGTTTCAGAAAAGGATGCGATAAAATCGCGACCGATTTACACGGAATCGGGACAGTCACGCACGGATATTGCGAGGAACACCGCACTTGCCGTGGGTGTGGTCTCTGCATTGATCGGTGTGACTGCCACGTTGCGAAAATGTATCCAATCTGCAAAAGACCGTTTGCGTGGATTTGGGTATGGAGAGGGGGAGCGACTGTCGTATTGGCTAGAAAGTTGTTCCAGGTCATTCGAATCAGGGACGAATTGTACAGCCAGCGGAATGATCCGCATCGAGTCCGGTTGTTTGGATTGTCGATCAAGTTGTTTGGGTAACGAGAAAGGATGTGGAAATGCCGAATCCAAAACGTCTGCGGGTTGGCGATGTGGTTTCCGTCAAGAATCCGATGTGGTCGGAAAATCCAAAAGAGGACGGGTGGAAAACCATTCCTGTCGGGACAGTTGGAACGGTCGTCGAGTCCATCAAAAGGCGTCGCGGCGATTCCTAC
>JGI26470J50227_1000498_pt1 | contig 15992 bp, 12 predicted proteins | sample FreactTroBogLake_FD_50227 | JGI IMG/M metagenome (IMG submission 50227) | reverse complement strand
TTGAAAAAACCAACCATCAATAGGCGTTGAACCGAAAGCAACAGGATTAAAAGCAGTAGGAGGTTGTGAAGTATTATATACGGCATATGATGCTGGAACAACAATAGGAGTATTTGATACGAGTTGATTAGACCATTCCAATCCAGCACCAGTAGATACAAGATATTGACCGTCTTTTCCAATACTGGCGTTCATATCAGTTATNACAGTAGGAATAATATTAGGAGTNNTTATTCCACCATTACTTAAATAAGTTGAAGCACCTATATTTAAAGTATAACCAGTAACATTGTGAGTAGTGTAAATAGCACCTGATAAATCAAAAACATTCAAAGATGAATCAGCCATTAAGAGACCACCTATTTGACTTGTAGCAATTTGTATAGGAAGTGTAGCACCTGTAGCACCTGTAGCACCAGTAGCACCTGTAGCACCAGTAGCACCTGTAGCACCATCAGCACCAGTAGCACCAGTCGCACCTGTAGCACCATCAGCACCAGTAGCACCAGTCGCACCTGTAGCACCATCAGCACCAGTAGCACCAGTCGCACCTGTAGCACCATCAGCCCCAGTCGGTCCAGTTGCTCCTGTAGCACCATCAGCACCAGTAGCACCAGTCGCACCTGTAGCACCATCAGCCCCAGTCGGTCCAGTTGCTCCTGTAGCACCATCAGCCCCAGTAGCCCATACTATATTTCCACAAGCATCACTACTTAAGATTTGCCCTAATGTGCCGTAATTTGATGATGCGTCTTTGATTTTATCCACTTTCAAATAATCTTTCGTCAATTTAGTGCTATAGACATTAGTATCTGGATAAACTCCAAGTTGAACTCCTGAATCCGTATAATATGACCCCAATCCTGTAGATGATTTTGTTAAAAATAATCCAGCATCTCCTTGATTATATGCGACTGATGATAAAACAACAGTATTATTATTTTCCCAGTTCATATTAATAGTATCACTACCATAACTTGAAATATTTTCAGTAGTATGCGATTTAACTGTAAGTCCTGTATCAACTGCTAATTTACAAGAATATTGTCCCATTGTTCCAAAATCTATAGCATAAGTTCCAATAGTCAAAGTATCACCATACACATCTTTTAAAAGAATAGGAGTATTTATAGATACATTACTCACATCTAAAACCTGTTGTAATGTAGGAATAGAACCTCCGCCTGATACATCACTCCAACTCATATTAGCCGAGCCATCAGTTGTAAGCACTTGTCCTGCTGTTCCAAAAGAACCATTAATTCTAATATCACTTCCATAGACAACAACATTACTGGGGTCTAAAGCAAAGATGATATTACCGCCAAGTTCCATATTACCAACACCATCAAGAGACAATAAACTATTCGGTATTGTCAAAGAATTTGTATTCCAAAAATTAAATCCACCTGCTGATGGTAATATAGCCTCACCTGCTAAATTTACAAAGTCGGTACGATGTCTTCCACCAATATTATGATGCTGTTGAGAGCCTGATTGATTTGTGCCTACAGTAGGAAATTGAGGGGTATAATCAGCACCAACATTCACTCCTAAAGAACCGAAAATAGGGGTATTACCTGAAGAATCAGTAGCAACTATGAACTGTTGATTTGTATATCCAAAAAGTGTATTTGAACTTGGATTGGGGGCTGGAGGTAAAGACATATTATATTATATAATAAGATAATATATTAATTAATATTTTTAATCTATCCTATATATCTTATTGTATAATTGATATATCCAGCAGGCAATGAGATTCCACTTGTAATTTGTTGATGAACCGCTACATCATAATTAAAGGTTATTTGAGGATAATTATTATTAGGATTATTAACTTGCGAACCCATAGTTGAACCATAAACAAACTGAATATACTGGACTCCAGACATTAGAGTAGCACCACATACGGAATTTGATACTGTTGCGGTAATTATACAATTTGATGAATTAGCAGTAATAGGTATTCCATAAAGAGTATTTAAACTTCCTGTAGTAGCCTGACCGTAATATATTAAATCATAACTTGAATTAGAGTTTTGCTGACTTCCAGCCCATTGTATTGGTATTTGCCCTGAATATCCTGAAGCATTATTAACAAAAGCCGTAGTAGCAACTATAGTAGAATTTGTTCCTGCTGGTGGAGTAGAACAAGTTATTGATCCAAAAGGAACATTCAAGTTCATAAGATGAACTCCATCACCCATAGTTGTTGTGCCGTTCGCCGCTCCAACAAAATTTAATCCACCTACTGCTTGAGTTATGGAAGTATATTGTGTGTTATTAGAATTCCATAAATATGTTCCTGTTCCATTATAATTATTTAAACCTCCATATGCTTTAATATCGCTATCAACAGTAATACTTTGAGTAAAAACTGGATTCACAATAGGAGCATACCCTGTTCCACTTCCTCCATTAGCCAAACAAAAAGCAGTTGTAGCCAATTGCGTGGTATTTGTTCCAGCCGTAGCAGTAGGAGCAGTTGGAACACCAGTTAAATTAGGACTTGCTAATGGGGCTAATCCAGAAGTTGAAGAAACCACAAAAGCAGTTGTAGCCAATTGAGTAGTATTTGTTCCAGCCGTAGCAGTAGGTGCTGTAGGTGTTCCAGTTAAATTAGGATTTGCTACTGGTGCATAATAAGACATATTTGAAATAGTTTGATAAGTATTTGATGCTGCTGTTATAGTTTCATATGTAGATGATGCTGCTAATATAGTTTCATAAGTTGCCGCTGCCTCTGATTGTGTTATATAACCTCCTAATCCTGTAGTTAAATATTCATAATTAATAATTTCAAGTGTATTTGTAGGAATACCTGAAATAGTAGGGGCTGTAGCAGTTCCAGTTAAAACGGCATTAGAAATAGTAGCCCCTGAAGATGCTATGGTAATAATAGGCACATTCGGTACACCAAAAACTATTTCTTGTGAAGCACTACAAGTTAATGATGATGCTCCTGTAGAAGTAAAATCTCCAAGATTAATAATACCTACTGTATTTTCCAGTCCTTGAGCGAAAGGGTATGTTAAACAATTTTCTAAAATATATTGCTCGGTGACCGCCGTATTAGCAGTTGAACCACTATAACTTGAAGGATTATATATATTAGGATTATAAGGATAAGGTGGATTTGTTGCCGACATTCTATAATATAGTCTTATAAAATAAAAACTTATCTTTGTATATATATAACTAAATATGCCGAAGAAAGAAAAGACTGGAAAGAATTGTAAGGAAGCGGAATTAATTGATTGGTATAAAAAAATACCTGAAAGATTATTGCTAAAGCAACATAATCCTCATTATGATATACATCACATAAAATTGCCTTTTCGTATGATTATTGCTGGAAATTCTGGAAGTGGTAAAACACAAACACTATTGAATATTTTATACAATATGCCTAATACTTTTGAAAATATTTTTATTACTACAAAAAATAAAGATGAACCTTTGTATAATTATTTAGAAGAAAAATTAGAAAAGAAAGGATTAAAAATAACTGAAGGTTTAGCAAATCTTCCTGATTTAGATAAACTGGATAAGGAAACACAATCACTTATTATTTTAGATGATTTAGTTAATGAACCTGTCAAACAACAAAAGCAAATATGTGATTATTATATAAGAGCAAGAAAGAAGAATTGTAGTTTAATATATATTTCACAGTCTTTTTATGCCGTGCCTAAATTAATTCGTGATAATATTAATTACCTTATTTTAAAACAAGTATCAAGTATGAAGAATTTAACCATGATCGCACGAGAATATAGTTTAGGAATTGATAAGAAAGTCTTAAAAGAGATTTATGATTTATGCACCGAAAAGAAACAAGATTTTCTTTTAATTGATTTAGAAGGGGAAAAAACGGAGCGTTTTAGGAAAAACTTTGATGAAGTGTTTGAAGTCAGTGATATGTTTTAAAAAATAATGAATACTTTTTAATATTATTTTCTATTTGTATAGTATATAATGTCAGGAACTGGAAGTTTAATGATTCGTAATTTACGAAAACCAGCCGATTTACAAAAAGCATATATGGTTCAAGACCAACTTTTAAAGATTGCTGCCTCAAACGATGCTAATATAGCGAATGCGAGACGATCGTTAAAACAAGGAGAAGTTTTAACACAAACCGAACAACAAACCGCTACACCTGATGAATTACAGGCTGATGTAGGTAAAAACGAAAGTGATGCTATTACAAATTTATTAGCGATGGGATTTCATTATAGTCAAGCATCAGCAATTACAACTTTGTTAGACCACCCACAGCGTGTTATTTTTAATAATATGTTCCCTGATATTAAAGCCGATTTTTTGAAAAAATTTAATATTACGAGAACTACCCCTACTGCTTTTGTTGATTACTTGAGAAAGTATATTGAGTCGTTTAATGAAAATAAAGGATTAGCGGTTGGAGGCTTTAATGATAAATTTGATAGAATTATTAATAATATTGCTGATTTAAGAGGCATATTCCCATCAAGAGTTGAACTTCGGCAACTAATTACTGAGGTACACGCCTTACCTTTAGGGTTTGAAATACGAGCGGATATGGCTGCTTTAATGGGTGCTTTACCTGATAGAGCGTTTTTTGATGCTTTACAAATTCAAAACGATGCACAACGAGGAGCAATTTTAGCACAATTACAAAATTTAACTGTTAATCTTCCTACTAACGCACAATTTCTAGATGCTATTCGTGATATTAATGCCNCACATACTACAACACAGCAAAAACTGGATATTATTGAAGGATTGATGGGAGGATTAAACCGAAATACTATTCAAAAAATAGATGATTTAATTTCAGGTATAACTGGTGGGGCAGGTGGAAGTCCTGCTTCCGCTTCGGCTTCTATTGTTCCATCAGCAAGTGGAAATACAATAACTGGTGTTGTAGGTATAGCAAACGCACGATATCCGTTAGTAGGTAGAGGAAAGACCCCAGCAACAGCAGGAACTACTGTTATTATTTTGATTGACAGTGGTAATGTTGAATTACCTATTACAACTGCTCCATTGTGGTCTCAATTTTTAAAAGATAATGCTGATGTATCAAGAGCAATAAATACGGTAATAGGTAGTATTACTTGGAGTGGTGTTAAAGATTATATCGGCGATCATGGGTCGCCATACGGAGGACCACTTATTCCAGCAAGTGGTGGTGGAAAAGCAGCGGCTTCTGCTCCATCATCTCCTCCATCAGCAGGTGGAAAAGGTGGTGTAGGAATAAGAATGAAAAAAATAGGGAAAGGAATATCGGTTGAAGAAACTCCTACTTATCGTCAGTTAGGCAAATATGTTATACATCAAAATCAATTACAAAATAGTGATATATTGAATGTAAAATATCCAAGTTTAGGACGAATTCCTCAATTTAAACCAACCCATATTAATTCTTCAACAAAAGATTTTTTGATGGAATTGTTAGATAATCAGCGAGTAAATCCGCATCATTATGATACTCTTCCTTTACAGGATAGAAAGTTATTTGAAAAAATAATGACAGGGGCAGGTGTATTTCATAAACTTGGATTAAAAAAATCAGTAAGTGATGATGAAAGGGCTGAATATGATAGATTTCAAGTCCTTAAAGGCGAATATATGGCTGGTAATAATTCAGTTGCTTTAATGAAAGAATTGAGACGCTTTATAGTCAAATTTATGACTGAAGGTAAAATACATAAAAGTGAAGGAGTTGATTTACTTATGGATTTATCTATTTAGCACAATTCAAAGAAAAATAATATGTTAATATAATATAAGTATGAGAACTATTATATTGACAACGAATAACATAATACCGAATACAAATAACTCCCAGTTTTTGTATAAATTTCCAGCAGGTAATGTATCCTTTAGTAAAGGAAATAAATTGGCTTTGTCAAGTTTTACAATGTATTATAGCACTTTTAATATCACGGCTGCTTATGGAAATAATGAAATAAAGTATATATGGGTTGATGGTACGATAAATACAGTTTTATTTCCTGATGGTTTTTACACCATAACCAATCTTAATGAATTCCTTCAACAAGTTATGATTAATAACGGTCATTATCTTATCAGTAATGCTACATCAGGACAATACTTTTTCTTTTTAACTTTAGGCACGAATGTAACATCATATGCTTTTCAATTTAATTGTTTTAATATGAATGCTACTTCTTACCCTATAGGAACAACTGCTGGAACATATAAATATCCAGTTCCTTTTTCTTCTTCTCCTACTTGGATTGTGCCTATAGGAAATATTACACCTATGTTTTGGATTCAATTACCAGCAGTATCGGCTGCTTTAGGATTTGAAGCAGGATATTATCCTTTAGGTCTTCCTTCTTTAGCAGAAAATATTATTACTAATGTTGCTGGTATATGCACCCAAGCCTTACCTTATAATACGGTACAATCATATTTAAGCAATTTAGTTCCGCAGATTTCACCATTATCTTCTTTTGTTATGACTTGTTCTCTTTTACAAAATAATTATGCTGTGCCGAATAGTTTGTTATATTGCTTTGCTCCTATAGGTAATTTTGGCGAACAATTTACTATTCAACCGACAGGGCAATTGTCTTTTATTGATATTCAAGCAGGACAATATGGTTCTTTTACTATTCAACTTTTAGACCAGAATCTTTTTCCTGTAGCAATTCAAGACCCTAATATGGTTATTTTATTAATTATAAGTGATATAGGCGATTCAATAGGAAAATAGCCCCTAATACAATTCCGCTTATTTTTATATCTTTATATATTATATATGTATATTCATAAGTTAAATTCAACAACTTCAGGGGCTGGTGGACGAAGTAGTATGGGATTTAGGGGAACTAACGGAAACAATAAAATAGCAAGACATCATAAGCGTTCTTTAGGCGAAGGATTGAAAGACGAAATATTTGAAGATGGAAAAGTTCATAGGGCTACAGATACTTTAAGGAATTTGAAAGTGTCAAAGCCAAGAATACCTAAAAAGTATATATCCTTTGATGTATAGAGTCTCCCTTCTTTAGCAATATTCCTGTATATAATTATTTAGGAATTTTGTTTTAATTAATTATAAAATCCGTAAAAATATTATCTACTAACTATATATAATGGATAATCTCGTCTTTGAAGAAAGCATTAATACCGAAATTTCGTCAAGTGAATTTGTGGATAAACAGTGGCTATATGTTAATGATAATAACAACTCTTCGTATTCAGGTCAGGTTGTTATAGACACAACTTCTTTAAGTAATTGTGGATCGTATATTAACTGGAGTGAAGCATTCTTGGCTTTTCCTATGGTTTTACAGGCTCAAACAACTAACGCCCCTATGACGGCAACTGCCCCTCTTGATTTTATGATGGGACTTAAATCAGGATTTTGGCAGATAATTCACTCTTTAACGGTTGAATTTAATAACGGATCGGTGGTTCAGCAAACTCCTTTTCTTAATGTTTTTAACAGTTTTAAGGCTCTTACAAGTTGGAGTGAAGGAGATTTAGAAGATTGGGGTGCTATTACAGGATTTTATCCTGACACGGCAACATCATGGATGTATAATAACTTTGCTGACCCTATCAATGNTAATTTAAGCACAATGTCCCCATCAGGAACTGGTATATGTAATAATCGTAATGCTCCTTATGTTGCTATAACATCCTATACAGGTGCTTGGAGTAATGTAGCGGCTGGTGCGAGTCAGGCGTTGGTTACTGGGGTAAACGCTAATGTGGCTTCTTATAATCTTAATACACAAGCAACTCTGGGGGCTCAATCTATACAGATGTCGTATAACAAAGGATTTTATCAGCGTCAGGCTTGGTTGGCTTATAATCCTACTCTTAATACTGGTGGGTCTTTACAAGCAACAAGTTTGAACCAGACCGCTTTGATGAGTGGTAATGGTTTAACAACGAATATTTCAGGATATAGTGCTATTTTCCAATCATATGTCCAGTCGGCGGTTACAACTCGTGCTATTATATTTGATGCGGTTATTCGTCTTAAAGATATTGCTGATTTTTTTCAGAAAGTGCCTATGTTAAAAGGAAGCACAATGAGATTTTATATTAATACCAATCAGGCATATTTAACTTATCAATGCTATTCTCCACAGGCAAATTTTCTTGCCCCTGCGGCAAACGCAACTGGTGCTTCTTATGGTGTTCAGGTTACGGCTGGANGTATGGTTTTAACTTCTACCCCTATTATTCTTGGAGGTGGTGGAACTTGTCCTGTTATGATTGCTTCGCAGGATTTGGGACAAGGTGGATATAATATGGCTCAACTTCAGGCAGTTGGTGCTGAAACTACTTATCAAGTTGCTGTTGGTCTATCTATTGTTAAAACACAATTTACTCAATTTACTCAATCATATACCGCTCCTATTACAAGTTGTCGTCTATATGCTCCAGCATATACTATGAATCCAATTGCGGAACAGCGTTATTTGTCTCTTGCTCCAACCAAGAAAATTGTTTATAATGATATTTTCTACTATTCTTATCAAAATATNNNNACAGGCACTTTTTCTTACTTGGTGACAAACGGAATACCGAATGTGCGTGGAATTCTTGTTGTTCCTATGATAAACAAAAGTGCGAATGGTGCATTAAACGCAGGGCAACCTTTTNCTGCTGCGGCAACTACAACTTCTACAATCCTTTCTCCCTTCTCTACTACAGGCGGAACTCCTGACCCTATTTCTTTGACAAATTTCAATATTCAAGTTTCAGGAAAAAATTTATTTATCAATAACGAACTATACGATTACGAACAGTTTTCACAGCAGTTATGTAGTTCAAATCAACTTAATGGTTCACTAACGACTTCGTTGGCTTCAGGTTTGATAGGTATGAGTGAATTTGAAAGTTTGTATAGATACTACTACGGCAATGTTTCTCGTTCTATTCCAAGTGAAGATGGTGTTGCTAAAGCCATACAGGTTGTCGGAACGAATAACTCGTCAGTTCCTGTTGATTTCTTTGTGTTTGTGGAATTTGAACGAACTATTACGGTGGATATACGAACAGGAGCAAGAATTGCGTAAAAATTCGTAAGTGTTCTAAAAGCGAGATTACCCTATTAAAACTCAATTTAAAAGTATAAAAAGTATAATTTTATAATATTATTGTCTAATCATATTATATAATGCCGAGACAACGAAAAACTGGTGAAGGTTGGAAAGATATTTTAGGCGAAATTGGAAAAGTAGTTGCCCCTATTGCTATTGATATAGGAAGTAGTGCCTTGAAAAAGCATATAGGCGGAAAAGTTAGATTGAAAAAGCGTGGTGGGGCTATGATTGATGATATAGTTAAAATAGCAAAAGTAGCAAAAAATCCTGTAAAATCATTACAGGGAGTTATAGCAAGACAAGCCCCCATCGCTCAAAAGGCTTTAGGCGATAGTGTTATGGAACACGCTCCTGCTTTAGAAAATCTTGCTGGTGAATTAATGAAAAAATTGTTAGGACAAGGATTACCAGTTCATATTTCTTCCGCACAAGTTAGAACTCTTCATAAAGGTGGGGCAATTACTTTTAACTCTAAACATATTGTTGAAGCAGGAAAACACTTGTTGAAATTATTACCGCAGACAGCAAAACGATTTATTTCAGGATTGATGAAAAGTAAAGGAACAAGAATTAACTTGAAACACGGAGAACAATTAATTGACCGAAATAGCGGTGCTGATTTATCTCCAGTAGCACAAGAACCTGATGAACCGCTTACGAATGCGGAGATGGATTTTATTAATCCTCGTCCTGTTTTAAATAGAAAGAAAGATGTAAATCTTCAAGGAGAAGGATTTTGGGGTGATTTAGCAAAAGCATTAGCCCCTGTTGCTATTGACATCGGATCGTCCGCTCTTAAAAATCATCTCGCAGGTCAAGGATTACGCAGTCATAAAAAACGAGTAGGTCGTGGAAGTTCCGCTTATGTATCATTACCTTATAAACAAGCAATGAGTGAATATGAAGGAGCAGGAATGCATCATAAAGGAAAGGGTTTTTGGGGTGATTTAGCGAAAACTTTAGCCCCTATTGCTATTGATATTGGAGGTCAAGCCTTGAAAAATCATATAGGTGGTGGAATGTATCCTGCTGGTATGACAGCCGCCGCTGGTGGTGGAATTTATCCTGCTGGTATGGGTATGGGTGGAGGAAGTATTTATCCTGCTGGTTATAGACGAGGTGGTGATATAAATACAGATTTAGATCGCCCTATACAACTTGGAAGTCCATATCAGCATATGAATAGTCCAGCGATGCATCCGTTCATGGGACATTCTCAATTATCAGGATATAATCCTTTACCGAAAGTTATAGGATAATATCAATTCCGCCCAATATATACTTTAGGGATATTTTAATATAAAGAAAATATATATCTTAATATATAATATATGTCTATAAAATATAAACCTGTTTATTGTAATAAGATAAAAGAGGAAAACTTAATTTATGTCAAGATGGGAGATTTAAACGAACAGCATTATGAAAGTGATATTTTTGAACGATATGGTACGGATTTAACAAGGACAGGTAATAGTAGTAATGGAACTCACTTTAAAACTTATGATTGGAAATCTAAAACACATTCAGTAGAACTGAAATCACGCAATTGTGAAAGTAGCGTTTATAGCACAACTATGGTAGGTTATAATAAATTAGAAGAATTAATGAAAGAGCATAAACAAGGGAAAAGATGCTTTTTTATGTTTGGATTTTTAGATGGATTATACGAATGGGAAATTACACAAGAAAACTTTGATTTAATAGGAGGTGATTATGCGATTACAACATACGAAAATAAAGGGACTGATTATACGCCTTTCAATTCAAATAAACTACATATATATATACCTATTGAAAAACTTATTTTAGTAAGTAATAAACGATGCCTTATTCCAGATGATTTAATTTACAAATCTAAATATAACTTGTTAGGTAAGTGCCTGATTAAATTTTAAAATATTATAATATATTATAGTATGTTAAGTGATACAGAAATTGAAGATTTTGAAAAAACTATGAAATTACCTTTAGTAGGTGTATTTTGTAAAGACCAGTTGCCTGTCAAAAAGTATATAGGCGATTATTATATTAATTTACAAGACCACGATAAAGGCGATGGAACTCACTGGACTTTTTTTAAAATCTTTGAAAACGGCGATGCAATTTATTTTGACCCTTTCGGTATGTATATGCCAGAACAAGTTCGGCAATTTTTACTTCCGTTTAAACCTGTTGCTGTTAATAATAGAGAAATTCAAGATTATTATAGCGAATGTTGCGGACACTTTTGTGAGGCTTGTAGTTATTTTATGACTTTTGATTTTGATAAAAAGAAATCAGTTGATTCAAATTTTACTGACTTTTTGAGTATGTTTAGTGATAATACAAAGAATAATGACAGGATATTAAAAGAATATTTAACTAACTAATTTATATAAACAATTTAAATATTATAATATTATATATATAAGGAATAATATGACAGACATTAAAAAGATTGAAGAACAAAAAATATACTATACACCAAGTGTTAAGTTGGCTATTATGGTACACCGAGCAAAGAATCTTGATAAGTATAATGATTACCATAGAAGCAACTACCACTCTAAAAAGCAAGACCCTGAATGGAATGAAAAGTTTTTGGCTCGGTGTAAGGAGAACAACAGGAAGTATAGAGAGAAAAAGCGTCTTGAAAATCCTCCATTAAGAACAGTTGGGCGACCACGAAAAATACCGATCATGGATATTTAGGCGTTTTTTGTAAAAATATTTTTGTAAAAAATTGAAACGATTTTTTATAAAAAATTGAATTGAAATATATAATATATATTATATCAAAAAATTGATTTAAATAAATATCGGTATATAATATATACAAACGATGTCGGCGATTTTGAAAAAACAATTGACAGATTTAGGGGTAAATATTAGAACACTTAATTATAATACTATACGAGACCAGTTAGGCATTCATATTTATAAAGCAGACAAAAGATACAAAAGCGGTAAAAAAGAATTACGATGGGGGGCTAAAGGATATGAAAACGAACTTGTCAGTAGAGTAGCATCATTATGGCACGAAAAAAATAACCGATTTGTTGCTGACTATACCATCAATTTTAATGTGAGATTCAAACGAACACATAAGGTAATGAAAGAAAAACATCGGTTTCAATTGACAGGAAAACTGGGTAATTTAAATAGAATGGCTGAAGAATATACTGCTAACTGGATTGCTAAAACAGAAGTAGTAAGTCCTTACGAATGGATAGGGGATTTTGAGATGGAAGAAACATCAAGAACAAAAATACCTATTACATCAGGCGGAAGAATCATTCATACAAATATAAAAATAGCAAGAATGCGAGAAGCAAGGGCATTAATGCTTGATGTAAATTACACTGGAAATATGGATTGGGACAGACAACAAGGAACTTGTGTATTTGATTATTTATATCATATTTATGCACCATTAAAGGGATTTGTAAAAGAATTTACAGGAACAAAAACTAAAAAAATAAGCCGTGAAGAATGCTATGAAAATATTGCTGAAGTATTAACAGATTCAACCGAAGAAGTAGATTTATTAAGCGATGGTGTTAATATTAATAATTTGAAAAACTTTTGTAGGCACTACAAATTAAGTATGTATGTTTATGATAAAGAAGAAGAATTAATAGAACATTATACAGCAGAAGAAAAAAATTGCTTTCCGCCTATCATATTTATAATAGCAAACAATCACTTTTACCCTATTGAATTATCATCAAAACGCAAAAGTTTCATAGCAAAACAAAATACAAAAAATAATACAAATTGGAATAGTGAAGTTGTAGCAGACCCTTTATACGCAAAATCAGTTATTGAGAATGTTTATCATAATGATGACGGCGAAGACCCTAACGAATGGGCTATAAATAAAATTTATGAAGTAGGCACACAGCCGAAAGCAAATAATATTTATTTAGAAGGCTTACATATAACAAAATTCAAAATTGGAAAAGATGTATATATTACTGAACCGTTTAATCCTGACATTAGAGATTTATGTAAAATAAATAATATGGATTATCAAGGACAGTCATTCGGCACAATAGCAACCGATACATGGAATGAATCAATGGAAACAACAGACGGATTACAAATTTGTAGTTCAACATTCAGTCCGCAAGTATATGAAGAATTAAATAAACAAGGTGTCAAAAGTTTAATCCATTATGGGGCGACAAAAGACCTGACAGAATATTTAGAATTAATACCACAGCCTGATGTTATAACATACGAAGAGGTAATTGAAGAAGTAAAAATTGAAGCACCATTAGGAAAATATTTTGAAGGTGTATCAAATACAAAAATTAACAAATATGTAAAAACAACTATTACACCATCACCAGCAAAAAGACTTATTGATATAGAATTAGAAAACGGCACAACAAAAGTATGGGACTGTAAAAAGTGTTATGCTTCCTGTATAAAATATCCACTTGATGAATTCCTATGTTATGGAATGGAAGACACAATAGAAGAATTTAAAGGCGAAATAAAACTGGGATTATATTTTGTAGAAACCGATGACACAACATTATTTAATAAATCAAGATGGTACGATAATAGAACAATAGAATTGGCTTTACAAGAAGGAATTAATTTTGNTGTAATTAAACAATTGATACCGAAGCAACAAACACATAAAACAAAGCCTGTAAATTATTTTGAAGCATTCATACAAAAAGCAATAGATTTATTTGAAGGCGATGAAAATAAAGCAAAGCATATTATTAACGCTTTAATTGGATTGATAGGAAAAACAAAATATACAAAGCGAATTAGAAGTTGCGATACAGATATTGAAAGAGTATGGGAATACTTTTACAAAGCACAAAAACCTGAAGATAATGAAGACAAGAAGAAATTCTTTTATCAAGACTATTACGAAGAAATAGAATTCAGCAGATTCGGTATGAAGGATATGAGAGTATCATCATTAAAAACAAAAGAAGGAAAATCATTACACATATTTGGCTTTGACAAAGAAGAACAACTGGAAACAAACTGCTTACCCATATATTTACAAATATTATGCTGGGCGAATATCAAATTATATAATGCTGGAAAACAAACAGGCGGTGAAGTTATATTCCGTAAAACAGATGCTATAGCAGTAAGGAATGGAAAAGACTTACCATTATTAAATCAGTGGGGAACTTTTAAAGAAGAATTAAATACATCATATCATTATGAAACGATGGAACGAAGCACATCATTATCAACACCTATATTTAGAAACCGATGGATACATCACGAGCAATATACAGACAGCGGACAATACAAAGAATATTTAAAACTTGGAAGTTTATTAATTACTGGAGACGCAGGAACAGGAAAAACATATGGTGTCAAAGAACAATTCAAAATAGAAGATATAATGGATACAAGCGAATGGACTAATGAAGATACAGCAAGATGTGCTTTTACAAATAAATCGGCAAGAAATTTTGATGGTACAACAATACACAAATTATTAAAACTGGGAAACAAGAATGGTAAGTTATATATTCCTACAAAGATGATGTCAGGATTGAGAAAATTAAAAAGAATCGTAGTTGATGAAATCAGTATGGTAGGCACAGAATTGTGGCGATTATTTATAGCAATAAAACGAAAGTATCCACATATAGATTTCATATTGATCGGCGACGAAAAGCAAATACCACCGATTGAAGAATATGATATAAACTATTTTCATCACCCTGCTGTAAAATATTTAACAAACTTTAACAAAATAGAACTAACAAAAATTCAGCGGTATGATATGAAGTTATATAAATTCGTTATGGATATGTATCACAAAGATATTATAGGAAATAATATTAACGAAGAAAAAATACAAGTGAAGGATATGATTGACAGCGTAAATATATGCTATTATAATGCGACCAGAAGATTTATAAATAAGGAATGTATGAATTATATGAAAGACAAAACAGAATCATTATTTATTCCACACACAAGGATAAACAAAGAAGACAAAGCAGATGATATATATATTTATAAAAATCTACCAGTGATGTGTATGCGAAATTGTGAAGAGTTAGAAATAACAAACGGATCGGAATTTAAGGTAGAATCTTTTGATGCAACAAAAGTATATATGACAGAAGGTATATCAATTGACAAAGATGAATTTCATAAATACTTTGTATCAGCATATTGTATCACAGCACACAAATCACAGAGTTCAACTTTTGATAAAAGAGTAAATATATTTAACTGGGACAGAATAAAAGAAAACAGAAAGATATGTTATACTGCTTTAACCAGAGCAACCTTATTAAACAATTTGTATTTAAATAATGAATGGCAATAATTTTATAAAATAATATGATTATGATTTTATAAAATAATATAATTATGATTTTATAAAAAATTGAAACGATTTTAATGGAATAAATTATACGCACATTATACCCTACAACGATGTGTAAATCCTGCTTGGAAAAAGATATTACGAGAATTGATGAAGATATCTTAACATTAATAAACGATTTAAGAGATACAGACTGTGCGTGTGAGTGCTGTATTGAATATATAAAATTATTATTAAGTGTATGCGAAGATTTAAAAATTATGGTTTTAACAAAATTGAAGTTGTTGGCTCAAGTATGTCCCAACGGATTCATCAAATTATCAAATTTTGATGCGATAATCCAAAATAGAATAACCGAAAAATTATCGGCTTATACGGAGATGCTCTTTGAAAAGAAAGAAGAGATGAACGATGAACAATACTTATTACGAATGAATACTATGAAAGAGTTAAACGACCAGATAACTACGATTGAACGAAGATATAATAGTTAGAAAAATAAAAGGGGGAAAAAATAAAAAAAAAATTATGAATGGCTTACATTGACAAATCTTACGACTGACTGCGTGAAAATCGTTTTTAAATCCTTTTTATATATT
>JGI26470J50227_1000497_pt1 | contig 15998 bp, 9 predicted proteins | sample FreactTroBogLake_FD_50227 | JGI IMG/M metagenome (IMG submission 50227) | reverse complement strand
GGGTCAGGGTTCCGGCCTTGAGGAGTCGGCTCAGGCGAGTCTTGGGGTTACCATAGCCGGAGAGTTCCTGCATGACGGTGAGACTGTCCTTGAACATAGTACCTCCAGTAAGTATCACAATACGATACTTACTGGAGATAGACAAGACTTCTTTGTCGCCTCGGGAGGTGCCGCGAACCAACGCTGGCCGATGTAGCAGGTCGTCGATGACTTCAAAACCCGCACAATCCTCGTCGATAGATTCGTTGTAGCGCTTGATCTGGCACAGGCCTATGTCTTTACTTGGCCGACACCTACCTGGGTATCGAGGATTGATAGACGATCAGGACGATAGCTGATCGAGGTCGAGCGTGTCGGAAGCGAAACCCAGGAAGGGACCATCTCTTTCTCGTCCTCTACCTCAATCGGTATGAACCCCTTCGAACAATGCCTTGAGGTCTGGTGACTTCTCTTGTGGGTCAAGGAACAGGAGCTGGAGTGCGTGTCCGGGATCGGTGTATGGGCCACGGTGGAGTCCGTTGAGGTGGACTTCCGGATAGATGAGGGTGCTACTATGGACCCCCATCAGCCTTTCATAGACATACATCTGCTTGAGGTCGTCATCGCTAGGCTCACAGCGGTCAAGGACCTTCCATTTGGTGTCTAGGATCATCGGAGGGCGCCCATCATCGAAACGGATCACAATGTCTGGTTTGACCACCTTCCTAACGCTGTCGGTGCCCCAGAAATGCAGTACGGCCTGACTAGTCACCCGGCAATCAGGACGAGAGCCAAACTGCTTGCGGACGGAGGCCAAGACCCAAGACTCCCAGAGCTTGTTCATATCAAAGAGGAGGGCGAATACTTGGTTGTCTCCCCCTTGCAGGTCTGGATTGGTGTGTCTGAGGAGGAGCTCCGCATACCTGATCATGGGACGATAACCTTCAGTCCGGCGTCCGTAGGTCAAGTGGTCAAAGGTCCTTGCTTCGATGATCGGGTCCTGGTCCGGTAGGTGGAGGAGGAGTGATTGTGCTCGGGCCCGAAGACTGGCTGGTCGGGCTGACTGAGCTGAAAGGAGGGTTGCCGCATGAAGGATACGGTTCCAAACGTTGTCCCTGTCATACTCGGTGGCCATCGTGTAAATGCGTTCCCGATGGATGTGATTGTGGGTCTCATTCTTTCCGACCAACAGGCGACCACGGACTGACCTTCGGTTGGCCGAAACCTGGCGATAGGACTTGATCAGCCCCATGGCCATCAGCGCTTCCGCGTGATCGAGAAACCTTTCAAACACGAGGTCGAGGAGAGTGTGTTGTTGGAAACGAATGGAGGCATTTTCAACAACTTTGAGGTCGAGGTTACGGGAGACATGGAGCATCCGGTAGAGAATCCCCTTCCACTTGGACACCAATTGCTCCCGTGGTGCGGCTTGCTCACGCTCGGCCTTAGGGAGGATCTCAATGGTCAGTGACCCTACCTGCAACACTCCGACCCACTGGGACAGCTTGATACCTCGATGGACGACCGAAAAGTACGTCATAGCCTGTTTATCCTGCCAACGGATGAGCGCATCCCATTGTTCGGGAGTGAAGTTCCCGCCCTCTGGCAGAGGACCTACTTTGAGGATCTCATGTTCAAACCGCCGGACGGTGGTCATGCGAGAATACTAAGGAGGGCACTCTTCCACTCCTCGGGAGTCTTGAGTTCTCGAATCCGGTAGACCTGCCCCTTGGCCTCTTCGGCCTCATCGTCGAAGCCTGCCGGCCAAGTCGTTGGCGCGGTTTCTTCCACGGTGACGAACTCTTTCCCCAGGACCATCCCGATCTTACGCCAGTCACCGTAAAAGTACTCCTGGAGTTGCGGGATCACCTTCGTTCCAAACACCAGCGCGAGGTCGTCGATAGAACTGGCACCCATAAAGTAGGCATGTCCAATGGTGTGGTCTCGATCTAGTAGACGTTCCAGTCGGGTGTTCATCCTCGACAAAATAGCCGACACATCGACTCCTCCGATGTCCAGGGAAAGAAGCCCAGGCTGTGGCATCTGTGGCTCAAAAGCGAATCGTCGTCGAAGGGCTGCATCCAGGGCTTCCACGCTTCGGTCGGCTGTGTTCATCGTACCAATGAGGTAGAGGTTGGCTGGAACCTGGAACGCTTCCTTGGAATAGGGCAAAGTCAGAGATAAACCCTCCTCGCGGCCAGCCCGCTTGTCGTCTTCGATCAGGGTGATCAGCTCGCCAAAGATAGCAGGAATGTTGCCCGGGTTTATCTCATCGATGATGAGAACGTAGGGTCTGACCGAAGGAGCGTCAGGGTCAATCTCGGACCAATCCAGGTCTTCGATACGACTGGCTTTCTGGTCCCATAGAGGGGCCACGGGTTCGACCTGAAGGTGCGGAGTCTCCTTCGCGGAGAGTGCCTTCAGAACAGCCCAATAAGCGCTGGTGTTACTTCCGCCTATGACGGCCCTGAAGGCCGTGTTGATGTTATCGACCGCTTCGAGAGAAGGGTAGGATTCAAAGAGCTTCTTACTCCGATCGCGGGACACCACATACTCTTGCTCGGTGGTCGCCCCTTCATGACGGATGATCAGGTTCCCTTTATCAGAAACCTTGACAACATGGAGTTTCTTGTTGGACCTCGACTGAAGGGCAACCTCGGTGCCCTCAGAAAGCCGGTCTTCCACGTCTTGGACAAAAGACTCCCAACGGCTCTCAAAAGTCAATCGGCCAGGTTCTGTTGTGACAGTCTTTACATACTCATAAGCAGCATTGACCACCATCGTCTTAAAGATCCCTGGCTGGATCTCATACTTCAAGGTTCCCTTGGCCTCGTCAATGACAGGCTTCAGTCCTTCGACAAAGTCTTCGTAGCTGAACGAGGGATGGAAGGTGACGAACCCAATCCTTCCTTCAGTTTGGAACTGGCGAAACTGCTCCTGAAGCGCTTGGCGATCCTTGCTCAATGCGGAAACCGGAACTCCCTGTAGGATCGACAGCGCTCGGTTTATGGTGTGGTAGGTTTTGCCGGTCCCAGGTGGTCCGAAGAGAATGGTGTTGACCGCATTTGTCTTAACCCGTGGTGTGACGGTCTTCTTGAGGGGCAACTTCCCTCCGGTCATGATGGCCATCAGCTTCTCTGGAAATCCAGGGTATGGACTAATGTCCGTCAGGGTCTTGATCGCTAATCGTTCCGGTGCCGGCCAGCTTCCCTTAGTCTTCCACTCAACCGCGCGGGTATGGTGGTAATCCTTCCTCGCGGGATCGTACCGGTAGTCACCCTTGATGATGCCGTGTCCCAGCAACTCAGTACGGCCTTTCTTGACGATCACAGAGTCGCCGGGCCTCAGTTCTTTGACAAACTCCCAGCAGGCTGAGGCGTCGTTCTTCTTGGATCCTTCCGTGTCTTCTAGCTGTTGTAGTTTGCGTACGATGTCGTCTTTACCTGGGAAGTCATTGAGGTCGCCCAGGTCGTCCCAACCAATGGCCATGATTCCCTTCTGGTAGAACTCATCCCAGGCGGAAGCTCCTCTACCTGGGGCAAAGAGCCAGGTTCTAGGTTTCCGAGCTGATTCAGCTACGTCGGAGATGGTCGTAAACTCCTGTTCTGTTGCCATAAAGTTGGTTCCTTGATTCCCGACCTTCAAGTCTTCGAGGTCGGGGATAGTCTTAAGATAGGCCCAGCTCAGGGGAGCCGCTGAAAGATCGTGGGTAACTCGGATGGCCACAGCCAGGTCGTTTCTTCGAGGATTCTTCCAGAGGTGGTCATCTGGAGCTGGTTGGGCGGGACCAGGCCTGCCGGTCACCTCGGCAAGGGCATAGCAGCCGGCATCCCTGCCCGTGGCCCAGATGATGACCTGGTCGCCGGGACGGATCTTGTCCTTGTGGGCGGTGACCGTCCACGAGGTCAGGATGTTTTGTTGGAGGGCCGCAGTCAGGTCAAAAGCGTCTGGGTTTCCTTGGAAGATCCAATAGTTGACCGGTGCCTCCTGGCGGGCAAGCCAAGCATTGTACGAAATCTCGGCGAATGGTTGATCAGTCTGTGAGCGAATGGAACTCAGGAGCCTTCCGTAATCGGTCCAGGTCTCAAAACGGGCGTCAATACTGAATTGGGAAAGCAACCAAGGACGGACCGGTCGGTTCAGGGGGAGGTATGTCTCGGGCTGGATGGTGAACAGAGATTCTGTGAGCTTCGTCAGCCCGACATTCCTGATCGAGAGGACGTCGGCAAACAGCTCGTCGGTCACCGCATCGTTCCGGACAGCGTCAAAGAAAGTCCAAAGTCGAGCGACTTCGTTGCTCTTCCGTAGCTTCTTGTATGGGAAGAGCCACACCTTCTGCGCATTGGCCGTTGGAACCCCTTGGACGTCGGTCGGGATCGGTGAAAAGCCCAGCCGCTCAGAAAGTCTCTGGAGGTTAGCAAGACTCTTCACGGGTCCGAACTTGTAGAGGTAGCAGAAGAAGGTGAACGGATCGATCTCGGCCAGATCAATCACCTGATCCTCGTCGTCCTTATCGTTCAAGGCGTTGATATCCAGGTCTCGGAGGAGTTGGACCAAGCCGGGTTGGTCGTTTCTGTGGTCGCTCAGGTAATCGGCGAGTTGGTGGTGGATGGGAATCCAGGAGAACTTGCTGTTGGGCAATTGAGGGGCTCCATCAAGAGGGGAGGACCATGAAAGGTCCGGTGCCCTACCTCTAGCCATTCAGACTACGCCATGATCCAAACCATGCCAAGTAGTATCGAGGGAGGACTCGTTATCGGCTTCACCAAAGTGGTCTCTTGCGTTAGCCTAGGGAAGAGGTGACTTGTGCAGGGTCTCTCGGCTCCTGTAAGAGATGATCTCCGAATGTCCCTTCCGGAACCCCGATGACCTCGTGTTCCGTGGAGAATCGGGAGACGCCCCGCTCCACGCCAGGGCCTTCATTGACAGCCTGTACTCTGCCCTGGAAGCCATCGGGATCGATGAGACCCAGAGGAAGACAAGGAACTTGACCTTGCACTTGTAGGGACACTTCCTGAACACAGTAGCCCTCGGGCGAGCGCCGGACGAGAAGGTTCGTCTCATGATGGGCCACAGGGCCGAACAGATGATGGAGCACTACATGCACCTGCAAGAAGAGGACTTCACGGCGATCCGAGTGATGCAGAACGAGGTGTTCGGCACTGAAGATGCCCGAACCGGTACCTCTCGACATTGAAAGAATCCCGTCAAGTCTCGTCGATAGATTCGTTGTAGCGCTTGATCTGGGACAGGCCTATATCTTTACTTGGCCGACACCTACCTGGGTATCGAGGACTAGTAGTCATTGAGGAAGACGGTGGCGGCAGGCATGGTGAAGGCCTCTCAGGAACTGACGAAGTTGAGAGAGCTACTGATCGAGTCGATGAGACGGTCGATGTAATCGCTAGACAAGTGGGCCTCGACCTTGATCAAGGAGGGCATTAAGAGTGGTTTCAGATCCATTCCTGGGTTTGTATACTAACTGGACATTGTCATAAGTGGAGGGTCGCTTTAGACTGACAACTGTCAAAGTGAGCATTCTCCATATTCCACTCTGGACCGAGGTTTGGGATATCAGTACTGCCCTTATAGTCTGGGATGGAGGAGTGATAGATGGTCGATATCGGGTCGCAGTGGCATAGGTGGGAACCGCATATTCATGCACCAGGCACGGTTCTCAATAATCAGTTCGGCGGGCCTGACCCTTGGGGTGACTACCTTTCTGCCTTGGAGGGTCTGACCCCCAAGATCGAAGCCGTCGCAGTCACGGACTACTATGTTACCGACACCTACGAAAAAGTCTGCGCCTACAAAGCTGGCGGGCGGCTTCCCGGGGTTTCGCTCGTCTTTCCGAATGTTGAGCTTCGCCTCGATGTCGCAGCGAAGTCCGGGTTTGTGAACATTCATCTCCTGGTGAGCCCCGAAGACCCTGACCACCTCGTTCAGCTCCAGCGATTCCTCTCGAACATCAGGTTCTCGGCATTTGATGATCAGTTCGCCTGCTCTCGGGGGGAACTGATGGCACTTGGGCGGCGCTCTGACCCAAACATCAAGGATGATAACGCTGCTCTGCGACAAGGGGCGACTCAGTTCAAGGTAGGATTCTCACAGCTTCGGGACTTGTATCAGGGGACCGATTGGGCGAAGAGAAACATTCTTGTCGCCGTAGCTGGCGGCGAGGGTGATGGTACCTCGGGACTGCGGCTAGCCGCCGATGCCACTGTTCGGCAGGAGATAGAGAAGTTCGCACACATCATCTTCTCTAGCAACGTCGCTCAGCGCGAGTTCTGGCTCGGGCAGCGAACCGTATCGGAAGCCGACCTTGAGCATCGTTACAGTGGGAAGAAGCTCTGCCTCCATGGCAGTGACTCCCACAGTGTGCCTACGGTCGGAAGACCTGTGGACGATCGCTATTCTTGGGTCAAAGGGGGGCTGGAGTTCGACTCCCTTCGACAAGCCTACATTGACCCCGAGCATAGAGCTTTTGTCGGACCGAATCCACCGCCCGGTGCGATGGCGTCTCAGGTCATTGAGAACGTGAGGGTCAAGAATGCTCCATGGCTCACAACGTCGGACCTCCCCCTGAATCCTGGGTTGGTTGCGATTATTGGCGCACGGGGCTCGGGCAAAACCGCCCTCGCTGACATGATTGCCGCTGGCTGTGATTCGATATCAGAGGAATCCAGGAGTGTCGAGCCATCAGCCAATCCATCGTTTCTCGTCCGAGCTAGGCCCGTCATAGGTGATGCTGATGTGACGCTGACATGGGGTGGGGGGAATGTTGTGACCCGGTCATTGGCTGGCAATGACGATTTCGATCCATCTCTGTTCCCTCGAGCCCGCTACCTGTCGCAGCAGTTCGTCGAGGAACTGTGTTCCTCAAACGGAATGTCCGATGGGTTGGTCGATGAGATCGAGAGGGTGATCTTTGAGGCCTACCCAACCGAGGACAGGGAAGATGCGGCCAACTTCTCCGAGTTGAGGGAGATCAAGACAAGTCGCTTCAGGTTCTCGAGGGAGCGGGAGGCGGAAGCAATCGGCGACCTTTCGGAGCGCATCGCTCTCGAGTTCGAAAAAGAGTCAGCCATTGTCAGTCTCGAGGCCCAGGTGAATCAAAAGAAGGCCCTGATCCAGGACTATACCCGCGATCTTGGAAGACTCGTCGTGAAGGGGACAGAAGAGCACTCTCGGCGTCATGCAGAACTCAATGAGGCTACTCAGTCCGTCAGAAGCAAGATCCAGTCCTTCAGCAACCGGAAGCGTGCGTTCGAGGCCATGCAAGATGAGGTTGCCAATACCCGCCACGCGAAGGCTCCTGAATTGCTCCGGCAGATCCAGGAGCGACATAGTAAAAGTGGGCTGAGCGAGGAGCAATGGAACGCCTTTCTTCTCATCTTCAAAGGTGACGTAGACAAGAATCTCAAGGACTACATTGCTTGGGCCGAGTCAAAAATTAACGCCTTGACTGGCCCCACTGTTGTCATAGCCGATCCCAACGTTCCACTCGTGGCCCCCAATGCGGATCTTGAGACGCAGACCCTTTCATTGCTAACGGCTGAGCTATCCAGGCTCGAGGCACTGATTGGCGCTGATAAGGTAGTTCGAGACAAGTACACGGCGCTTTCCAAACGCATCACACTGGAAAAGGTCGGACTCAGTGCGTTGACCACCAAGCTTGAGGATGCCAACGGTGCAGCAGAACGGAGAAAGGAACTTCAGTCAGAACGCGAAGCGGCATACTGCCGGCTGATCAATGCCGTGGTTAAGGAACAAGAGACCCTAACTGAACTTTATTCACCGCTGCTTGCTCGACTCCAACAATCCAAGGGAACACTCGGAAAGCTAGGGTTCTACGTCAGAAGAGTCGTGGACGTCGGCCGGTGGGCCGGATATGCAGAAGAGGAACTGTTGGATAGGAGAAAGGCTGGTCCATTCAATGGCAAGGGGTCCCTTACTGCACTTGCGGAGAAGACCTTGCGACAAGTCTGGGAAACCGGAAGTGGTGCAGACGTGCGAACCGCGATGACTGACTTCATCCAGAAATATCAGCGGGACCTACTTGTACACGCTCCCTACCTCCCATCTCAACCGAACGAGTATCGGGAGTGGCTGAAGAACTTTGCACATTGGCTCTTTGGCTGTGACCACATCTCAATTCGGTATGAGTTGGTTTACGATGGAGTCGACATTAGGAAACTCTCGCCAGGGACGCGTGGGATTGTTCTCTTGTTGATGTATCTCGCGCTGGACAATGGAGATGATCGGCCACTCATCATTGATCAGCCTGAGGAGAACCTAGACCCTAAGTCGGTAAATGATGAACTGGTGCCCCTGTTTGTGGCTGCGCGTTCAAAGCGTCAGGTCATCATGGTCACCCACAACGCAAACCTCGTGGTGAACACTAATGCTGATCAAGTCATTATTGCTGACTCCGGACTTCACCCACGAGGCGGACTTCCACCAATCACATATAGGGCTGGGGGACTCGATAGTCCCGAGATCAGAAGGCTGGTCTGCGAAATTCTCGAAGGAGGAGAGGCTGCCTTCAAGGCACGGGCAAAACGACTCAGGGTCAAGCTGGAGCGATAACGGTGTTCTTGGGCCTAGAGGTGCTTCAACACTTCCAGGAACTCCTCGATCCGATGGGCACCCGCGAGGGGGTTCTGGTCGAAGACCATGAAGTACTTAAACATCGTCCCGCACTTGGACTCCCAGTACTTACCGAGCCGAAGCTTCTGCTCAGAATCAGAGTTGTCCCGATCGTCCCCTTTGGTCTCAAGGAGGATCAGCGTCCCCCGCTTGGTGACGATGATAAAGTCCGGGTAGTGGTTGAGCCAACCGTTGAGGACGAACTCTTTCCGATCAATGTTGCGGTGCCAGAAGAGAACGCTGTCGGTGTTGGCCACCTCGTTGATGACCTTTAGCTCGAACCCATTGGGAGTCTCCTCTTCGGGGTAGAGACTCTTGGGAATGCCACCAGTGGTCTCCAGGGGATGGATCGTCTCTGAGAGTTTCCAATGGGGGCGACAGGTAATCAGGTTGGAATCCAGACCCTTCTTGAACTGGGCTTCAGCGTGTAGGTCGGCCAGTTGCTGGATCTTGATCTTGATCCGACCACCGAAGGCCCACGGGTTCTGCTTGATTGCCTCCAGTTGATCAGGCTCTAGGCCAGAGACGACGCGGGTGACGTAGGCCTTGGTATCCTTCTCGGATAGGAACTCAAAACGGCTGATTTGAGGCCACGCCTTGGCCATGACCTCCTGCCGTTGCTGGTCTTCGTCGAGGGTGCTCAGATGTTGAACGAAGGCGTCGAGCTCTCGCTTCTCAAGCTTCATGTACTCGGGACTGGACTGGCCCACTTCAAAGGAAACGACATCAACCTTATAGGCCTCAGGTGATGCACCTTCCATCAGGATCAAGGCGTTCTGGTTTGACAGCTTAAAACCCTTCATGAGGCTCTGCTTGCCCACCAATTGGAAGGTCTCACCGGGGGTGTTGAACAATCCCGCGTCGGAGTCCTCGAAGAACTGCGGGATCTGGAGTGCCTCAGCTTGGGAACGAAAGACTGGTTTGATGCTTTGCAAGTCCTGAACTCCTTGGAGGTCGGTCGGGATCACAGCTTCCGGGTGGAGGTTGTAGGCCTCAACGGCCTGGTCCATCTGCTGGTTGGATTGGACCGCCAGGGCCTGGATGGCCTCAACCGCGATGGCTGTGTTGGTTGCCTGTCCAAGGTTCGGGGGGAGAATGCCGTCGAGGAAGTCTCGGTCGGCTACAGCGGGTTCCTTTCGGACAACCGCCGGAGGTGAGGCCGCTGGCATGGCTTGCGAAATGCGATAGTCGTTCTTCGAGAAGCCGGCCTTGTTCAGCCCTGAAACAATCTTGCCTAGGGCACCGAGGAAGTCCGCCGAACCGGTCAGAACATAGGACAGGTTCAGAAGGGGGTTCTTGTGGGGTCGAACGTAAGGCTGCCTCAGAACGCGGCCCAAGATTTGTTCGACATCCACAGGGCTCGACCTGTTGGCCAGCGTCGCCAAGATGTAGGCGAAGGGACAGTCCCAGCCCTCTTTGAGGGCGTTGATGGTAATGATGAAGCGGATCGGACAGTCCGGGTCCTCCAGCTTGATGTTCTTGAGCTCGTTGATGTCGGCAGTCTTGATAGCTATCTGTTCGACGGGAACGCCAAACTCGACCAATCGACCCTTGAGTTTCTTGAAGGTCACGGCGACATCGGTACCCTGGGGTTCGGCCTGGAAAAGAATGATAGGGCGAATCGCGGCACCGCCAGAGTGAAGCTCTTCAGCGGCCATCGCCTCAAGGTTCCTTCGAAGTGCCAGGGCATTATGGATCACTTCGTTCGCATCGTGGCTGTTGTAAACAACGACGGGCAGTTTGACCATGTGCTCTGCCTTGAGTGCAAGGGAATCGACGAAGGAAACGATGTTGCTGGCTGGACGGGGTGTCGCGGTCAACTCAAGAACGAAGGACGGATTGAGGTTATTCAACATGTCGGTGCTGAGTTCAGACCCTGCGTTGTGGCTCTCATCGACGACGACAAGGGGCCGCAGGGTGTTGATGACCTGGGCCAACGAGGATGGGTCAGCCTGGGGAATGGCCTTGGCCAACGGCATGGATGAGGCAAAGGGAGAGAGGGCACTGTTCTCCTGGTAGACCTTCCGTCCTTCCTTGTTCTGGGTACGGAAGGAGTCGAAACTCAGGATGACGACGACCAGTTGTGTCCGAACCGCCTCGGGATTGAACCCAGTGCCTGATAGGGCCTCGTCCTTGGTCAGAATCTGGACGCGACCTTGGAAGAGGGCATCCCACTTGCGTCGGTAAGGATGGTCGGGGTTGCGGAAGTTCTGCAGGGTCTGATCAAGGATGGTCAGAGAAGGAACTAGCCACGCGACCACCTTGGGCAGGAGGGAATCCTGCTTGGCAAAGTACCTGTGAACGGCATGAAGCCCCAGGAAGGTCTTGCCGCCTGCGGTCGGGACTTTCAAGCAAACTGTGGGAACTCCAGATAGGATGTCTTGGTAAGGGCGAAGGGACTTGGGGCCTGGACCGACGCGGACCTGTTTCTCGGTCCAATAGGTGCGGAAGGCTTCAGAGGCGGAAGTTGCCTTGGCAAGGTGGTCGAGAAAGAGGTCAAGGTCGTCGAGGACGGTTGCTTGGTAGGTCTTCAGTTCCATTATTCAATACCTCAGGACGTCACGGGGGATCTTCTTAAACTGGACGCCCTTAGCCTTGAGGAACGAGGCCTCGATGGCACAACAGTCAGCGTAGACGACAAACTGATCGTCTCGATACGTGATCGACTTCAGGTAGGCGAAATCAAGGACGGTTTCTTCGTCGGGGCGGTAGGCGAAGTAATAGGAGACACCCCGACAAGACCCCAGAAAGTCAGGGTGCTCGTCGGCCGGGGGTGGCATGGAAGTCTTGGTTTCGGCGTACCAGATGTACTGGCGGAGGGCGGTGAGTTCGACCTCGTGGTTCAAGGCCCCATCGACAGTGAAGATAGTGGGGCCCAGGGTTGCATAGGTAAACCCTCCGCCCAGGCCGGCAATCTTCTTGTCGTTGGGTCCATAGCCATCGATCACCCTTCGAATCCGTTCTGCGGTGATAGTTTCGGCATAGTCCTCCCGCTCAATCAGAACGAATCTACGGTGGCCACCATCGGCTTTGTTCAGCTTGAGGAGCGCATGGGCTGTAGTGCCGGAACCGGCAAAAGAGTCGAGAATAAGGGAAGTGGGTTCCGCTGCCACGAAGGATAGAAGTTCCTCAATGAAGGCACTGGGTTTTGGAAAGTCAAAAGGTCGCTTTGACTCGGGAAAGATTGACTTGATCTCGTTGGTACCCATACGACTATCCAACTCGACGACGCTCGGTAGTTTCGAGCGGTAGTCGGCTGCATAAAGCTTCAGTTCGATCAACTTCTCTTCGGTAGCTCCGAACAGGACCTTACCTTTCGACAGCAGGTCATTGAGTGTTTCCTGCGGAAATCGATATCCCATGAGCGGCTGTTTACACGGACGACCCGTGATCGGATGAATCACGTCGTAGCGGTACCCCTCTTTCCCAGGGTTGTGGACGCTACGGCTGCCTGTGTAGATCCCTCCCTCATCGATGAACTTGTAGTCTTCGAAAGGCCAAATCTGGTCCTTATTGTCTCGGAACCACTTCGAATACTCCTCTTGGCGTTGCTCCTGGTTCGGGTACTTGTCGATGAAATCCTGGCCGATCTGTAGAAGTCGATCTTTCACAGCCAAGTCTGAGGACTTCCACTCTGGTGCTGTGTCGGATATTGACTTCGCGTAGACAACCACGTATTCGTGCTCGACAGAGACACGAGTTGGGTTGTTGTCAGTAACGTTACGCCATACCACAGTCCCAATCCTGTTGGCACGACCAAATACTTCATCAAGGACGAGCTTGAGGTTGGAAATCTCGATATCATCGATGCTTACAAGTATGACTCCGTCAGTCCTCAAGAGTCGTTGGAGCAGCTTGAGTCGGGGGTAAATCATGCACAGCCATTTGTCATGACGGCTGAGGTCCTCCCCCTCCTTACCGACGACTTCACCGAGCCATTTCTTGATCTTTGGGTCGTTGACATTGTCGTTGTAGACCCAGCCCTCGTTACCCGTGTTATACGGTGGGTCGATATAGACTACATTCACTTGGCCTTCATACAGGGGAAGGAGGGCCTTGAGGGCTTCGAGGTTGTCGCCGTGAATCACAAGGTTCTCACCGGCGACGGAGGGATCGCCGTAAGGTGCCTGGGGAACCAAGGTGCGGAAGGGCACGTCGAGATGGTGGTGGGTGACCTTGTCTTTTCCAATCCAGTTGAGGGTAGGCATTGACAGTAAGTCTACCATGACCCCCTGGTTAGGTCATGGGGGTCCTAGATTACCTTCTCGATCTTCTCAGTGCTGAAATAGACCAGGAAACCATCACCTGGCGAGGCATTCTGAGCCGTCGCCTTGATTGCTGGCCACCGTTTGATGAGCTTCCAGGCTTGCTCCCAGAACGTGAGGTCCGGCTTGGGCTTCTTTAAGATGTAGACAACCAATCCCCCGTCGTGCCAAGCCTTCAGCTCGTTGGGGCGGGAGGCAAGATGCTTATCGCTGGTGATGACGGCCCAGCCGCCTTCGGAACCCAAGGTCTTCAGCCAATCGACATCGGCGGTATCATTGGGAAACTTGTCGGCGAGGTGGATGACTGTATCGCCGCCCTCACCTTCGAGGTTGGCAAGGGCTCTGGTGATCCGGGGGGATAGGTTGTAATCGACCAGGAACTTCATGCGACCCGGTGTTCTTGGAACGAGACAGCTTCCTGGACTTGGCTGGGCAGAACCTCAAACCACTCGGCTACCCGCTCGATGGACTGCTCGGCCAAGTAGGCATCGTAGAGGGTTTCGGTGGGAACCCGGACCGAGTTCATGATAGGGCGTCCAAAGTTGCGGGTGGGATCGAGGACGACTTCTGAGGTCCGTCCCATGGGCCACCACTTGGCTGCCACGTCGAAATGGTCAAAGTCCAGAGACTCATAGAGGAGGGGGAGGACGATATCCTCCATCTCGAACTGCCGACGGTAGAGGTCCAGCAGGTCGGGGTCCCCCACTTCGTTGACCATACGAACAAAGATGGTCTTCTTGTCGGTGTAGAGTTTCTTCTGGGCGAACGGGTGCCCGGTGCCCAGGAGTGAGGTAGCGCTCTCACTTGCCTTGCGGATAACCTTCCAGGAGATCCCATGTCTGCGGAACTCGTGGATGAAGAGGAGTTCGACGAGGTCGAGGAAACTCAGGGTGACCTTGGTCTCGGCCCCGGCCAGTTCGGAGGTGAAGACAGGGGGGTGATGGACGATGACTTGGGCAGACTTGGCCTGGTATCCCAGGGCCCACCGCCTCACAGCCGCAGTAGGGATGCCGGTCCATCGAGAGACTTCAGGAATGGTGTAGAGGCCTTTGCCGACTAGATCCATGTTGCCACCTCTCTACACTATATCGACATCCCAGCCCGGGAACAATCTTAAAACAGGGCGGATGTGGAACGTCCAAAGAACCAAGGGGACCTTATCGTCTATCTCTGCTCACATCTCGTCGATAGCGGCTCAGTAGTTCTTGCTTTGGGCGTGTCCTGTATCTTTACACCCTGAAACGGTGGTTCGGTAACGACCATCGTTCACTTGCCAGTTGCCTGGAATGTTTTCCCCTCCCGTCGAATACGGCCTTCATGAAGAAGCTGCCGGAGGTGTCCTTTGGCCTGGGTCTCGGTGAGGTCAAGCCTGTGGGCGACTGTGCGGCGACCCAGAAGCCGAGGACGACCGGGATGATCGAGGGCGGCGGAGAGGTAGGCATCGGCATTGCTGGGAAACCTCCGAGTCTGCTGAGGAGACTCGGGCTCCTGGGGACGGGGACCATGATGTCTCCGAAGGGCTGCCATCACCAAAGCGGAAGCTTCCGTGAGAACGGCTACAATCAGGACAACGACGGTCTGAAGTCCCTGCCGGTTCAGGTTCAGGAAGCTGGCAACTCGGCCCAAGGGACCCGAGTCACTGCCTTGAAGGCTCCGGGCGCGGATGGTGTCGAGGTCATGCCGAACTTCACTCTGGGACTGCCGAAGAACCGCCATCGCCTCGGTCAGGTTTCGAGCCGCTGTCGAGAAATCCGGCGGGAGCTGAGCGAACCGGGATTCTAGTAGGCGCATTTGGCGGTCGAGTTGATCCTGGGCCTTGAGGTCTTGCTGGTAGGTAGGGTCCCTACTCAAGAGGTTCTGGGATCGAAGTTCGTCCGACAGGCTGATCGACCAAAGGGCCATTCCCAAGGCACTGAAGAGAGTGAGTCCCACCAGGAGGACGGAAAGCATCCGGTAGAGACCTCCCTGAAGCCAGGTACGGATCTTGGTGGCTTCCAAGGCACCGGCCCAGAGAATACCGGCCCCAAGGGCCACAGGGCTGGAACCGGCCAGCTCAATGAAAAGGGCAACCGTCATTGTCCCCGAGATGCCCCAGAGTGTTCCGGCGACGACAGTCGGGAAGGAGAGCTTCCGAGCTAACACGTTCACGGTCCTCTAGTCGGCGATGCCACGATACCGCTCCCGCAAGTATTGCCGCCAAGGGATCAAGTCAGGGAACTGGCGTTCTACAGGGTTCTTAAGAAGATCCTCGATGGCGATCGTAATGAAGGAGTCCTGATCTCGGATCAGAGTTCTCCAAACATCGTAGGTGTCTTCCCCGTACAGTCGGAGTCGCGGTGAGGTCACATAGCGGAGGGCCCGGTTAGCCCGTGCGTAGACCTGTACGACCCTGACGGCATCGTAGGGTTCCTCCTTATGGACAAGTACCTCCTGGGCAAGGAGTTGTTGACGTAGCATCTGGTAGTGCGGTTCGTACAGGAAGGCATCCAGGGAGTGGCACCGGTCCAGATTCATCGGCGAATGATCGGCATAGAAGAATGGGGCATAGGTCTCAGCTCGGTCTGTACCGTCAGAGCGAAAACGCAGGAACGTTGATCCATACGATTCCGTCCATTTTTGCTCAAGAAGCACCAATACATTTCGTCCGTCTGTCGCCTGATACCGAAGAGCCACATCGATGGAAGTATTGCCAGCACCTCTCATTCGGGTACCTCTGATATGACCCTTCTCGCCCAAGTAGTTCACAGCCCCTATCCACTCAAACTCGACGAACCGGCCCGAAGGAAAGGAAACGAAGCCTGCAATGTCTGGGATGAATGGAAGGAGATAGGCCTTGAGAACCTCGGGTTGCTGCTCGAAGATGGTAAAGATATTGATTGCCATCACCTGAGAACTGCAAAGGTGGTTGCTCGGCATCCCTGGGAGGGCCGATCCGTGAAAGACGATGCGCTCTCGGCTGAAGGTCTCGATGATATCGGAACGGATGCCGGGGTAGAGGTTGTGATGCGCCCAGTCGATGGGCAGGCAAACGGCATGGAGGCGGGATCCATACAACCCCGGTTCTTTAGCCTTCTTGGGAAGTGACTTGGTCAGGAGCTTCCATGT
>JGI26470J50227_1000496_pt1 | contig 16022 bp, 9 predicted proteins | sample FreactTroBogLake_FD_50227 | JGI IMG/M metagenome (IMG submission 50227) | reverse complement strand
GGGGGGGGCCCAGGTCGACTTCAAGGAGTTCTCCCCGTTCCTCATCGTCAAGAAGGGGGAACTCCTAGCCCGGGCGATTCTTCCCCGGACCGGGGTCCCGGGGGNGACGGTCTACGGTGCCGACATCCCTGCCGGTAAGAAGGACATTCGCCATGTCCGCCCCGGGGCCCACACCCTCTTTGCCCATGGAAAAGTGTTTAGTCGCATCTCTGGACGCTTCACGTTGGTGGGCGATGTGTTTGATGTTTCCGATGTCTTGGAACTCGAAGCCGGGGTAGGCTACGGGACCGGTAACCTAACGTTTCCTGGAAGTGTCATCGTAAAAGGCGTGGTGAGCGACGGGTTTCGGTTGGCCGCCGGGGGGCACATCACCGTCAAAGGGCCCCTGGATGCGTCCGAGGTTCTGTGCCACGGTGACCTCATTTGCGAGGGGGGGATCATCGGCAAACGACCCGGTCTCGTTCGCGTCGGTGGAACGGTCCGGTCTCTCTACGTAGAGCATTGCCAAGTCGAAGCGTTGGGCTCCCTTTGGATCACCAAGGCCTTGCTCCATGCCCAGATTTTCACCAATGGAGATTTGTTCCTGGAGGAGGGCTCTCGAATCGTGGCGAGCACCGTCTGGGTGAAGGGAAACCTCACCTGCGGCCAACTAGGCGGGGAAAATGGACCGTCCAAAGTCGTGGCCGGAAGCGACTTTGTGGTCCAAAGGAAAATGGAAGCCATCCGGCAGAAGTACCAGGTCCTCGAGCGCCAGGTGCTCAAGGAAAAATCCCAGGGGAAGGAACCGACCGCCCCCGTCGTGGCCGAACTTCAGGCCTTGATCGCGGACCTCAACNCCCTCACGCCCCAACTGTTCTCCCACCCGACGACCGAGATCCGGGTCACCCAGAAAGTCTTCGAAGGAACGGTCATCGAAATGGGCTTCGCGTCCATGACCGTTCCCAGGGAGACCAAGGGTCAAGTGTTCCGGCTCTCGGCCGACGGAAAGACCATCACGGCTTCCGCGTTGGCCCGGGACTCCAAAGAGTCAGTTCCACCGACCTAACAGCTCGAGGAGCAGGCGATCCGAGGCATTCTTGTCCACTTCTGAGAGCAAGGATTCTCCCACGTCCTGGTACCGAAACACCGACGTGTAGGTTTCGAGCCCCGTCCCTTCGGCCACGGCAAACCCTTGGTGACTGTCGGTCAACTTGACTTGGATCGACGATCGCGTATCGAAAGAAACGGTGAAGCCTTTTTCCAGGGCTCCGGGGTTCCGATGGACCAACGAAAGGCTCTTGCCGGTTTCGTCGGTGAGGGTCCAGGCTTGTCCCGTTTCCCCCAGGGCCCCCCGCCAGTTCAACTTGGTCTTGAGCCATTGAAAATACAGGGCAACTTCGGCGGAAAGGCCACCCTCAAACGTCACCGTTGTGATTTCCGCCAGGAGGGGGCGGCGGTCCGAGGCGTTGAAGGCATGGGCGGTCAGCTTCAGCAGGGGGGCCGTCCGGGACCAGGCAAAGTCGGTGACGGGCGTCTTGAGATTCGGGAGCCGCTGGGCGAACTCTCCCAAGAATTTCAGGGGGTTCTTGGCGAGGCCCGAATCCACGAACACCCGGTCGGCAATGTCGTCGAACAGCTGGGGAACCGGCGCTCCGTCGAGGTCCGCCAACCACCAAACAAACACGGGGATTTCTCGGATCAACAGTGGGGTCCAGGTCTCGGGGGCTTCCCCCGCCTTGTCATCCCCGGAGCTGATCACAATCTCTTGGATGCACAGAATTTTGTCATCGCGGTCGGTAACACACCGGGCCGTGGCATCGGCCCGGGTCTCTCCCCCGGCATTCCGGCGGACGATGATCACCCGGGCAGGTCGCTTCCCATGGAGGAAATTGAGGGCTTCGGTCAGCTTGGCGTTCTCGTACCCATCGACATAGACGACCAAATTGAACAAGTTGGTCCGGGCCTCGTTCGGCGAGATCTCCTGTTGGGTCTTCCGAAGCTGGCGCTCAATTTCTACCGGGTCGGCGTAACTCTTCATAGTTTTCTCCACTTCTGATTTACGGAAGCCGTGAGAGCCTTGGCTTCTTCGGGGCCAGAACTCCCCGCACGATATTGAGGCAGGGGGNCCGGGTCCTGGGCCCACCCCTGGAGAATCCGGGTGATGAAGGTCCAGCTCGCCTCAATTTCATCCCGTCGGGTGTACAGCGTGGAATCACCGACCAAGGCGTCGAGGATAAGGCGCTCATACGCCTCGGGAGTCGCATCACCGAAGGCGTCGCCGTAGGCGAAGTCCATGTTGACCGGCCGCACTTGGGTCGTGTACCCGGGGATCTTGGCGTTGATATGGAAGGTGAACCCTTCTTCGGGCTGAATGTGGAGCACGAGCTGATTCTGGTTCCCTTCGGTGGCCTGATGGCGGAACACCTGCAGAGGCGGTTGCTTGAAGGTGATGGCGACCTCGCTCACCTTGCGCCCTAATCCCTTGCCCGTCCGGATAAAGATCGGGACGCCTTCCCAACGCCAGGTGTCGACGTGCACTTGGAGGGCCACAAAGGTTTCTGTCTTGGAGTCCTGGGCCACGCCTTCTTCTTCCAGGTNCCCCTTCACCGGTTGGCCTTGGGTCACGCCCGCCGAATACTGGCCTCGGACCGTGTACTTCTTGATGTCTTTGTAGGTGATGGGGCGAAGGCTCTTCAAAACCTTCACTTTCTCGGTCCGGACCGTATCGGGACTGAGGTCATTCGGGGGCTCCATAAGCAACAACGTCATCAGCTGAAAGATGTGGTTTTGGACCATATCTCTCAGGGTGCCCGATTTCTCGTAGTAGTTTCCCCGGGTCCCGACCCCGATGGACTCGGCGACCGTAATCTGAATGTTATCGATGTAGCGGCTGTTCCACAGGGGCTCGAAAATCCCGTTCCCAAACCTCAGCACCAGGATGTTTTGGACGGTTTCTTTTCCAAGGTAGTGGTCAATCCGATAGATTTGGCTCTCTTCAAACTGGGTCGAAAGGACCTCGTTCAACTCCTTGGCGGTGGCCAAGTCCCGGCCAAAGGGTTTTTCCACAATGACCCGAACCCATCCCCGGGTGGTCTTGTTCAGGCCTGCCCGTCCCAGTTGACCAATGATGGTCGGGTAGTCGTCGGGGGGAGTCGAAAGGTAAAATAGTTTACCCTCCCACGGGGCCACCAACTCGGCGAGCTTGGCGTACCCGGCGGGGTCGTCAAAGGTGGAGCTCACATAGTCGAGTTTTTCCAGGAAGGCCTTTTTCTGACCCTCGGGGATATGGGCATAATGCCCTCCCGCTAGCATGCTGGCCGCCTCCGTCTGGAAGGTTTCCTTCGTCCAGGGACGTCGGGCGAACCCGATCACCTTGAACTGAGAAGCGTTTCCTTTCAGGAAGAGGGAAAACAGGGCTGGCACAAGTTTCTTCCGCGTCAGGTCTCCCGTGGCGCCGAAGATCGTGATGACGAAGGGTGCTGGTTCCTTGGCGAACTGCAGACCGTCCATGAGTGGATTAGCAAACATGTAAGTAATTTAAGTCTTCGACGTGGCTTTTACAAGGGCCAACGAATGCCGTACACTAGCGCTATGACGTCCCGACCCGTCGCCGTCCTCGACTCTGGGATTGGCGGCTTACCGTATTTATCGTGGCTTCAAAAGAATCTTCCCTTGGAACCACTGATCTACGTGGCCGATACGGCCCACTTCCCCTATGGAGAAAAAACCCCCGAAGAAGTTCGTAAGGCCGTGGTTGCCTTGGGGAGAGCCTTGGTCCAGAGGTATGAACCGAAGCTTTTGTTGGTGGCCTGCAACACAGCCTCGGTCCTGGCCTTGGACGCCTTGAGGGTGGCACTCCCGATCCCCGTGGTGGGGGTCGTGCCGGCCGTGAAGACGGCGGCCAGTCTGGGCACGGGGGTGTTGGCCGTGTTGGCAACACCCCGGACCGTCGAGAACGACTACTGGGAACGGCTGGTCCAGCAATTTGCCCCCCAGCGCCGGGTCAAGGGCTACGCGGCCCCTGAGCTCGTCAAGTTGGTCGAAGAGGGAGCTCCGGCGACCGCCAAGGAAGCCCTCCTGGCCGGCTGGGCCCACCGACTCCGGGACGACGGAGTCGACGCCGTCGTCCTGGGGTGCACCCACTACCTTCACCTCGCCGACGACCTGCGCCGCCACCTCGGGCCGTCCGTGGCGTTGGTCGATAGTCGGGACGGCGTCGGACGCCGGGTGGGTCAGTTGCTCCGGGAGCAGCGAGCGTTATCGGACCATCGGGAGGGGCGCGACCTGTTCCACTTTTCGGCCCAGGAGGGATGGGACTCGNCCCTCCTCGAGCCCCTCGAGGTCCGCTATCGTGGCTGGGCAGAGCGCTTTGCCCTGGCCTACGGGGGGCCCTGGGTGGTGCCCGAGGGATCGTCATGACCGGTACCGTCTACTGGGGTGTGAACAACATTTTCACCGTCCAGCCCGAAGAAGGGGCCCCGGTAGAGTGTCGGATCAAGGGTAAGGTTCTGAGGGATGTGGAGGACGCCTACAACCCGTTGTCTCCGGGGGATAGGGTTGACATCGAGTTGGACCCAGGGCACCCCGGCAAAGGCATGATTCTGTCTCGGTGTCCCCGGCGCAATGCGTACAGCCGGTGGAACAAAAAGCGGAACCAACCTCAAACCCTCGCGGCCAATCTGGACCTTCTCGTTCTGGTGACCAGCCCTGAATCGCCCCCGTTTCGACCCCGGTTCCTGGACCGCGCGTTGATCATGGCTCGGCGTGAGGAGCTTCCCNCCCTCATTCTCGTCAACAAGTGCGACCAGGGGCTTTCGCCCGACGTCGAGGACCGATTGGCCACCTATCAAGAGTTGGATTGGGATGTTCATCTGTGCTCGGTGGTCACGGGGGAGGGGCTCGCCGAACTCAAAGAGCATCTCGGGGGCATCACCAGCGCCCTGGTGGGTCAGTCCGGCGTAGGCAAGTCTAGTCTTCTCAACGTTTTGCACACGGACAGTCGGCAGCGGATCGGAGAAATCTCGTCGAAGTACAATCGTGGAAACCACACCACAAACTTTTCGCTTTTCTTCCCTTGGCCCGAGGGCGAGGGTGGCATCATCGATNCCCCCGGGGTCCGGGAACTGGAAGTCTTCGGAGTCGAGCCGGCCCAGTTGGCCTTTCTGTACCCCGAATTCGCACCCTACTTGGGGAAGTGCGCCTTTTCCGTGTGTACCCACCTTCAGGAACCGGGCTGCGCCGTCCTGCAAGCCCTGACCCAGGGTGATATCCATCCTGACCGGTGGGATAATTACCAGAAGCTGTTCCTGGAGTTAAAGGAGTCAAATTCCCGATGGACCTGACGACGGCTGAAACCCTTGAGTTTTCCCGGATTTTGGGGAAGGTCGCCGATTTTTGCATGACGGCCGAAGGGCGGACCCGGCTCCTCGAGGAAGGCATCCTCACGGACCCGGCGGCCCTGGAGACCCTGAAGCAACAGGTTCGCCCCTGGCTGGATTTGCTCATCCGATCCGCTGACCTCCCGTCCGCAGATTTTCCGGCCGTCGAGGCGGCGTTGGACCGGAGTGCCCCCGAAGGGGCCAGTCTCGATGGTCGGGAGTTGAAGGCCCTGGCCCGATACCTTGCCTCAGCGGCCTCCTGGAAACGTTACCTGGCCAATAGCCCGGGGGACGCCCTGAAAGTTTGGGCCCTCCGGCTGGGGGACTTCTCGGGACTCGCCCAAGACCTCCACCGCGTCCTGGACATCGACGGGGCTGTCATCGAAGACAACGTCCCGGCCCTGGTCGGCCTCCGGGGGGAGCTTGCACGAAACCGTGCGGAAATTGACCAAACCGCCCGGGGCTTTTTCCGCAACTCGGATCAGAAAGACCTTTGGCAAGAGACCACCGCCACCCAAAAAGATGGACGCACGGTTCTGGCCTTGAAGGCTCAGTACCGGAGCCGGGTGGGAGCCGTGGTCCACGAAGCCTCGGCGTCGGGACAAACCCTCTTCGTCGAGCCCTACGAGTTGGTCGAGAAGAACAATAGGCTGGCCGAGACCCAGTCGGCGTGGCGGGCCGAAGTGTTGAAGGTCTTCAAAGAGCTGACGGCTCGGGTTCGGGCCCATCGAGAAGAACTCAAGGCTCTGGTGAAGAATCTCAGTCGGCTTGACCTCCTGTGGGCCCGGGCCCGTTGGGGGTTCTCCGTCGGGGGCACCTTGGTCCAAGCCGGCAAGCCAGGGCAGCCCTGGGCCCTCGTCCAAGCCCGTCACCCGCTCTTGGGGACCAGTGCTGTTCCCATCGACCTGGCCGTCCCTTCGGAAACGTCAATCCTCCTCCTTTCGGGTCCCAACACCGGTGGCAAAACGGTGAGTCTGAAGACCGTGGGCCTGCTCAGTGCCCTGCATCAGTTTGGGCTGCCCATTCCCGCGGCACCCGAGACCCTTTTGCCGGTTTGGGATGGGATCTGGACGGACATCGGTGACCACCAGAACCTCGACCAAGCCCTGTCCACGTTCAGTAGCCACATGAAGCGAATGGCCGAGATCGTCGAGGGGACGACCCCCCGGTCCTTGGTGCTCCTGGATGAGATGGCCAGCGGGACGGATCCCCTGGAGGGGGGAGCGTTAGGAATGAGCTTCCTGGAGCACTTTTTGAGTCGTCAGGTGACGGTGTTTGGGACCACTCACCACGGAGCCTTGAAAAACTACGCCTACNCCCGTCCCCGGGTCAGGAATGCCTCGGTGGAGTTTGACGAACGGTCAGGCCGGCCGACGTACAGAATCCTGCCCGATGTTCCGGGCCCCAGTCATGCGTTAGAAACCGCTGCCAGGGTAGGGATTCCCGAATCGTTGGTAGCCCGGGCCCGGGCCATCCTCGAAGGCGGCGAAACTGACGTCGCGTCGGTCATCAGGACCCTCCGGGACAAACAACTCGAGCTCAAAGCCCGGGAAGATGAAATCGCTCTGCGAGAGAAAACCTTCCGGGAAGATCGGCGAAAAACCGACCTTCTTCACCTCAAGCTGAAGCAGAGAGAGGCCGAGCTCAAGCAGGCTGGTCTGGGGGAAATGAACCGGTTCGTGACCGAGAGTCGGCGGACCTTCGAACGTCTCGTTCAAGACATTCGGGAAGGCCAGCTCTCCACCGAAAAGATTAAGGAAGTCCGTTCCTTCCTAGGGGCCACGGAGACCTCCTTGGAGCAACAGCGGGAAGCCCTGGACCTCCAGGTCTTGGATCAAGCCCGGGAAGAAGCCCCCGAAGAGAGGCCTTCCGGTGGAGTTCCCCTGTTGGGGTTTGCCGAGGGTCGGGATGTTTACGTCGAACCGGGAAACCGGCGAGGGACCCTCCTGCGGAAGGCCGGGAAGGGCCGGTGGGTGGTCTCGCTGGGATCGGTGAAGTTGACCGTCGACGAAGGACGGTTGCGGGTGGTTCAGGTTCAGCAGGTCGGAAAGAAAAAAGCCGAGGTGCAGACGAGCTATGCAGGGGCCGATCAGCCGCCGGTCTTCACCCTCGATCTGCGGGGGTTCCGCCTCGAAGAAGCCCTGCAGGCCTTGGAAAAGCAGGTGGACCGTGCGCTGATATCGGGTCTCAACGAGTTCAACATCGTTCACGGGCTCGGAGAGGGCATCCTCCAAAAGGGCGTTCAAGAGTACTTGAAAGGACGACGAGAGGTAAAGAAGTACTTCTTTTCTCACCCTGAGGAGGGCGGTTTTGGAAAGACCGTGGTTCAATTGTAGCCGTTTCATTCCTCAAATCGCCGTCCTGTTAGGAGTCACCGTCCTCCTGTCTTCGTGCTTGGACTTGACGGTGGCCGTCTCGTTCCGAACGTCGTCCTCGGGCCAAGTCCAGGTCGATGCCCTGGCCTACCGCCTCGCCCAAGGCATCCAGGTCCTCGAGGGGTCGGACTTTGTGCCCTTTCCGGGGTCCCGGGCCGAATGGCAGACCTTGGTGGACCAAGTCCCCGGTGCTTCCCTCGTTTCCTGGACGGGCGCCGACGAAGATCTCGGGTTTCGCTCCCAGACTGTCTTAACGTTTGGGAACGCCCGGGCGTTGGAAGGTTTGTTTGTGGTGTTCAAGCAAAAATTGACTCTCCTTCAGGACAATCGTGGCCGCTGGACCATCACGTTTGTTCCCCGGGTCCCTAGGGTGACTGCGGGGGCAGCAGACACTCGGAAGCTGTGGACCGCCCTGTGGGGGCCCGTGGTTTGGACGTTTTCCTTCAGCCCCCCGGGCCAGCCTGTGGCCACCCGGACGGTCCCCCTGGCCGACTTGGCGGGACCCCAGGCCCCGGCACCTTGGACTGTCACCTGGTCGCCTTGACGGCCCTAGGAGCCCGGACTATCTTGAGACGCAAGTTTGTCATGAAAAAACGACTCTTCCTCGTGGCCCTTTCCTCACTGTTGTCTCCTGTCCTGCCGGTTTGGGGTCAAGCTACGCCTTCCGAGCCCAATGAACTTCCGTCCTGGGTTCTGCTGGGTCTAGGCCAACAGGCCTACGAGCAAAAGCGGTTGGGGGAGGCCACGGTTCTGTTTCGCCGGGCTGTGGACCGGAAGGGGATTTACCCCGAAGCCGAAGCCGCCCTCGCCCAGATTGCGAGCCAAGGCGAAGGGTTGGCCTTGCCCGAGGTCCAACTCCAAAAGGCCCTGGACGAGCGCGGATTGTTGCAGGTTCCGGACGACCGCTATGCGCTGTTGTACGCCTTGGCCGACCTTCGCCTGAGAGCTGACAACGGAACTTCGGTGGAGAAGGGCGAGGCTGCCCTCGAAACCTGGCGTGAAATTCTTAAGGACGATTCCGCCTTCCAAGCCGTGGAGCAGTCCGGAGGTCTGGACGGATATTACAACGCCCTGATGGCTAACCCGACGGTCGTCCATTTTAAGACGGGTGAAGGGCCTAGTATGACGACCAACATGGTGGGTCTGAATCGACTCCTGTACCTCTACCGACACCCTTTAGGCTTTTCTCTCCGAGCCCACCAGGAAATCGCCACCCTCTCCGTGACCAACAAGGCCTATAAGATGGCCATCGGTCATAGCCTCTTTGCCCTGGTAGGGATTTTTAGCACGGTGATTGACCAAGTGAAGGTCNCCCACCCCGACTATGTGTTTCGAAGCCTCGACGAGCTGTTCTATGACCCGGCCTCTGAGGTCTATTTGGGGCGTCCGGCAGGGATTCGCCCTGTCTCGTCCCAGGCAGGTGGTCCCAACCCGGGGTGGTTCGTGCGCTATCAACCGATCTGGGACTACCTCAGGGCTGCGGGTACCCTACGCTCCCTCGACACGATCTTGGTCTCCCTCGACGGGCTGTCGGCCCAAGAGAAGATGATCGGGACACCCGCCGACCAGAGACCTGTCGCCCAGATTGCTTCCGAAATCCGTCGTTGGCGGTCGCTGATGTTCCCCCGTTCGAGTGAGGNGAAGGGCCATGGATAAGCTGATCATAAAAGGTGCCCGGGAACACAACCTTAAGAACATAAGCCTGGAACTCCCCCGGGATAAGCTCATTGTGATTTCCGGAAAGAGCGGTTCGGGGAAGTCGTCCCTGGCCTTCGACACCATTTTTGCCGAAGGCCAGCGACGCTACGTGGAGAGCCTCTCGGCCTACGCGCGGCAGTTTCTCGGGCGCTTGGATAAGCCCGACGTGGATTCCATTGAGGGCCTATCTCCGGCCATTTCGATCGAGCAGAAGACCACCCATCGAAATCCTCGGTCCACCGTCGGAACGGTGACCGAAATCTACGACTACTACCGGCTGTTGTACGCCCGGATCGGTCGGCCCCAGTGCCCTGAGTGTGGCAGAGACATCGAGAAGAAGTCCGTCGACCAAATTGTCGACGCCGCCAATGACCTCCCGGCGGGTGCGAAGCTGATGATCCTCTCCCCGGTGGTCCGGGGCAAAAAGGGCGAGCACTTGAAGATCCTCGAAGACGCCCGGAAATTGGGGTACCAGAGGGTCCGGGTGGATGGTGAACTCCAAAGCCTCGAAGACGAGATCCTTCTGGACAAAAAGAAGAAGCATTCGATCGAAATTGTCGTGGACCGGATTGTGGTCGGTCCGGACCAACGGGGCAGACTGGCGGAGGCTGTGGAGGCTGCCCTGTCGATGGCCGAAGGTCAGGGGGTGGTAGTCGAGAAGAAAGAAGACTCCGAGGTTGAACACTTTTTTAGCGAGAAGGGCAGTTGTCCTCTCCACCCGGATATTAGCTTCCCGGACCTGGAGCCCCGCCTGTTCTCGTTCAATAACCCGTTTGGGGCGTGCCCTGCGTGTAGCGGCCTGGGGGTGACCCTGGAGTTTGACGCTGACCTGATCATGCCCGACAAACGGCTGTCGTTCAATGAGGGAGGGGTGGTCCCGTACAACCCCGAAGCGAATTGGCATCGCAGCTGGTTCGAGGCTCTAAGCCGAGCCCTGGGGTTCAGTTTGGATACGCCCTTAGACAAGCTCCCGGCCACCGTGTTGGATGCGATGCTCCACGGCACCGAGAAGCCGATTGATGTGGTCTATGAGAACCAGTCGGGGACCGGACGGTTCGAGTACGCGAGTCAGTTCAAGGGGATTCTCAAGGACCTCCGGCGACGGTATATGGAGACGACCAGCGACGGGATCAAGGCCTGGCTGGAAAAGTTCATGGTCCAAAAACCCTGCGAGACGTGCCACGGGCGCCGGCTCAAGCGCGAGGCCCTGTCCGTGTTTGTCGGCGGCACGAACATTCATGACCTCAGTCAGATGACCGTGGGCGACACCCTCCGGTTTTTTGGCGACCTTCCCCTCACCCCCACGGAGGTCAAGATCGTTGATCAGATCTTCAAAGAAATCCGGGCGCGACTGGGGTTCTTGGTGAGCGTCGGTCTCGACTACCTCAGCCTCGAGCGGCAAGCGGCCACCTTGTCCGGAGGCGAAGCCCAGCGGATTCGTCTGGCCACCCAGATCGGAAGCCAGTTGGTAGGGGTTCTCTACATCCTCGATGAGCCCACCATCGGTTTGCATCAACGGGATAACGAAAGGCTCATCGACACCCTCAAGCATCTTCGAGACATTGGGAATACCCTGATTGTGGTCGAGCACGATGAGCAAACGATCCGGACGGCTGACTACGTGGTCGACCTCGGCCCGGGGAGCGGCGTCCACGGGGGGTACATCATTGCCGAAGGGACGGTCGAGGAGATCCTGAACAACCCAAACTCGATCACGGGTCAGTACCTTTCGGGGGCCATTTCCATCGACTCCAAGCGACCGAGACGCCCGGGAAACGGGCATCGTCTCGTCCTTCAGGGGGCCCGGGAGCACAACCTCAAAGGGATCGATGTCGAGTTTCCCTTGGGGACCCTCAGCGTGATCACCGGGGTTTCTGGCTCAGGGAAATCCACGGTGATGAGTGACATCCTGTACCCTGCGTTGGTGAACCGCCTGACCCGGGAAACCCCCTTGCCCGAGGGCAAGTACGACAGCCTTCGGGGTACCGAGCACCTGGACAAGGTGATTTCCATCGACCAGACGCCGATTGGCCGGACCCCCCGGTCGAACCCGGCGACCTACGTTGGGGTCTTTGGGGCGATCCGAGACCTCTTTGCCTCGTTGCCCGAATCGAAGGCCCGGGGGTACAAGCCGGGCCGGTTCAGCTTCAATGTGAAGGGGGGGAGGTGCGAGAACTGCGAGGGCGACGGTTCGATCCAGATCGAGATGCACTTTCTTCCCGACGTTTATGTGACCTGCGACGTTTGCCACGGCAAACGCTTCAACCGCGAAACCCTCGAGGTGAGGTACAAGGGCAAAAACATCCACGAGGTTCTCGAGATGGCTGTGGACGAAGCCGTCGAGTATTTCTCGGGAATCACCCCCATTGCCCACAAGTTGCAAACCCTCCAGTCGGTCGGCCTCGGGTACTTGAAGTTGGGGCAGTCGGCCCTGACGCTTTCGGGAGGGGAGGCCCAACGGGTGAAACTTGCCCTGGAACTTTCCCGGAGAAGCACGGGAAAAACCGTGTACGTGATCGATGAGCCCACCACCGGCCTCCATTTCGCCGACGTCAAACAGTTGATCGAAGTGTTGCAACGACTGGTGGACTTGGGAAACACCGTGATCCTCATTGAGCATAACCTCGATGTGATCAAACAGTCCGATTGGATTGTCGACCTGGGACCTGAGGGGGGAGCCCGGGGCGGGAACCTTCTGGTCAGTGGTACTCCTGAAGTGGTAGCTGACCACCCGAGCTCCCACACCGGGCGCTTTTTACGCCCGCTTTTGTTCGGGTGATCCTTGATCCTGCGGATCCTCCTCGTCGCCTGGTGGACTTTGGGCGTCCTCGCCCTGGTCACGGGGGATCCGGACAACAGGCTGACCGAACTCCAGACCGCAGGCTACTACGAACTGGTGACCCAGGCCCAGGCCTTGGGGTTGCCGGTCACCGGAGGGGCCAGCGACTTGCGGGCCCGGATTGCCCAAGCCGAGGGTTTGGTCTTGCCTTCGGTCTCGGCAGACAAGGGTCAAACCCTATCCATTGACAGTGCTCAGCAGGCCGGGTTGGTCTCGGTCGACGTTCCTGGGGACGGGAAGCTTCTGCGGTTGACAGGTGGGCTCCGGGTCACCCTCGTGGATAACGACAAGAAGGTGACCCACACCATCGTGGCCGACGAACTTTGGTACGATCAGGCCAACCAAGAGATGACGGCCCGGGGCCACGTGGTGTATACCATGGTCCGAGAAGCGTCCAAAGAAGTCTTTCGGGGCGAGAGCCTGACGTTTCGGCTCTCGGACTCCCAGGGTGTTTTCTACGGCGGCGAGTCGGAGCGGCCCCGGACAATAGGGGACCAGACCTTAACGTTTCGGTACCAGGGGGACGCGATCCGGCGTGCCTCCAGCGATCTGGTCGTCCTCGAAACCGGAACCATCACATCGAGTCTCGGAACCGACCCGAACTACCGTATCGAAGCCAAGAGGATTTGGGTCATCGCCCCCGGGGAATGGGGCCTTCAGGATGCCGTGCTCTACGTGGGTCGGATCCCGATGCTGTACTTTCCTTTCTTTTTCCAACCCGGAGACGAGTTTTTCTTCAACCCCGTTTTGTCCTTCCCCGACGCGGGCGACCGCCGAGGAACGAGTTTGCAGACCACGACGTATCTGTTTGGGAAGAAAAAGCGGGAGTCGTCCCCCATGTCGTTCCTTCAGGTCGAGGACTCCGATGGGAGCGACTCGGATCGGGTCTTGAGGGGTTTGTTTTTGGTGAAGGGGACGCCTCCTCCCAGTTCGGCCCCGTCGTCGTGGGTCTTGAAGTACGACGCGGACTTCTATGCCCACCTGGGGTTCTTGACCGCCATTGATGCTGACCTCCCGGGGTTTCAGGGGTTGAAGGCGTTCACCGGTGCGTTCGGGGTGGGTGTGACCCGGACCGTCAACACCGATGGCACCACGTTTTCCGAAAATCCCTTTCAAGCGGCCATGGATCCCTGGGCCCAGTCCCAGTGGAATGGCAGTTGGTTTGGCCCCTGGCGCCTGCCATTCCGATGGGGGGGGCATCTTTCCTTGGATTCCGGCTGGGGCACGCTTTCCCTCGAGTACTATTCCGACCCCCTCCTCTACGACGATTTGTTTGGGGACCGGTCCGAAAACTTCAGCGTCTTTTCGTTGCTGGGCCTAGGACCCGCTTCGACGACGGAAGTCGCCACCGAGAAGACCAGCCTGCAGTGGTCGGGGGCCGTCACCGTCCCTCCGGTCACAGCCACGGGGGGGCTTCTTTTTGGGCTGGGCACGAACAGTTCCATCACCAATACCGTGGATCCGGAATACAACTTTTACGAACCCTCGCAGCTGACATTTCCTCAGCTCACCGCAACTCTGGGGGGAAACCTGTGGTCCTCCGGGGGAAAGAACCAAGCTGCGTCCCCTTCCTCGGGGACGGGGACCGGGGCGGCGAACGATCTCATCGCCCCTGACGCCGGGTCGTCTCCGTCCCGGACCCAACCTGCGAGCGACGGTTCAAACCCCGGGGACACCGCCACGGGGCTTGCCCCCGACCGTCTCGACAATCTTCCCGACGGTCCCGACCTTGCCCACTGGAACTCGAGTCTGGACTGGACCATGAAACCTGTGGTGACGACGGACACCCGGTTCGACAATTCAGGGGTTACGGCGCCCTCGGCAGCGAGTTGGGCTGTCCTCTATTCCCGGGTGAACACTTCGTACGACGGCGCCTTGGCCCTGACCAATGGTCTGTCCGACGGAACGTTCACCGACACCGAGACCCTCAACCTCCATCAACAGTACCAGGACACCTGGTATCAATCCTCGTCAGCCTACGGCCTTTCCCAGAGAGCCGCCTGGAACCTTCAGGATGCTGAACAAACCTCGAGTCTATTGTCTCAAACCCAGGTGGCGACCTGGAAGCCCTTCGCCACCGGTGGTGCCTGGCGGGAATCCAATGTTCAGTACTCCCTCACGACCACGCTGTGGTCGGCCACGAGTACCCAGACGTTGTTCTTCGACGGAACCACGAGCACCGTGACCACGAACCAACTCGCATCCCAGGCTATCTACTATTTCCTCGATGGAACGCCCTCGTTGAAGCTCCTCTTTGGGGAACAGCAGACGCTTCCCCCGTTGGATCCTGTGGAGACTTGGACCAGCGTGTTGACCTACACCCNCCCCTGGGCCCAGGCCTGGACAAAAACCACGGCCACCCAGACTGCCTCGGCGATCACCTGGAGTCCTTGGGAGACCTACGGTGCGTGGACTCCCATCGAAGCCTTTTCCTTGACGGAAGATTTCCAATACGACTTGCAGGACGGCCATCCGCAGATCTCCACCACCACGGCTAACGGCTGGGGTGTGACCGTTCAGTACCAGCAGGAATACGGAACTCCTTACGTGTTCGATACGGTCAACAAGGTGTGGGCGGTTTCGGGTCCCAACGCCTTCATTCCCCAGCAACTGGCCTTCGACTACACCCTCAATCTGCCGGACATCGAATGGTGGTCGTATCGCTATCACCTCGGATCCAAAATCAATTTCACGTGGCCAATCAACTTGCAGCAGTATTCTCAAATGCCCATGACCTTGAACTACACCGTGACCTACAAGATCTTTCGATTTCTCGACTTTGAAGTCTCCGAGGGGGTGGTGAACAATACAGCGTACCGTTACTTCCCGTTCTTGACTCAAACCTTTGGCCAGGGGGTTGTGACCCCGGTGAACCCTCTGCAGGACCTCTGGGATTCGGTGTCGATTTGGGACCAGGCCGCCCTGCAGCGGACAGGGTTCAAAATGACGACCCTTTCGGTCAGTCTGATCCATTACCTTGATGATTGGCAAATCAAGTTGAACTACACGGGATCACCTCAGCTCAATACCGCAGGGACCCAATACCAGTGGACGGGAACCCTGACCCTCTTGGTTCAATGGCTACCCTTGCCCGAATTGCAAACCCAGATGGAATGGTCCCCGAATGGGACCCTCACGGTGCCTCGGAGCAACGACACCACCACCACCGTGGCCACCACGACCTCGAATTGACAGACCTCCGAAGGCACCGCTACACTGAGGGGTCTGGAGCACCCATGGGGAGGAGTACCTGTCAGCAACGGTCAAGATTGTCATCGATGAGGACGATTTTCTCAGTCAAATCTGCGGCCCAGGCGACGCCAATCTCGATGCCATCGAAGCCGTCCTGGGCGTTCCTGTGTACTCGTTGGGGAACGAACTTCATCTGAGGAGNGAGGATCCCTTGGTCTTTGGACGCTTTGACCTGTTGGTTCAAACCCTCCATCAGCACCATCGCCTGGGTCAGCCTTTGAACCCCGATTTAATCACCAGTCTGGAGGAGGCCCTCCGGGACGACCCCTCGAGGTTGCAACAATGGCAGGATACGGCCATCGTGATTCCCCAAGGCTTCGGCAAGGTCTTCCCCAGGGGCTGGAACCAAGTGGCCTACGTCGACGCAATGCGCCACCGGGACGTCACCTTCGGGATCGGACCCGCCGGAACTGGAAAAACCTACCTGGCGATCGCCCAGGCGTTGTCGGAGGTTCTGTCCAAGAAACGGCGAAAAATTATCCTCACCCGGCCAGTGGTGGA
>JGI26470J50227_1000494_pt1 | contig 16080 bp, 18 predicted proteins | sample FreactTroBogLake_FD_50227 | JGI IMG/M metagenome (IMG submission 50227) | reverse complement strand
TCCCGAACAAGCTCGTCGTCGTCGACGAGGAGAACCTCGATGGGGTCGATCGGGGAGGCGCCCGGGGGAGGGAGGGGTTCCGGTCGGGCTGAGGGCTCGACCGAAGGAAAGGACACGCGGATCGTCGTTCCGAGTCCGACTTCGCTCCTGATTTCCATTTCTCCCTGGTGGGATCGAACCGTCGAATACACAAACGGGAGGCCCAAGCCGGTTCCCTGGCCCACGGCCTTGGTGGTGAAGAACGGATCCAGGGCCTTCTTGAGCACGGCCGGTTCCATGCCGGTCCCCGTATCCTGAACTTCCAGTTCGACCCGCCCCAGGTCTGCGTTGCGGGTTCGAATCGTCAAGGTACCACCGTCGGGCATCGCGTCCACGGCGTTGCCGCACAGGTTGAGGATGGCCGAGACCAAGGCGTTGGGGTCTCCTTTGATCGTCCCGAGATCGGGTGCCAATTCCAGCTTGAAGGCGACCCTCGTGGCCGTCACGCGGTCGAACAGGGCCTGCTCCTCCCGAAGGAGGTCATTGAGACTCACCTCGCGTTCCTCGACTGGACTCTGTCGGGCAAAGCTCAACAGGCTTTTCACGAGTTTTCCACCGCGGTCGGCGGCTCGGTGGATGGTCTCGAAGGCGCGGAGTGCGGCGCTTCCGGGTTCGGCGGTGCGGATCTGAACCGACGCCATTCCGGAGATGACCGCCAGGACATTGTTCATCTCATGGGACAGTCCGCTGGCGAGGGTTCCGAGGCTCTCAATCTTTTGGGACTGTTTCAACTGAACGAGGAGTTTCTCCCTCTCCCATTCGGCCTGGATGCGTTCCGTGATGTCCCGACCGATGCCCAGCACGCCAATCAGGCTTCCATCGCCGCCGTAGATGGGAGTCTTGATCGTCTCGATGTGTTCCCTGTGGCCATCGTCGGCAAAAACGATCTCCTCCTCATTCCGGCTGGGTTTCCCGGCTTCCACCGCCTTCAGGTCATGGGCTCGAAATGAGGCGGCTTGGCTCGGTTCGACGAAGTCAAAGTCGGTTCTTCCCCGGATCTGAGCCTCCGAAGCGCCAAAGAATCGCTCGAACTTTCGATTGCAAGCCAGGTAGACACCGGCACTATCCTTGAGCCAGACCAGATCGGGCAAAGTATCCAGAAGGGTCCGCAGTTGGGCCTGCTGGGAGTGCAGGTCCTCAATGGTGGTCCGAAATTGCCCCAGGAGTTCATTGAAGGCTTCGCTCACCAAGGTCAGTTCGGCTCCCGTTCGGGACCCCAGGACCAAGGAACGTCGGATGCCTCCGGATGGATCCAGGTTGGATACTTGGAGTGCCAAATTCTGGAGGGGTAACCCAATCACACGCCTGACCACCAGCACGAGAATCAACGAAAGCAGACCCAGGAGGATCGCCGTCCGAACCGTCGCCAGCCAGAACGTCGCCGTCACCCTGCGGTCGAGGACCTCCGTCGACGCTTCCAGGGTCAAAGTTCCCAGTGTCTGCCTTTGCCCGAATTGGTCGTAAACCAGGGGGTAGACCCGCGGTGGTCCCAGGGACGTCGGGATTGACACCTGGTAGGTTTGACCGGTTTGAAGTTGAATCTTGACGCGGCCGATCGAGGGGACCGCCGCCAAAGTCTTGAGCAGCAGTTGTCGTTGGGCGTCGTCAAAATCCCACAGGGCCAGGGTCAAGGGCGGACCGAAAGTCTCCGCCAGGGCGTCGCTCTGGTTGACGGTGTCCTCGTGGACCTGGGCCGAGACCAACCAGGATTCCACCAGGGTCAAACCGAAGGCCGCGACGATGTAGAGAGAAAGGCAGATCGTCAGGAAGTTTCGGGCCAGGCTCGGCCTTCCCATCTTCACTGGACTTCTCCAGGAAAGTGACCCGGCTGGGCCGCCTTGGAGCCAAACTGGTATTTGCGGATCAGGTAGTCCAGAACCCCCTGGCGGTCCAGCTCCTCCAGGCGAGCGTCGATGGAGGGGATCAGCTTGACCCAAGGAGACTTCGCGGAAAAGGCGAAATGGATATCCCCTGTCGAAACGGGAGGCTCGAGGACCACAATTTCTCGGTCCAGGGGATGCACGCTCAGGTAGGCCTGGCCCAAGTACCTGCCGGTGACGAACCAATCGATTCTCCCCGCCTCCAGTTTGCGGAAGTTCTCCACCATCGTGTCCGCGATTTCAACCTGAAGATGGTCGTGCCAATACTGGTCGAAGCCGCCTCCGAAGAAGTCACCCGCGCTGACTCCTCCAGGGTGGCCCTGGAGTCCCTCCCAGGAGCGGAGGGACAGCCGGGATTCCCGCCGGGCGAACACCACGATGGGGTTGGGAAACGCCCGGTGGGCGGTGAATCTCAGGTATTCTGACCGCTCTGGAGTGATCCGGACGCTCAGCAAGAGGTCGATCTGCCCCTCCCTCGCCTGCTCCAGCGCCCGTTTCCAGGGGAGAACGACGGGCGTCGCTACCACGCCGGGGGGCAGAACGAGCGATAACAACTCGACGCTCGCTCCTGCGAACGAGGAAGGACCGTCGGCCCAGTCGTAGGGAGGATATTGCGGGTTCGTCGAGTAGAACAACGCATTCCCTCCGGCAAAGGCGCCACTGCACACCAGGAAGAATGCCAGCAGTGGCAGAACAGAGCACACCTGATCACCTCGTCCGGATTGGTTCATCCCATCCTCTCGAAGTTTCGGTCTGCCGCTTCAAAACTTCGGCAAACGTTGTGTTTTCCCTGGCTGAATCGAAAAACCTGGGAGAAAAGGGCGCGTTGGCCCATGGCACGACCGAGCGTGGCATCCGCATTCCCCCAGAGCTTTCATCAGAGGTAGACCAATTCAATCACCGCTTCCCCTTTGGTGCAAGCCTAGGATCCAGGAACACAGATGTCAATGTTGAGTTCCTCTCCGTGACGGACCGCGTTTCTGGGAGGATTGGCGGCAAGATTTTGTCCCTGCCGGTTCTCTGTTTATCTTGATCGCAGGGGGTTGCCCATGAGTGAGACCATTTCGAAAATCCTTTCCATCCGTCCCATCACCTCGGACGTCAAAATCTACAGGGTTGAGAAACCCTCAGGCTGGTCCTTCATTCCTGGCCAGGCGACCGAATTGTCTGTCAATAGACCTGGATGGACGAAGGAAACCCGACCCTTCACGTTCACGAGTCGGGTGGAGGATCCCTGGCTGGAATTTACGATCAAAAGCTACGCCAACCGCGTGGGAGTGACCAAACTTCTCGACACCCTCGTTCCCGGGGATGAACTGCTTCTCCAGGATGTCTTTGGCGAGCTGACCTACCGTGGTCCTGGGCTTTTTATCGCCGGCGGTACTGGTATTACGCCCTTCCTGGCCATTTTTCGAGACCTGGAAAAAAAAGAAGCCCTGAGCGGGACCCGACTTCTGTTCGGCAACCGGTCTGAGTCCGACGTCATCGAAAGGGAAGAACTCACCCACCTGCTGGGTACTCGATTCCTCAGTTTTACAGGTGACGCACGGATAGGAATCGATGACATTCGCTCCACGTACCGACAGGACGACTGGATCTACCTTTGCGGCCCCGACCCCATGGTGGAGACGCTGACCAAGGCCGTCCTCGACCTGGGCCTCGTCAACCGCCTGGTGGTGGAACCTTAGCTGGGAATCGGGGGAGTCCCGGCGGGCGGATCGCCGGGGCCGCCTTCCAAGGCCTCGGGGGCTTTCTGCGGGTCGCTTTCGGGTTTCGATACCAACGGCGTTCCACGCTCCGACGTCGCCAAGGGTCGCCCTGGACGAAAACGACGGGCCCGAAGATACTTGCTTCATGGTTTCATTTTTCCGACGTCGCGCGACCGCTCCTGCAGACGACTGGTACGAGAGGGCCACGCCCGAAGAGCGTCGCGAGTACAACGCGTTCGGACCTTGGATCTACGAGGTTCAGCACCGCGAAGACATGCCCCCCCGCTTTCTCTCCTGGTACACGGAACTCCAGAACTCGACTTTCGTCCTCAAAATTCCGATCAACAAAGACCGGCGCGACGCCCGCCCCGGTCAGGACCTCTACCGGGCCGTGGTGGCCGTGGACGCGGAACGTCTGGTCTTCTTGACCCTCGGAGCGCCAGGGTGCGTTGATTCCCTCTCCGTGCCCCTAGACGAGATTCTGGGGCTCCGGAACTTTCATGTCCTGCTCCACGGCGAGTTTGTTTTCTACCTTTCAGACGGCACCGAACTCGCGCTGACCTACAACGGCTCTTCGTTTCCCTTGGTCGAGAAAGTCATGGATTTCTTGAGCGCAAGAATTTCGGGAGACGCTCGAGGGGCGCCGTTCTCACCCAGGCCCACGGCCGTCCCGGTGATGGACCACTACTTCCAGACCATGGTGAGGGAGCACGGGTCCCGCCATCCCGGGTGCCAGGTGGTCTTTTGCGAGGAGCCGGGCACCAGGTACCGCGAACGGCGCGCGAGACAAAAAAGTTTGGGGTTGCTGATCCTTCAGACTTCAACGGAGTGGCTGTTCGTGGACCGTGGGTCGGCCGTCGCCGACCTCTCGCAGTCCTCGTACGCCGGAAGCACGACCTGGGTTCCTTTTTCAACCTCCCGTGGATTCGGCATTCAGGACGCGGACCCCCTCCATCCCGAAGCCGGGAAGGTATTTTCGGTCCGGCTCGCCCGTCGAGACTTGGTCTTCAGGCTCCTCGGGGGCCCCGAAAACCTGAACCCTCTGGGGAGCCTTCTGCAGGGGTTGGAACCGCTTCGGGATCCTGGAGGCGTTGACCGCTGACCTCGGGAAACGGGTCTTCCGCCCCGCATCGTTCCAGAACCCGCTTCGGCAGGGTTACTTTTTGCCCCATTGAGGTCTCCATGTCAGCGCCCGTCTTCCTCCTTGCTTCAGGATCTCCCCGACGCCGGATGCTCCTGGAATCTCTTGGAGTTCCCTTTGATGTGGTTTCCAACCCTTGGGATGAGGTGCCGCTCCCGGCGGAACGCGCCTCCCATCAGGCCTGGCGTCTGGCCCGCGAGAAGTTGGTCCACTATTGGAAGAACCACCCGGAGACCACGCTTCCGGTTCTGACCGCCGACACCCTGCTTTCCTTCAGGGGCCGGGCCGTCAACAAGCCTGCCGACGCGGCCGAGGCCTGGGATTTTTACAGGCAACTGGCCGGACGGCGCCACCGCGTGCTGACCAGTTTCGCTTGGGGGGATTCCGTCACCCGAACGATCCGGCAAAAAACGGTTTCCACAGTCGTGGATTTCGTGCCCTGGGACGAGGTCCTGTACCGACGGTACCTCGACCGGGGTGAGTGGAGGGACGCCGCCGGCGGCTACAAAATCCAGGAGACGGGTTCGATCCTGGTGCGCCGGATCTCCGGGAGCTGGTCCAACGTCGTAGGCTTGCCAATCCCCGAAGTCTATGGCATGATCGTCGCAACTCTCCGCGTCCCTCGGGTATAGTTTCGCACTGACCCTCCCGGATGTCGTGAAATATGAGAAGGATCACCGAGGGACAACTCGTTCCAAAGGTGAAATTTAAGGAGAAACTACCATGGCTGTAGTTACGATGAAGAACCTGCTCGAGTCAGGTGTTCATTTCGGTCACCAGACCAAGCGTTGGGACCCCAAGATGAAGAAATTCATCTTTGCCGAGCGCAACGGCATCCACATCATCGACTTGCAAAAGACGATCCAGGCCATCAAGGAAGCGTACAACGCCGTCCGGAAGACCGTGCTCGAGGGCAAGACCGTCTTGTTCGTTGGAACCAAGAAACAAGCCCAGCAGTCCATCCAGACCGAAGCCGAACGGTGCAACATGTTCTACGTGAACAACCGCTGGCTCGGCGGCATGCTCACGAACTTCACCACCATCAAGAAATCCTTGATGCGTTTGAAGAAGATTGAGAAGATGGAAGTCGACGGCACCTACGGCCACTTGACCAAGAAGGAAATCGCGGGCCTCGGCAAAGAAAAAGCCAAGCTCGAGAAGAACCTCGGCGGCATCAAGGAAATGAAGGAACTGCCTGGCATCCTCTTCGTGATCGACCCTCGGAAAGAGGCCATCGCCATCGCCGAAGCCCGGCGCGCCGGCATTCCGATCATTGCCGTCGTCGACACAAACTGTAATCCTGACGGAATCGACTTCCCCATCCCCGGAAACGACGACGCCATCCGCGCCATCACCCTTTTCACCCAGATCATCGCCAACTCCGTGATCGAAGCGGACAACGAAATCGGCCTGACGGTCATCGACTCCCTCACGGAAGACGAGACCCCAGGGATGGAAACTGCCGGGTTCACCGAAAACGGTCTCGCCGCCACCTTCGACGCCGAAGACGACGAACGAGCTTAATCGACAAGGAGTCAAACCTATGGCCATCAATCCCCTCGATGTGAAGAAACTCCGGGACAAAACAGGCGCCGGCTTCGGTGACTGCAAGGAAGCCCTGGAAAAGGCCAACGGTGATTTTGCCGCGGCCGAGAAAGTTCTGAAAGAAAAAGGTCTCGCCCAGGTCGCCAAACGCGCCGGACGGTCCGCCACCGAAGGCCGGGTCTTCGCCGCCGTCATCGGTACCCACGCCGCCGTGCTTGAAATCAGCTGCGAAACCGACTTCGTCGCCCGCAACTCCGACTTCGTGACCACGGGCCAGGCGTTACTCGACACGCTGGCCAAGGCCGGAGCGACGGCACCCGACGCTGCCGCCCTTTCGACCCTCAGCGACCTAGCCGTGAAGACCAAGGAAAACCTCAGCATCAAGACCTACAAGACGCTGACCGTGGGCGGCGGCGAAGCCGTCGTCCAGTACATCCATGGTGAAGGTCGGATCGGTGTTTTGGTGAAGGTCAAAGTGGCCGACGCCGCCAAGGCCTCTGACCCCAAGGTTCAGCAGTTCGGTTTCGACCTGGCTCTCCACGCCGCTGCCTTCAACCCGACCTACCTTAACCGGACCAAGGTGGACGCAGCCTGGTTGAAGGAACAGGAAGAGATCATGCGTGTTCGCGATGCCGACCAGCTCGTGGGCAAGCCCGAGAACATCGTGACCGGCATCATGAAGGGCAAGGTCGAGAAGTTCTTGAAGCAAATCAGCTTCGTCGACCAGCCCTTCGTCAAAGACGACAAGATCACCGTGACCCAGGCCGCCGAGAAACTCGGAAAAGAATTGGGAACCAAGGTCGAGATCGTCGACTTCATCTACGTTGGAGTCGGCCAAGAGGCCTGACCCGCGTCTTACCGTCCATTCGTGACCGCCTCCTTCGGGAGGCGGTCTTCCTGCACAGGAGGGATCCATGACTGCCCCCATCAAAGCCGATGCCGAAGCGAAAATGAAGAAGAGTGTGAAGAGCCTCCAGGAGGAATACTCCATGTTGCGGACCGGCCGCGCTTCCCCGGCGCTCTTTGAGAAACTTCCCGTGGAATATTACGGGTCCAAGACCCCCTTGAGCCAAGTCGCGAACATTTCCATTCCTGAGGCCCGTCTGGTCGTCATTCAACCCTGGGACAAGGGAGTCATCGGTGACATCGAGAAGGCTATTCTGGCCTCTGACCTCAGCCTGACCCCGAGCAACGATGGAAAAGTGATCAGGATCAACATTCCTCCGTTGAACGAACTCAGGCGCAAGGAGCTGGTGAAGCAGGCCAAGGCCGTCGCCGAAAATTTCCGCGTCGGGGTTCGAAACGTTCGCCGCGACGTGAACGACGCCTTCAAGAAACTTCAGAAGGACGGAGAGTTAACCGAGGACGACATCAAGAAAGTCCTCGATGAGATCCAGAAGATCACCGATGCCACCATCAGAGACATCGACCGGATCGCCGCTGAGAAAGAAAAGGAAATCCTGGAAATCTGATATGGCCGACGATGGTGCCGCGCCCCTTCCCACCCATCTCGGCATCATCATGGACGGCAACGGCCGGTGGGCCCAACACCGCGGTCTCGGCCGGTCGGAAGGTCACAAAGAGGGCCTGAAGGCCGCCAAGCGCATCACCAAGGCCGCCTCCGATGCCGGCATCCCCTTCCTTTCGCTCTACGTCTTTTCCACCGAAAACTGGAAGAGAACCGAACAGGAAGTCTCCTTCCTGATGTTCTTGTTGAAATCGCACCTCTTGAAGGAGTGGGATTTCTACAGGGAGAACCACATTCGGGTGGTCCATTCCGGAGATCTGGCCGGGTTGCCGACCGAGGTACAAGACGACCTCGTCCAGGTGCAACGCGACACCGCAGGGTTCGATGGACTGACGGTGAACCTCGCCATCAACTACGGAGGCCAGGATGAAATCCTCAGGGCCTTCCGCCGGTGGCAGGATGCCCAAAACCGTCCCGCCCTGGACGCGACGAGTTTCCAGCGCTATCTCGATCAGCCTGACTTGCCTCCCGTCGATCTTCTGGTCCGTACCGCCGGGGAAATCCGTCTGAGCAACTTTCTTTTATGGGAATCGGCCTACGCTGAGTTCTATTTCAGCGGCAAGTACTGGCCGGACTGGACCGAAGAGGACCTTCGGTTGGCTCTCAAGGAATATCAAAAGCGCCAGCGAAAATTTGGAGGACTCCATGAATAAGGTTCTGATCCGGCTCCTCCTATTCGCCATTGGGCTCCCGGGGATTGTGCTGGTGGCCATGTGGGATTGGGGATACCACCTCCCGCTCGCGCTGGTCGCGATCCTGATTTCTGGTTTGGGCGCGGGCGAATCGGCGGCGCTGCTCCGGACCAAAGGGCTGGATCTCAACCCCTACCTGCCGTACGCCTTGGGGATGCTCTTCCCTACCCTCGCCTACGTTGAAAACGCTGGCCTGCTCACCGCCGACCAAAGCCTCACCCTCGTAGCGCTGGTGGTGGTCGCTGTTTTTGTGCGTCAGATTTTCGCCAACACCGAAGAAAACCTTCAGCCCGTCCTCGGCAAAGTGACGGGCATCCTTTTCACGTTGATCTACCCGGGATTCTTTGTCTATTGGATCCTGAGGATCAATTCCCTCCCCGACGCCTGGTTGCTCATGCCGGTCTTTCTGATGGCGGTCTTCGGTAACGACGCCGGAGCGTGGTTGATGGGGAGTCTCTTTGGAAAAACATCGCCGAAACCGTTTCTCGTGAGTCCGTCCAAAAGCGTCATCGGATTCGTGGGAGGAACCGCTTCTACCTTCGGCGTTCTGGTCCTCTGGTTCTATTGGATCCCCAACCATCTGCTGGGAACAAGCCTCCCGATGATCCTCGGGCTGGCCTTGGTCCTCTCGCTGACCACCATCGCAGGGGACCTTTTCGAGTCGAGTCTCAAACGCAGCGCCCGGGTCAAGGATTCGGGAGACGTGATCCCTGGCCGGGGCGGAGTCCTAGATTCCATCGATTCGCTTCTCTTTTCGGCTCCGTTGTTTTACCTTTTCCTCCAGTACGGGAGGTTCTGATTGGACATCGTTGTTTCGATCGGTTGGTGGTTGCTCATGCTTCTGGGTCTAAGCCTCGTCGTCTTCCTTCACGAAGGGGGCCATTTTCTGGCGGCCCGATGGGCAGGGGTCGAGGTCGAGGCCTTCGCGATCGGTTGGGGCAAGGTCCTGTGGTCCTGGAAATCTGGTGTCACCGAATACCGCGTCTGCCTGTTGCCGCTGGGCGGCTACTGCAAGATGAAGGGCGAACAGGACCTCATCGCAGCCATGGGGAAACCTGACCAGGAGATGGTACCGACCCCCGGCTCACTGTTCGGGGCCCCGGCCTGGAAACGGATCGTTATCAGCGCCTCCGGACCCGTCGTGAACTTTCTCAGCGCGTTGCTGATCTTTGGTGCGCTGGCCTTCACCGGAACCCCCTCTGCGGGTCCGGCCAGCCGGATTCTCCTGGCCTCCGCGGTGGACGGTCGAACCGGAACGGCGGCCGAGGAGGCGGGCTTGAAGTCCGGCGACCTCGTGACCGCCGTCGACAACACTCCGGTTCTGACCTTTGCGGATCTTCAGGCCCGGATCGGTGCCAGCGCGGGCCGTTCGATGGCCTGGGCGGTGGTGACCGACGGCACCCCAACCACCAAGACCGTGACTCCCCGCTGGGACGCCGAATCGAAGCGCCCCTTGGTGGGCGTCTACCCGTTCAACCCACCGGTGATCCGGGCCGTCACGCCCCGGAGTCCCGCAGCGATCGCTGGGTTCCGGTCGGGGGATCGAATTGTCGCCGTCGATGGCGTCGCAGTCAACGCCGATCAGGTGTTCCTCGCCCGGGTCGCCAAACAAAACAGCGGGAGCTTTCAAATCGATGTGGAACGCGGAGGTTCCACCGAGAAACTGACCCTGATCAACGAAGGACCCAAAGTGCCTTTGGGCATCGATTTTGTGGTCTCACTGTTTCCGGCTCGAGGTTCGGCGCTTCCCGACGCTGTCGTGTCCGGATGGACCAGGACGACGGGGCTGCTCACCCAAATGGCTCAAGGGCTCGGCCGCCTGTTCACGGGCAAGGAAGACCCCGTGCAGTCGTTATCCGGACCGATCGGCATCGTACGCCAAGGGGCCGACGCCTTGGCGTACGCCTTCACGTTGGGCTGGGACTTTGGGATAGCGGCCTTGGCGGGCCTACTGGCGTTCCTGAGCCTGGCGCTGTTCCTGATGAACCTGCTCCCCATTCCGGCTCTGGACGGTGGATCCATCGTCGTAAGCCTCGTGGAGGGCCTGCGCCGGAGGCGCCTCGCCATCAAGACGCTCATCGCTTACCAGCAGGTGGGCGCGGTCATCGTCTTGGGGCTTCTGCTGTTCACCACGCTGAACGACATGGGAATCTTCGGCAAGGTCTGACTAGCCTCGGGCGTGGGAAGGGTTTGCGTAGATTTTTTCAATCGCTCCCCGGACGGCGTCGACGATCTCCTGATGGATGACCTCATCGTCCGCCTGGGCATAAATCGATCCGAGCAACGTGACCCTGTAAACGGACTTGGTGTGGTTCAACGCCAGTGCGACCATGTCCAACACACACTCTTGGCATCGGCACACCTCGGTTCGGATTTTCAGCTGGTTCTCCAGTTCCTTGACGACAAACTTTTCCTTCTCGTTGACCAGCAAGCTGAAATCATACTTTTCCTGGAATCCCATCGTGTCCCCCTTCCTGGATTATACGGGACCACCGTGGTTGTCGCCAACGAAATCGACAAACTTGGTGTATTGGGGGTGAAACCCCAGTTTCAACGTCCCGATCGGTCCCTTACGCTGTTTGCCGATGATGAGGTCGGTTTCGATCACCGGATGAGCCGCGTCCTTCATGTCGCGGTCGGTACCGCGGTTTTGACGGTGCAGGAACAGGACCACGTCGGCGTCCTGTTCCAGCGATCCAGACTCCCGGAGGTCAGCCAGACCCGGCATCTTCTTTTCCTCGGTAGCCCGGCTCAGCTGGCTGAGGGCCACCACGGGAATCTTCAACTCTCGGGCCAGCGCCTTCAACGATCGGGAAATATCGGAAACCTGTTCGTGCCGCGGCATGTTCGGATTTTCGTGGCCGATGAGGCTGATGTAGTCCACGTAAAGGATCTGAATGTCATTCTTCGCCTTCATCCGCCGGGCCTGGGCCCGCAGGTCAAGAAGTTTCATGTTCGGCGTATCGTCGATGTAAAGAGGGGCTTCATAGACCGTAGGGACCACGTCCCTGAGACTCGTCAGGTCCGACGGACGAAGAAACCCGTTGCGGATCTTTCCCCAATCCAACATGGCCTCCGAGGCCAAAATTCGGTCGACCAGGTCGAGGTCCGGCATTTCCAAGCTGAGAAAACCAACGGGAATCTGCTTCGAGATCGACTGGTAGGCCGCCATGTTCAACGCGAACGTCGTCTTTCCGATGGAAGGTCGAGCGGCGATGATGATGAACTCGGACTCGTGGAACCCCGTCGTTTCCCGGTCCAAATCGCTGAATCCTGTGGGAACACCGGTGATGACGTTCTTGTTTTTGGAGTGGGCAATGATCCGCTCCATGCTGAGCGTCACGATGTCCCCCACCTTTTTATAGGTATGGGTCGTCCTGTCTTCGGCGAGCTCGAAGATCCGCTTCTCGGCCTCTTCGATGAGAAGCCGACTCTCGACGCTCTCTTCGTAGGATTGGATGATCAGCTTGCTCGAAACCTCGATGAGGCTCCGTCGAACCGCGGAGTTCTTGACGATCTGCGCGTAGTACTCGGCGTTGGCCGCCGAGGGCACCGATTCGCTCAACAAGGCGAGGGCCGGCATGCCTCCCACCAGATCAAGCTTCCCCTGTTTGGCCAGGGAATGGCTCAGCGTCAGGACGTCGACTTCTTGCCCCTCTGTCGACATGGTGAGAATCGTCTCGAAGAGGGTTCGATGCGCTTGCCTGTAAAAATCAGCGGGCCGGAGAACCTGGACGACGACGTCCAAGGCGTCCTTGGAGAGAAGGAGAGCCCCCAGCACCGCCGACTCTGCGTCGAGGTTATGCGGAGGGACTCGTTCCTTCCCCATGGAGTCAGGCTTCCAGAGCCTTCACTTCAACCTTGATGTTCGCGTACTCGCGGTCCATGACCCGAATTCTCACATCGTAGACGCCGACCAGCTTGATGGCGTTGCCATGGATGCTGACGTGGCGCTTGTCGATCGAGACACCGGCGGCCTTCGCGACGTGTTCGGCAACGACACCGTTGGTCACGGCGCCGAAAAGCTTCCCGTTGTCCCCAGCGGGCATCGAGATGACCAGGTTGAGTCCCTGGAGTTTTTCCTTCAAGCCCAGAGCGGCCTGTCGTTTCTCTTCCTTGCGCGCCTCAATCTTCGCAGCCCGCTGCTCGATCAGATTCAAGCCGGCTTTCGAAAAGAGGGTGGCAAAGCCCCGGGGGAGAAGAAAGTTTCGGCCGTAGCCGTCGGCGACGGTCTTGACCTCGCCTTCATCTCCCAAGTTTTCCACATCTTTCAGCAGAATGATCTTCATAATCCTACCCCTTGCGTTCGTTTACGAAAATTTACCCAAAGTTCCAGTACGGCAAGCACGGCCAATCCCCCCAGGACCAACCATGTACCAGCCACAGGCGTCACGAGCAGGAGGAACAAAAGGATCCTCACCACCCCCTGGCCGAGCCGAGGCACCTTCCATCGGTCCATCAGGACGTGGAGGATACCCCAACCAGCGGCGACGTGGACAACCAAGACGATGAACGCCACGTTGGCCACCACGTATTCGACGCCACCCCACTTCCAGTCGACGCCTTTCAACGCCAAAAGGAACTTGACCAAGATCAGGCCCCACAGACCCAAAAGGATCCAGGCGCCCTGGGACGGAACAGAAAAGTCCTTCAGAGTTGCCTGTTCCGAGCGCGGTTGAAAGGCACGGGAAACCCTGCCTGTGAACGCCCAGAACAAGAAAAACACCGAAAGGAAACTGCCCAAAAAGGCCTGCTTCAACAATTCAAAGAACTCGGACCGATCCAACTTCCCCATCAAACCCGGCACATCGAGTCCCGGAGCCTGAAAGACCTGCAACCACACCTCGCCAAAGGATTTCTCCAAGACTTGGACGAAGGCCTGCTGTTGAAACAGCGAGGCGATCAACGGAAACAGGACCAATCCGGTGACCGCGGTCACCGTCAGCAGACGGTACAAGAACCGCCAACCCAGGCGCTCCATCAGCACGATGGCCACCCAGCCGGCGATCAAAACCATGGGAAGTCCGAGCACCACCGTGTCCAGAACCGTCCAAGGCGAATGCATCAAAGTCTTCACCACGGCTTCGACCACCCCGATGCCGACCGCTGCCAACACCGAGGCCACTAAGAAGGAACGCTCATCGCGACGGATCCGAATCCATTGAAGCGGTACCAGGAAAAAGACCCCGAACACACTCAAATGATAAGCTGCCACCGCCAGGACCGTTGCCAGGGCAAAGGCCCCCGCACGACGCTCGCCCTTCTCCACCAAAAACTCAGTTCTTCACGAAAGGAAGAAGAGCGAGAACTCTGGCGATTTTCACCTGCCGGGACAACTTGCGCTGAAACCGCGCACTCGTTCCGGTGATGCGGCGGGGAAGAATCTTCCCCCGCTCCGTGATGAATTTCGACAAAATATCGGTTCTTTTCCAGTCGCAGGGCCACTTGTGGACCGTAAACTTGCAGATCTTCTTCTTGAAATAGACCTTGCCGCGCCGGGCTCCGCGGTCGCCGCCATCGCGGCGCTCGCCGCCGTCTCCGGGACGGGTGGCTCCCTTGTCCAGGGATTCTTCCAATTCTTTTTGTTCGTTCTCAAAAGACATGCTCTCCCCTCCTCGAGGTGATTAAAACGGAATATCGTCTTCGTAGGCGTGTGGATCGAAGTCATCGGCCGCCGGTTTCTGGGCCGGAGCGCTTCGGGATTGTTCCGGAGCGCGGTAGGGAGCAGAGGAACCGGATTCCGGTCCCCTCGCCTCCCCGGCGCCACCCCGAGCCGAACCCAGCAGTTGCAGGTTGTTCACAAAAACCTGCACCTTGCTTTGCTTCTGCCCATCTTTTTCCCACCGATCCTGGCGCAATTCGCCCTGCACCCCAACCTGAGTCCCTTTCACAAGGTACTTATTCAGGCCTTCGGCCTGCTTGTCCCAGAGGGTCAGGTCAAAGAACGACGCCTCGTCGACCCACTGATCCGCTTTCTTCAGGCGGCGATTGACCGCGATGGAAAAGGTACAGAGTGCCGTCCCTGATGCCGTATACTTGAGTTCGGCGTCGCGGGTGATGCGGCCGACCAGGATGACTTGATTGATGTCGCCAGCCATAACCGGAGCTCCGTCAGGCTTCCTGGACGATGAAAAGGAACTTCAGAATTTCTGTCTGAAGCTTGAAGCTCTTATCGATCTCGACCACCTTGGAAGGATCGAATTCGACATTGAACAGGATATAATGACCCCGTTCCTGCTTCTTGATCGGATACGCCAGATTCCGTTCGCCCATATCTTCTTCTTTGACGATATTGGCGCCGTAGGCTTTGAGTTCATTCCGGACGAAATCCAGACCCTTCGTAAAGTGGTCGTTTTCGTGTCGGAAAATGAACACGAGTTCGTAAGTTCGCATTGGTCCTCCTTGCGGACTATCGATCCAGTCCCAACGGGCTGGATAAAGAGGCGTTGCCAAAGTATCACAGCTATGGTTTACTGTCAATTCGATGAAAGCCAAGATCCACTACGAAGAGGATTTATTCTACCTCACCCTCCAGATGAAAGGGTTGCGGGAGGGGTTGAAGCTGACCATCGACGCCGACTATTTCCAAGATAAATTTCTGGCAGATTTGCGGTTCGTCGACGGTACGCTCGATAAAATCCTTTCGACGCTCAAAGAAAACCCCAACTTGATTCGACGAGCCGAGTACCTCTACAACCTGGTGAAGGTCGAGGCCGCGTTCCTCGAGTTGCTGGCGGAAGTTCTGTCCGGAACCGGCGAGATCCAGGAAGCCCTGGTTCCCTATCGGAACGAATTCATCCGCCGCAAGGAAAGCCACGACGCCGACATCCACGAGATCCGAACCCTGCTCAGACTGGTCAGCCAAGAAGAAGAGCGGGGGGACGTGATCACCGCCGACGAGCTTTCCCTCCTCACCCGGCTCGACGAAGACGGGGAAAGGTCCTGATCACGGTCAGAGCGGTCGGCAGGTCCAGGGTTGCCCCCGCCTTTTCCGCCCCCCCGGGCGGAAGGTAGCCCCACAGCGCCAGGCAACACCGGCACGAAGGGTGGTGGAAGTCCAGGTGGTCCACCTGATCGTCGATCAACACCGACCGAGCCGTTCCTACCCTTGCCTCGATGAGGTCCAATTTCCTTCTTGGCCCCGTGTAGATCGTCCTTTCCAACGGCCAGACCACTCCGTGGTAGGCCAAGATCTCGACGATGAACTCGGCCTTCTTTGTGGAAAGGATGAAGACGTCGGGGTTATCGGCCTGGGCGACCAGGGCCTCAGCCATCCCGGAGTAGAGCGGATTCCAGCTCAACCACGCCGTGTGGTGGCGCGCCAGAAGTTCCTCCCGGACGGCGTACAGCTTCTTTTTCAGTTCCTCAAGAACCCCCGGCCCCTTTTCTTTCAGGGTCCGATCGAAGGCGGCTTGGTCGACAGGAACTGCACCGCGGGCGGCCCATTCGTGAACCACCAGATAGTCTTCCCCCGAGCGGATGAAGGGTCGGCAGGCGTCGAACCGGGAACGGTAGGTCGCGTCGAACGGCGGGTCGGGAGGGGGAG
>JGI26470J50227_1000491_pt1 | contig 16183 bp, 31 predicted proteins | sample FreactTroBogLake_FD_50227 | JGI IMG/M metagenome (IMG submission 50227) | reverse complement strand
TGCTGTACCACGATCCAACAGAATGGAGCCAGTCATCTGACCGCCAGAGAGAGGCAGGTAGGCATCAACAGAAGCGCCTTCAGCAGCAGGAACCGCATTGTAGGTCAATGTCGAAACGCCAGGGTCAGCGCTCGCCAGAATGACCAGCGAGCCTGCGGAAGGTGTGACTTTATAGATACTTGCCGTATTGGCTTGGGTTGCAAAGTCAGCCGTTACAATACTCGTTGCCAGGATATTGGCATCGGTAACTGTAATGGTCGCGCTGCCACCGGCATTGCTATACGTTGCACCATAAAGCCCATCTGTCGTCAGTGTTGAATTGGGCGAGATCGCCTGATATTCAATGACGGATGCACCTGGATTGGTATTGGCAACAATGGTGATTGTGCCAGCACCGGCCACGGCCGTCAGAATGTAGGCAGCGTTTGCCTGCGATTGGAAGTTCGCATTGACTGTCATCCCTGCAACAATGCTTGTGTTGGGAATCACAATCGTAGCTGATCCACCTGCATACGTGTATGTACCTGCATAAGCGCCGAGATTTTGAAGCGCAACAGAGGGCAGAATTGAAATGTATTCCAGCACCGAAACACCTGGATCAGTTGAGGAGACAACGACCAGACTTCCGGCACTGGGAGCTACTGTTTCAATTCTCGCAGAGTTGGCACTGGATTTCCATCGAGCGACAACAATGCTGTTTGCACTGATTTCGCTGTCTGAAATGGTAGTCGTCGCACTGCCACCGCCATTATTATAATTTGCAGCATGAACACCTAATGCTGAAATAATAGATAAAGGTACTGACGATTGAATCAGGTTCCAGTTGCCAGCAATGGGATCGTATTGAACACGGAAGCTTGCGAATACAGAAGCCTCGCCAGTGTTCAACGGAAACACGCTGGTATCCAGATAATTGATATCGAATACGTCATTAGCCTTAATCTTTTTGTTAATGTCATTCAGATAACCCGCAGCCAGAATGGTTGCCAGCGCATCTGTTGTAGAGGCCGCAAAACGAGACGGTGCACTACCGATCAACGTTTCAGTGACCAAATCCAAAGTTTGAAAATTAGACATAACAGTCATCCTCCGTGATGATTAGTTGTTTACATATGGGTTATTAACTGTGATCAATGCGATACCGTTGCCCTGAATAACCTGAGCGCCGGAAGTCATCACTGTCAGCAATTCCCAACGGTCGTTCTGCGGAACCCATGTAATACTGGTTTGCACATCACGGTTGAAAATCTGCACCATTGCTTCCTTGTTCACGACCGGTGTCAAATAGGTGTTTACACCCATGGAGGTTGTGAACGGAATGGTGTTAATACCATTGCTGCCCAATGTTCTGATATCGACACCCAGATAGGACACAAGCTGGTTATCAACCAATGGGCGTCTGTCGTTGTAGAAGATATTCACTACACGATCATCATTCAGCATGGATTGCTTGGTAATGGCAGCCATCCAGAGCGAGCACGCATGATTCATTACATCCACGCCCTGATCTTCAAGATACGACAATGCCTGCGCCAGTTTTCCTTCGTTCATACCTGTACTGACACCAACGGTTGAAGGCACAGTAAAGAGTGAAGAAAACCCGCTATAGGTAAACAATGAATTGATCTTGATGTAATCGCACATACGACCAGCCGCTTTCGCGTGCAATTTCGCATGATCGACAATCTTGTCATAGGCAAACAATGTCGTTTCGCCGCCGCCGATAACCGTTTTCAGTGCATAGTTGAAAGGTACAACCATGACGTTTGTCGGGTTAACGGGCGTTACGGGGATATCAACCGGCGCATACGTTTGCTGTTGCATTTCAATGATGTCAGACACAGGGACGTTTGTAGCGTCACCGGTTGTGCCATGACGTTCCTCGATAGTATTCATCAAGAATTGATTGTTCTGGAATTTGATTGTGACTTCCGTGTCAAAGAGTTGTGACGCGGTGTTTAAATTAATCTGGTTAGTCATCCTGACTTCTCCCGATAGAGTTCAACAACGCCACGCTATTGCGTGACAGTTTATTGAGCATCTATCAGGTTATGATCAGTGATGACCGGCTGATAATGTTCTTTGATCATTAACCGATGGTTATCGCTTGCGCGGGCATCTGGTTAAGATGTTTCCATATTACATCCAGCGCGCCAAAGCCGTCAACCGGCTTGCTTTTGAGCGCCTCGCGCATTGAGCAATGCGATGTAGGCATCTCTTTTTTTCATGTTGTGCGGGTCTTTTTCCTTGGCAAGATAAGCCTTGTCCACATCTTCCTGCGTTACATTATAGTCAGGCATTGCTGGGCGATTCATGCCTGGAATATTATTGTTCAAAAGCTGATCGCGATGATTCAAGGCCGCTGTACGCGCTTCCTTGTTTCCGATAAAGGTTTTAAGCATATTATCCTGTAATTCTTTTGGATAATTTTTTGCCACATAATCCCTCAGGATATTGATGGTTTGCTCGCCCACTTCCTTTTTCATGTTCTCAAAAGACTGTTTATTCTTTTCAAGACGCGCCTTGTCCGATCTTACAAATTTCTCATATTGCGCCTGAGTCATTCCTGCTTCTTTTGCGCGTGCCTGAATATCAGCAATTCGTGTTGCTTCAATGTCTGCGACATCGCTTGGATTCAAATAAACTTCAGGAATTTTTGTCACTTCCTCCAATTGCTTTTTAAGCGTTTCATTTTCCTGAAAGGTTGGTAGTGAATTTTTATAGCCTGCTTCCAGCTCTTCAACAGTTTGAAATTTACCCGCATACAATTTCGTTTCATTCCCTGATTGACTAGTCTGTTCCGTCATTGTTTATTTTCCTCAGCTCTCCATTCACAAAAAGAATTGTAGTGTACCAATCCTTTAGCACACTACAACGGCCTACGTAGTACGCACTTTTTGACTCGTCCAGCAATTCCATTGGTGGCAAATCCATAAAGTAATTAGACATCATGTCTTCAAAAAGTTTGCGTCCTAACTCATTAACCTGAAAAATAAAATAAATATTGTATTGTTCAGGTGTAATCTTTTTTGCTTTCAATAATTCATCAAGCATTAAATTGTGACCCCCTGATTTTCAGGGAACTTGACCTGTCCTGCTGTGGTCGAAGGTCTTGGCAATGCGCCTTGCTGCGCCTGTGCCTGTTGTGCCTGACCCAGTTGCGCCATGAATTGCCTGATTTCTTCGTCTGTTGAAAATAATTTGCGTGGCAGATTCAATTTTTCAGTCAGGAATTTTTGTGCTTCAAATATATTTGTCGTCATCAATGCTGCACCCTGACCAAAAAATTGCTGTTTTATTTGCAAATTATTAATGAAATGGTTAAGGTCGCTTTGATTCTGAAGATCGTAGAGTGGTGAAACATAGTCAAACTTGAGTTTGCGTGTTGAAAGGCCAGGGATTGATTGGCGCTTTTTCGTCAGCAAACCACGTTCATTTAATATTTTTGCCGCAACATCAAAAATTTGTTTGGGCAATTCGTTAATCAATCGGCTGATATCAGTCGCACTGGTTCGTTGCGCACGATTTTCCCGAATCGATACTTCAGTGGCTGATCTGACGGGTGCCTGTATTTCACCCAAAGGATCGACCTGAAAGCCTTTTTGTATCGCATCTTGCAAATGCATGATGTGCTGAAGAACATCCGGATAGGTTGGCATTTCAAGGGGTTCGAGTGGGTTCCGTCCTTGCGGGTTACGGGCAATCATAGCCCCAGCCCACTGACGGACGGAGTAGGGGTTAAAATAGGTTCCAGCATCATAAAACATGGGAGGGTTGGCTTTGAATGCCATATTTTGACGGCTATATTGAGTCACCAGATTCACATCTCTAATCGTCGGTAGCATGTCAGTGCCAACGCCTCTCCCCTCTGCCTCACCAGGTCTTACTCTGTCGCGATAAACGATGATTTGCGGATAAGTGCTTTGTCTTGAAAAGAGCAATGCCAGCGGGTCATCGTCCATCACAGAATAGATATAGAAGCTGTCATCGCTGTATTTAATCTGTCCAAAGTTAACTGTAAATACTTCATTCGGTTCCTGCATCAGCGTTTCACGCATCATGCCAGAGTAACCTGGATAGATATCGAGAATGGAACGCGCTGTCATCTTCTGTGCGAACCAGCACGTATTGATTACGTCATCAGTAGAATATTCAATGTAAAGAGCAACAGCAGGGATACTCCGATAATATAGCGGAATCTCATCAGATTGACTCTCCACCCAGATTGCTCCAGTGCCACCCACCAGATCCAGATTAGAACTGCTGACAACACGAGAAAGATTAGATTCGTTAAGATAAAAAAAGATTCGTTCATTGATTTCATCCATGAGTATTTGAATATCGGCATTTTCGACCACTTCTTTTGCATAAAGATGCGGATCAAGTACGAGCTTTCCCCACACGCGATCTTTTGGAAGTAACAAGCCATGAAGGTCATTAGCTCGCTGATAAGCGGCCAGCATCGCGGTATTATCCCAAATCTGCTGGGTAACAGGTTTCCCATCATCGCGATAGTTGAATTTTACGTTAAAGGCATCCCGATCGGGTATGACATAGAAATACAATTCTTTATAGAGCGCCAGCCAGCGGTCTTTATACTGACGTGCTTCCCAAAAGCGCGCATTGAGCTTTTCCAAATCTTCCATGATTTGCCATCCTTAGCAATCAGTAGAACTTTATCGATTGTGCCACGGAAAAGGAAACGGCGCCCCGCCGCTGCCTCTGCCGCCAGCCCCTCCTGGACTGGTTGGTGCTCGCCGTGATCTATCCGGAACCCAGCTTTGCCCACCTTGACCCTTGAGGATATCCAATCGGGCTGCATACAGATTCTGTTTCTTTGTTTCCAGTCCCTGTTGGTTTTGCTCCAATTGCTCCGTGGCCAGTTCATTAGCCTGATTCTGACCCGGACTTGACTCGTCGTTGTCGCCGCCGAAAAATCCCATGTGCGCGCCTCCAATGGCTTAACACTTCGTAGTTCCGTCTACGTCTATACTCTAGCAATTTCTTATACAAGTTGACAGGGTTTAGCGTGAACCCGACATCGACACCGGAGGCATAGCGGCATATCTCATTACATGACCTCACCCAGAGAGGCTTCCAGCTTGTTCTGGTTCTTTCCCGTACATTGACTGTTACAATGGCTGATACTTCCTTGATCACGTGCAGATTGCGCAATAATGATCCACCGTCCGGACAATGGATTCTTCGCGTCAATAAACCTGTCCGATCAAAATCAAGCATGATCCAGTCATATCCATCGAACGTGATGATATTGCAATGTTTGAATTCTTCACTAAATGCAAGTCTTGCCTGGACGCCAGACGATACATTGTAGAAAATAAACACGGCAATTAGGCTGCCATTTTTATACATTCATTAATCCGACAATAAAATCTACATATTTATCAGCTTCGGAATCTGAATCAAAACCTACACTCATGCAAAGCTGTCTAGTAAGAACGCCAACTATTGCTTGTTTATTGGTTTCATTTTTATAATGTACATTCACTGATTCAATGGCAGCTATGCGTACATAAGCATTATTGATTTTTACTGTTTTCATAAATACTGCGCCAGCGCTTTCTGAACTTTGTTCATGACTTCAGTGAATTGAATGCCAGTCACGGTAATCTGATCACGCATGAGATCGAGAATCACTGTATTCATTTCGCCCAAACGTTGATTAATTTGTTCGTCATTCAATACGTGAATGAAATTGTTTATATCATCCACAACATCCGTACAAATCTTTTGAAGTTTTTTCTCGATATTACATATTGCATCACAACTGATACGACTGAAATTATATTCCATTACAATTTACTCCTATTATTTGGGTTTTTTGTTAATATCAATCATGATTGAATTATCCGATTCAACATCAAAAAATACCTGTAGCGTTGCGTATTTTGGGATATTCAATTCATAAGGCATCACACAATTAAGCATGAGGACAGATGATTCTTTAGCTTTTGATAAAAGATAACCATTGTCGTTATCTGATACTTTTAATAAAAACAAGGCTGGATTATGTTTGTCAATAAAAACATTGACTCTTTTACCCTGATGCAAATCGAATAGTGATGCGACTTTCTCACCAATACTTATTCTGAATCGGTGTATCTCACCCATACTCTTGCTTTGATAGGGTGTGTACCTCACAAATATATATTCACCGCTAAGATTGTTTTTTTTCTTTGAATGCAATTCTTGCCATTGGTTTTTATTAACTGACTTTCCAATCTTATCCTTAAGACTTTCGAATGACATAATGCTCCTTATTGAATCAGTCCTTTTTGAATCATTTCATCGATATCCAGTACGCGCTGTTTGTGTTCGATGTGAAGATTTTTGTACGTAAACAATATACCGTCAGTCTTGCAATCACATTCCAGATTGTAGGTTTCGCCTTCATACTTGAACTCACCTTTGTACGCCCACCATCGATCACGCTCACGCTGACCGACCTGATCAAACAAATACATGACAATTTCTTTTTTGAGTCGGCACATTTGATCTTTGCGCTCAAACTTAATTTTGTCATCGCCGGTGTAGATCATCATTTGCAGCCGCCATTGAAAGGATTTTTAAGTAAATGAATTTCAGTATTTGCATCTTGCAGGTGTTTTGAAAGCTCAACAACACGCTCACGCATTGCATTTGAATCACGACAGGCTACAAGTAACTCGGTTACTTTGTGTTCAAGTTCAATATTTTTTTCAGTAAGATTTTTTATTTCTTTATTCTTTTGACGAAGTTTGTTTTCAAGATGCTTACGTGATGGATGATGAATTTTTTCTTCTTCAAATGGAAAGTTTTGGGTTTTTAAAATATATTTATCGCCTTCCTTTGCAATTTTGGAGTATATCTGTTCGTTGACAATTTTATTTAATTGCGCAACTGGAGCTAACCCTAAGTATTTTTCTGCATTGGCATTTGCGCCAGCCCATGTTCTTATTTCATTAGGACAACAGCAATATTTTAATTTATATTCGAGTGTATTTATTTCAGCTTCAAGCTCTTTTAGTTTCACATTCTTTTCGCGTAACTTGTTTTCAAGATGCTTGAGGGATGGATGGTGAGGAACTTCTTTCGCAATTTTGTTTAACTGTGCGACTGGCGCTAATCCATAATATTTTGCTGCATCGTTAACGTGTGAGTTATCAACACAGATAAAAGCTTGCTTAAACATTAAATCCATATCTGCAATGCGTTGAATTATACTTGAGATCATTTCATCACAACCTTGCTGCCATGATTCGCGTGCTTGTCTGTCTGAATAAAGTAACTTGACATCAATGCAGCTTGATAGCTCTCTCTTAAGCTTCGCAATCTCACCTTCTAAATGCGCGTTCAATGATCTGTGATTTCTTAACGTGCCATTTATTTCTTGCAGCTTATTATTGAAATCTTTTTGTATCTCAGATAACGTAAGGTCAACTTTCTTTTTTAAATCTTGAATCGTCCTGCAATTATGTTCTTTTGGTACGCCTGAACTTTCACACGGAATGCGTTCATAACAAAAACCACATAGTGTCCAATCAATCATGGAAAATATCCTTTCAAAGCATTATCAATATACTGTTTAACTTTAGATTCTCTGCCCATTCTGATCATATCTAAAGCTGAAATCATACCGAAAGCAGGGTTAGGCGTTTGCCACCATAACCATGCTTTCTTCTGATCGCCATTAAAATAATCTTTGATCTTATCAAAATATGCTTGTGGAATCATGCAGCATCGATGGGTATCACTTCAGCCGTCTGGGATGCTTCCTGAGCCTGTGGTTCCAGCGCCGACTCTGGCGCTTTTGGCTGTGGGACTTGCATGACCTGTGCTTGCGGTACAGGCATGTTCACAATGGCTTTTTCAAACCAGAGGAAGCCTGTATCAAAGTGCAGGAATGCTTGCTGCATTGGCATTTGCGCCAGCGGGAAATGATTGATTGAATTGATAAACTGACCATAGTGTTTATGCAGTGTTTCGATCAATGATCGTTTGATTGTTTCGAATTGCTCGGGGGATAGTGCGGGTGCAGCTGGTGCCTGTTGTTCGGGTGTAACAACACCTGTAACTTCTTCTATTTGCTCGGACATGCATGTACTCCAATAGGTTAATGGTTATTTCTTCCGTAATTTTTTTAATGTTTTTGCAAGACGTGCCTCTTTGCCTACCTTTCCACCTTTCTTGGCAGCAGCATTGAGTTTTTTTGCGGGAATGGGTTTACCCTTCTTCGCTCCGAGTTTCTTGCGAAGGGCTCCCTTGTTCTTTGACACAGCTTTCTGAATCCACTTCTCGGCCATGATTGATCGCTCCCTGCGATTGTAACGGGTTCTCACTGAACCGTTTAAAAGCTTCGCTCAACTTGTTAAATAATTCAAGTAATTCTTTGTACTCAACAGCTTCTACACCAAAATCCTCGCGTGCGATGCTCGTTAACAGTTGCCAGGATGCTTGCCAGTTTGTTTTTCGGTTCTTCACATCCGCTAGTATTTCTTTTATTTCAAGACCCCTTTTGTGTTCAAATTCGACCCATAATTGTGCATATTGACTCCAATCATCGGCGTTCGCTTCTTCTTCACCACGTCTCAGCCATCGTCTTAATGTTTCCTTGGGAATTTTTGCCATACGTGCAACTTGGCCGATAACATAATTTCCTTCTACGTGAGAAATAATATGGGCTGCGACTTTTTCGTTTAAATTCGTAGGATGACCCACCTGTGGCTGATATTTCATTCTTTGCAATCCTTTGCATTGATATCCCAAAAGAATAACAAAAAAAATGCCCATGCGCGAAAAAAGTGCTTTAAAGCTATTACTATCTATTGACATTAGTATTCTTTTAGAATATTATTGTCAGACATTAACTAGTGATGAGGAAACAAAAATGAGACTTACACATGCCTGGCTTAAAAAACAAATCAATGAATATTCAAAAATGATGCTCGAGTTAACTAATGATGAAAGTGACAAACAATTAAAAACAATTTGGGGTGAAAGATTAAACACTTTAAAATCAACTTTAGCTGTTGTCGAAACAGAATTAGGAATCTAAAAATGAAAAAACGATTTATACCTGAGAACAGTATCGAGTGTCATTATTCACATGCTGATGCGACCACTTACACCTACGAACTAAACCAAAAATTTATTACGATTGCTTATTCCGGTAAACGATCAAAACCTGATTTTCACTATAACTTTAAAACACACGAAGAACGCGAAGCTTATACGCTAAAATGGATTACACGTTTACATGAAATCAAAAAAGAAAAAGAAATTCGCAGACAAGAACGTGTTGCTTTTCGTCATAATTTAAAAGTTGGCGATATCTTTCTTTGGTCTTGGGGTTGGGAGCAAACCAACGTTGATTTTTATCAAGTCATCGAATTAGTTGGGACGACAGTTGTTAAGCTTCGAGAAATTCAACAAGAAATGATTGAGAGTGAAGGCTATAGCCCGATGGCAGGTATGACGAAGCCAATTAAAGATAAATTCTATGAAGAAAACCAAGAAATTTTAGTAAAGAAAGTGCGTAAAGGAAATTATATAAAAATGGCGAGCTATGGTAGCGCGTCACTTTGGGATGGTAACCCGACGTATGTCAGTTGGTACGGCTAAAAACCAAAGGGGCGAAAGCCCCTTTTTTTATTACATTTCACCGCCATCATGATATGTGACGTTGTAATGTCCCATCGCTCCCATAGCTTCTTTTGCACGAGCTGCATGACCCTTGTGGTCGATCATGTCAACCTTGCTATGTTCAACGATACCCTTGTTTGCCCCGCCTCTCTCGGCCGCTTTATTGCCGCCTTGGTTGGGGTCATTCAACTTTGCATCTTTTGCTGGCGCTTGTACGCCTAATCCATCGCTCATTTTATCGCTCCCTGATTGTTGTGACGTGACGATCCATAGAAAAAATCAATTATAGTTTGCCACTTTGAGGCCAACATTCCAACCAGCATCGATAAAAGGTTCTTTTCTTCCCCGCCAAGACTCAATGGAACGAATAACAAAAACAATGCAGCAAAAAAACCAAAAGTAACAAGAAAAGCCATGTGCACAAGAAAGCCTTTATATAAATTACCAAAATTTCGAGCGTTTTTTCTGTCTTCCACTTCGGTTGCGTAGTCTGCTGAAGCAATCTTTTGGAGTATTTCCTGATGCGCATATTCTATGGATTCCAGTTTTTGAACCGCGTCAGGGTCTTGATTAATAGTACGTGATAGTGCCTGCAAATCCTCATGATCAATATTAAAAGCTTTAGCGATAAGAGAGACAGCAACCCCAGCAAGAGGAGTACCCAAAACGCTGGCCAGTAGAGGAGCTGCTTTGCCAACAACCGGCAATATTTCAGATTCGATAACATCGATTAAGCCACCCATCCAAAAACTCCCTGTTCTTAGGATTTTCAACACATAACAAACGCACGAATCCTGCGCGTTCGGCCATCATACAGCTCAACAAATCATTATGATCCTCTTGGTTATTTTTATTTATCATTCCCAATGTAAATTCACCTAAAATGCCATCATCTTTGACCAGATAAATCTGATATGAAAACGCCCAGAATGCGCGTTGTAATAATTTTATTGCCTGATTTGCCCCATGCAAAACAGACATATCAAATAAATAATTTGCGATTTCCTGATTTTCAATTTTTGTAAATGGTGCTAAATCCCAAAACTCCCCTGCGTAAATCAAAACAGCTTGATCATTGTGCAAATTTTTTACGTCATCAATACCTAAACTTTCAGGTGAGTTAAATATTCCATAACCTTTTAATCGATGAATAGGGATTTCCCTTAAAGACCTAAGGGACAACCCGAAATTGGTTGCCCCTCCTGGATCATTTGCATTGTCAACAAAACCGCCTTCGTTTGACATCACAAATTTTATTGCTGCATCGGCTTCAGCCATGCTTAACCCCTTGTCCATGATAAATCAACCGGCGCACCGCCGACCTTGCGTTTATTGTATGATTCTTTCCAGCGATTTTCGATGGTATTAAACCAGTTTTGGATAATGCTTGGATGAACGTGGCGCATATCTTGCCCTGGCTCAACCGGTATGCCCTTGAGCTTGCTCACATAATGGCCTTTTTGATCCAGAGTCGGTACAGGATTTGGAGCGCCCGCATTGCGCACGGGTATCGATGGCGCCTGGGTCATGGGTACTGTCGCGGGTTTCAATTGTTCAACAATGACACCGACAGCCGTTTTCATGGCTTCCTGCACGGTTGCCTGAATTGCTGCCATGACGGATGCATCGAGCGGCACCGGCAATGGGACTGATGCTGTAGTTTCGGGTGTTCCCTGAGTAACTACTTTAGCGACTTCACCACCAACTTTCGTCTGATGTTCTACACGTTTTCCCTGAGATTTTGTGGCTTCCGTTTCCATTTAAAACTCCTTGAAATGATTAAAAATCCTTTTAACCTTATCACATCGGTTTGATCATGAAAAATAATCCAGTACAATGGCTTTTGCCTGCTCAAAACCGAATGCAACATGCGTTGACCAGTTTTGCCGCTTAAACCAATCCAGCCAATCCTTCTGGGTCTCGGTTACATCGCTCATCTTTCCGTCCGGTTTCTTCAACTCAATTACAAGCCCGTGGTAAGACGATCTAGGGGTGACCCTTGCCATGGGTAGGATAATGTCCGGAACGCCCGCCTTGACCCCCATTCTTTTGAATTTGGCACCTTCCTGAGGCGAACGTCCTCCTCCATTAGGCGAATGGAACCAGCGATAGTCCTTTTCCCATAAAAATTTATCAAACCAGATGTTGAACTTTATCTGCTCAACTTCCTCGATGTTCTGGCGTTTTTTCTTCGCTTGGGCTTTTAGTGGTTCTCCGTTCCCGTAAAGTGCGCTGTATGCTGCCCAATAAGCTTTCGTCGGTTTCCTCTGCATTTTGATCGTCCTCATCCATGAGAATTTTCACCATTTCCTGAATAACTTCCATTTGCTGACTTTGCAAATCAATAATCATGCTAATGCTTGACATAACTGTTGCCCATTATTTATTTGACATAATTGCTCCTAATCGTTGTTAAAAATTACTACGTTTTTTGACTTCACATATCGTTTTTTTATTGGAGAAACGGTTGTTGGCATTTTTCTGCGTAAATCCTGCAACCATTCGTTTGCCTCGATTTCTCTCAAGAACCTGATTCGCTGGTATCGATCAGCTACAGGCAGTTCCTCTGCTTGCAAATCTGAATATGCCAGTAATCTTTTGCGCTCTTCATTTCGTTTTTCCTGTCTCTCCCTTTTCCATTTGTCCAAATAATCTTCCATGATGGCCTCCGCTGCCATTTAATTTGAGCTTATCGAAAATCTGCCCTAATGTTTTTTTTGCAACCTCCCGGTTTGCTTCACGGTCAAAGGCAGGCTCTGGCACATAGTCCTTAACCAGCGAATGTATTTGATCCGTTTGACCGTTCTGGTGACGATCTTTGTATTCTGCTGCCTTGATAAACCAATTCTCCAATGCCTTGTCCCAGTTTTTCTTTTCTGACCCTAGTGCTTGATAATGGGTCATGAATTTATCAAATTCAAAATTAGCTTCCTCTTCTGTCAATCCCAAATTCTGAGCTGCCTTGCAGGTTTGTTTGTTGGGTTCAAAATCATCAGAGAGAGGAGCGGCGCGTTTTGTGCGCGCTCTCTCTGTTTTATTTATTTTGTTATTTACTTTGTTATTAGTGGCAACTGTAGTTCCCCTATGAGAGGAACTGTAGTTCCCCTGTGAAGGGAACTGTGGTTCCCCTATTGTGTTCTCAATGGGGAACTGTAGATCCTCTTCTGTGGATAAGTTTGTAAGGTGGTAATAATGCCGTCTGCCTATTTTTTCGACAAATAAGAGGCCGCATTTTTCAAGAAATTTGATTCGATTGCGCATGTGACGGCGAGTCATTCCTAGCTCGATGGCAATTGTTTCTTGCATAGGAAAAATACCCTTGATGCCTTTGTGACTAGCAAGGGTAATAAGAATTAGTTTATCAATGGGAAGAAGCTTATATTTTTTTGATAATTCATCACGCAGGAAGTTTAGAACCTGAAAGACTATATGTACTGTTTTGTTTTGCACCTTTATCCCTAGCGGAGCTTCTAAAGACTTGCAATCCGTGCAAGATCATTTAAAATTGCTCTGTCTGCTATGACACACATTAAATGGATTTTCCTTTGAGAGGGGAGTAACTAGCTCCCCTGATCAAGTTTTAAAAGAATAAGCCTAAATCCTCCCCAAATCCAGATTAACTTACCCATACAATCAATACCTAAGCTGTTAGTAATTTGTCCAAAACCACGTTATGATTATGTCTCTATCTACTTGACAAGGACGTGCAGCAATGAAAAAGAAAAAGGACGGAAAACCGGCAACAAAAGGCGAATTGAAAAAGATGAAAAAAGAGGACATGAAAGAAGATAAAAAGATGATGAAAAAAGTCGTAAAGGAAAAAAAGAAGGAAATGAAGAAAAAGAAATAAATTAAAGCCGGTTAAATACCGGCTTTTATTAGCTCTTCCAATGCATATTTTAAACCATTAATAATTTCAGAAACCGTATCAGGTTCGGCATGTATTATCGATAATAAAACAGCTTCTATCGCTCTAAGATGTGTTTTTTTACAACAATCATTCATTTTCATAATATTGGAAGCCAAGAGTTTAGCGTCAGTCAAACAACAATCATTTTCCCTGCACTCGCGATCGGTATTTTGCGTGCAAAATGCTTTCATTATCAACTTTCCTTATCAATATGTTCGGCATCTGCATATACCTGCTTTCGATAATGAATAAAATTATGAAAAACATCCGGCTCAAGTCCAACCCAATGCCATCCATTTTTACGTTCTGCCATTAAAATAAAATGATATCCATCAAAACTGACGTATAACCCATCACCTAAATGTGTTTTTTTAGAATATTTTTTTCTGAAATCTTCTCTTTTCATTAATAATGAACGCCTACATACTTTGTATCAGACGCCGTATCTGAAGCGCCACCGGTTATCACAGTTCGAGCAGTGATAGGATGTGTTCCCACGGCATGAAAAATAACATCTACGTCAAGAAAATATGTCTTCCCCCAGTGTTGCCCTGTAGCCAATCCAAGATGATCTTTAATAACCCTGCAATGTTCGGGTTGAGATTCCGGACAAAGCGAGACAGTCCATTGGTAATCCTTGAAGCCAGGCGTTGTATTGTAAATTGTAATGCCATGTACACTATGAATTGTCGTGGGGTAATTAATCTGGGTTGTAACATTTTGGGTGCCTGCAATAGCGACTGCCTTATCTGCAAGCTGTTCTGTTGCTGGCATCGCGATTGCGATCTGTGTTGTAGCCAATAAAGCCAACGTTAATAATTTCAATTTCATTATTTATCCTTAATATTTTGGTGTAGTAATATCCGTAATTGTAAGGCCACGGATGTTAAGCCATGTAAAAAACTCTTTGAGAAAGCTGTCTTTATGAAAGTAAAGCCGAGGGAAAAGGTCGCAGCCATCAATATGGGAAAGACGCGCTTCTTCGTCATGATCCATTTCTTTAAAAGCATGAAATTCTGTTTCACCGATCCATTTTATTTTACCGCGATCAGTGTAATTCGTTCGTTCAATATGATGTATTGTGAATTTGGTTTTAACGACAATGTAATATTGTTCCGAGTAAATCAATCCACCTAAAATACTTTCCAAATCTACGCCGTTTTTTTTGTTCATCCAAAATGACCCTTAATGAGTATTGCTGCAAAAGCAGTGGACAAGGTAAACATGAATCCCATTACCCAGCAGAATTGCGCCCATGAATTTTTTCTAACGTCTTCAATCCTGTTTTCCAGTCTTTCAAATCTTTTGTCTACAGCCTCAAATCTTTTGTCAACGACATCAAATCGTTTGTCGATGGCATCGAATCGTTTTTCGATTCTCATCATTGTTTCATTAATATGGCCGATGGATTGCTCCAGTAATGCCAGTCGTGTGTCATCTTTCATATTCTTCTCCGCTCTCATACCTCCTCCCTTAGGTTAAAAAGTCATCAATAGTTAATTTGATCCTGTGCTTTTTTGCAAGTTCAACCATTTTGCGTATATTGGGCAATCTGGGGCTTCTTCTTCCGGATTCCCAATTGCAGACAGTTGAGGTCGTGACAGAAAATATTTTTCCGAATTCTCCCAGTTGAAATCCGATCGCCAATCTCAATTTTTTTATATTCTCATTAACTTTCATAGTTACTCCAGATTAACGCGCTTTATATAATATTCATTATGCTACGGTCAAGCATTAGTTTGCAAAAGGAAAATTAAATTGCATACGAACAATGTATTGACATTAGTTTTCGTTTAGTCTATTCTCGTCAATGTTACATTAATTAACAGTGATGAGGAAAAAAATATGCACTACAATACAACAAACGGCAAGATGCTGTTGAAACCGGTTCAAAGGGATTTAACCACTATGACGCCATATAAAAATTTATATCGTTATATTCATGAGCTTATACAGGATCGTTCGGTATGGGACAGAGACCTCGAAAGCTTTGTTTTATCAGTCGATGATCTAAGCTATGAAGAACAGGGCGAGCTTGCCGCGCTCTTCCTTGAGTACAGCGACCGCGATACCACCGATTGCTACAAAAAACCCCATCAAACTGCAATAGATGATGATATTACCTGCTCCCTTCTGGCACTTCTGAAAAATGACACACTGGAAAGTCGTCAGGAATTTGCGAGCAATGTCCGTGAAAACACAATCAATCGTTTTAAAGCTGATATGCAGGATTTTATCAACCGCATCATTATCTGGAAGGAAGTCGCATGAAAGATCAAATCACAGCTTACGAAAGAACGCATTTCACACTGACACAACGTATCAAATATTTTTTGCAGGGGATTAAATAATGTTAACTATCGAACAAAAAGAAATCAGAAAACAGGGGCTGGGCGCAACAGATTGTGCGGTTGTTATGGGGTTGAGTCATTACAAAACGCCTTACGAGTTATGGCTTGAAAAAACGGGGCGCAAGGAAGAAGAAACGATCCTGACGAATGATCGGCTGCATTTGCGTCATGCTCACGAGGAAACCATTTCACGTGAATACGCAAGACGCAAGGACGTGAAACTTCGCCGCGTGAATCAAACTATTTTCCACAAACGATTGCCTTTCATGCTTTGTAATTT
>JGI26470J50227_1000490_pt1 | contig 16202 bp, 9 predicted proteins | sample FreactTroBogLake_FD_50227 | JGI IMG/M metagenome (IMG submission 50227) | reverse complement strand
CCGTCCATAACGGCCGCCCGGCAGGAGAGGCTGGCGTAGAGCTCTTTCTCAAGGTCGGCGACAGGTTTTGTGTTGGTGCGAAGGAAGTCGATGACCACCTTTTCCATCCCCGCCACGGTTTGGGGTAGGGAAAGGAGTTCAAATTCTTCCTGACCGACGGGGCGCAGGCCGATGCCCAGGGTCTTGTAGTCCCTCCACTGTTCGAGCAGAAGCGGGAGGACATCTTCATCGGGTGCGAACCGAAGGGGAAACAGAAGCGTCTGGACCCGGCCGCCGTGGTCCCGGAAGGCGTCGAACAAGATTCTCTCGTGGGCGGCGTGCTGGTCGACGAGGTAGAGGTTGTCCCCGACTTCCGCGACCAGGAACACGCCCAGCACCTGGCCCAGGTAACGGAAGTTGTCGGGTGCGTAAGGCTCCCGCAACTCCTCACCGGTCCCCCGTCCCACGGCATCCCAAGTGGCCACCGAAGGCCATTGTCCCCGGCCACGAAGGGGTGGTTGCGCTCTGGTTACCGCAAGTTGGCCCGGGACTTCTGACGAAAATCCCAACGCCTGTTGAAAGGACGGGACCTGGTCTGTCGGAAACCTCAGTTTCTCGGCTTCGAGGGTCGTTCGGAGGCTCTCCACGATCTTCTGATGGATGGCCGGCAGGGTTCTGAAACGGGCCTCGCGTTTGGCCGGATGGATGTTGAAGTCAACGAGAGCCGGATCGACTTCGAGGAAAAGGACGGCCAGCGGAAAGGCCCCTCCCGGAAGGTAACCTTCAAAGGCGTAGCAAAGCGCTTGAACCAGGGCGAACTCTTGAAGGGGACGGCGATTCGCGTAGATTCTGATTCCCCTTCGGTCCGACCGTGCTTCGGGGGGACGCAAGGCGTAACCACGGATGTGGAACCCTTCCGAATCGGCCTCCCAGGAGAGAAGATGGTCGGCCTTCCAAGGGGAACCCAGGACCGCCAGAACCCGCTGTGCTTCGGATTGCACCGCGTAGTCGAGTTTTCGGACGCCGTCGACCCACAGAGTGAAGGCGACTCCCGGGGCGCCCAGGGCCTTTTCATCGAGAACCTTTCGACAAAGAGTCCCCTCGGACGCCGCGGATTTCATGAACTTTCGTCTTGCCGGAAGGGTGGCAAACAGATCTTCCACCAACGCCCGGGTTCCCTGGACCCCCGGTTGAGCTTTGAGCTGGGGGGAATGCCCCTCCACCACGGTCAAGCGGTGAGCCAAGCCATCGGCGCCGCAGCTGACCACGGTCAGACGGCTGCAAGCGGCAATGCTCGCCAAGGCCTCCCCTCGAAACCCGAGACTCGTCAGGGTGTCGAGGTCCTCCTCGGTTTCAATCTTGCTGGTGGTGTGGGGAAGCCAGCATAACTCAAGATCGTCTTTCCCCATGCCGTGGCCGTTGTCGGTCACCTCCAAGCTCTTCAGACCGCCGGCTTCCCATCGGATTTCGATGCGCGAGGCCCCGGAGTCCAAGGCGTTATCGAGGAGTTCCCGGAGGACCGCTTGGGGTCGGTCTACGACCTCCCCCGCGGCGATCTTCCGGGCGACGGAATCCCGGAGGACTTTGATCCTCCGGGAAGGAATTACCGTCACCTTACAAGGACAACCTAGTGTCGAGGCTGATCGTCGGCGCGATCCGGGGCAGGGCACCGTCGTACTGGACGTTCCCTTGTCCATCACGAACTGCGGAGGTGCTCACAGCGATGACCAGGTCGAGGCTCTGCACGAGACCGTAGACAATTTCGCCCTGGAGGACCGTGTTAGCATCGAAGAGATTGGTCCCATTCAGGATGGACTTTACGAACATGGTGCGCTCGTAGGAAATATCCCCTGATAGTTTGACAAAGGGAATTTTGTCCTTGGGGACAACGAACTTGAGTCTGAAGTAATCCCCGTTGAGGTCGAAGGAGAGCTTTCCTGTCGAGTCGAGGACCAGGGGATAGCGGTAGGCACCTTCCATCGTCAAGAAACCGAAGAGGTCGAATCCGGCGCTCCCGAAGATACCAAGGTTGAGCTTGCTGTCATCGGGCTTGTTCAGATAGTCCACCAGTTTCAGCAACATAGTCGTGCGGTTTCGGTAGTAGTTGCCTTGGAAAATCGCGTTGGTGTAGAGACCTCGTTCGGCCTGAAGGGATAGGCGGTAGTCGACGATGAAGAGATTCCCCATGATTCCTGTTTCACCACCCACACTTCCCAGCGTGGAGTCGTGCCAGGCGGTCTTGTAGTTGAACCCTTGGGAGAGTTTGACTGGATTCGATGGACTGCTGTCCGTCCTGAAGTAGGTGGCCAGGGTGTTGGCGTCAGCGAAAGCCTTCGTGCGGAAGACTCCCAGGTCGAGTTTAAAGAGCTGCAGGTCGAAACCTCCGACCAGAAGCATCGGATCGCCGTAGTATCCCGAAAGTTGACCGCCGCCGAACTTCGCCAGGTCTTGGTCGTTGGCCAGATGCAAGTCGTCGGTCGCCTGAACACCAAAGACGATCTGGTCGCCGACCAGATCGATGGCTACCCGTCCCCCCACCACCCCTGGTTTGGACAAATCATCCGCGAGGCCCTCGAAGGTAAACCCTCCGAGTTTGGCACCCGCATTTAGGCCGATCTTGCGGACCGCCGGGAAGTCTTGATCGTTGGCGAAGTTGCGGACGACGCTCCCGTGGCCAAGGGTCATCGTCTTCAGATTTCCGACTTTGAGGTAAAACGGATCAACGCCCTGGGTTCCCCATTCGAGGAACTTGATTTTCAAGGCGAGGTCGGTGGCGAAATCGGAAGCCTGGTTCACCAGGCCTGATTGATCGGTCCCGAAGGACCATTCGTTGTTGCCGGCGGGCCGGTACCAATTGTTGGTGTTGAACATATCGCTGGTGTAGACGACGGGTAGGTACAAACCCAGTTTGAATTTGTCGACGACGAGGACTGGCGAGAGCACCGCCTTGGAGTAGGTGGTTCCGTTGATGGTCACCGATCCGACTTCCATGCCGAAAACCTTCTTCAGGAACTCCATGAAAGGATCTTCGGCGGGGGTCGGTGCGGGCGCAGGCGCAGGCTTTTGATCGCTGGTGGCGACCTCGGTGGAGGTCTTCTCTTCTGCGACGGGGGCGACCTCGTGGCTGGGAACGTCCTGGGGATTCAGTTTGACGAAATCGAGATCGCTGAACAACTCGGCCAATTTCGTGGCATCCACCGGTGTGGACTGAAAGACCGGATCGAACGTGTTGGCAAACTCGTTCGCGGCAACGGGCACGGTGGCCCCCGTCGTGATGTTCGTGAAATCGACCTTGCCTTCCTGAACACAGACCCAGTCGTTGTTGTTGGCGGGGTCGAAGTTCATGGCGAAGTCGGTACCGCGGACTCCGCAGTTCGCGGTCGCGGTCCTGACGTTGTAACCCGGTGTTGCCGCGACGCCGGTGAGTTTGGCGGCGACGGTCCGGATCTTGCCTCCCAAGAGAGCGAAGTCGTTGCTTCCTGTTCCGTCGGTCTCCCTGAGGTTCTCGATCTTGAACGAGGTCGAGGCCGAAAGTTTCACAATGCTCCCGTTCGGAGTCAACCGGATTTCTGCGGTGGTTTTGAGAGTCTTGATGACGGTTCCGGCGGGCAAGATCAAGCCATCGGCGGGAACCAGGGTGTTTCCTTTGGCGTCGGTGATGATGACTTGGGTCTCATCGTCGGTGTATTCCAAGACCGCCTGGGCTTTCACGGGGGGAGCCTTCTTCGTGGTTTGGGCCGAAACAAACCCAGGAAGGAGGGTCAACAGTACGGCCAAAAGGGCGATGGTCTTTTTCATTCCTATCCTCCTAGAACAGCTTCACGGCGGTTTCGATGCGGGACGTCGACACCCAACGGTTGCCGGAGTTGCTCGCGGTTTCGGCGTCGGTCAGGTAACGCAAGTCGTAAATGACGCTCAGGGTCACCGCGCCTACGGTATAGCCAACCTTGGCTCCGATCAGGGCGTTTTCGGCGCTCACGAGCTTGTCGAAGCTCGTCAGACCGTTTTTGATGTAAAAGGCCTTGGCGTCGAAGGGGAGCAGGCCCGGCTTGAGTTGTGCGTACGATTGGAGCTGAGGTTGAGTGAGGACATTGGACTGGCTGGACCAGGGACCGGAAAGAACGGCTCCAAACGTGACAGCGTCACCCAGGACACTGGCTCCCAGGCTCGCTTGCCACCCGATGGTTCCGGGGACGTTGACGTTTCCGGTGTAGATGCCGTATTTGCTGACCCGATTGACTTCATACCCTTGGTCGAAGTAATCGGGAAGGAAGTTGTCTCCGAGGAAGCGGTTCGCCAGACCCCATTGCAAAAAGGTAAACGCCTTGCCGCCTACTCCGATGGAACCGCCGGGATTCTTCCCTTCGGCCACTGCGTCGGCGGTGGCCACCGCGGTGAACAGGTCGGAAGAATACAAAGGCACGAGGGTGTCGACGCCCATGACGGCCGCCGTTCCCGTGCCATACTGGGCCTTCAGTGCTGAGTCGGGTTCCTGGGCGTAGGGGTTGGTATCGGCGGCGAAGGTCAGGCCGAATTGCACTTCCTTGAGGAAGGCGTTGTCGGGAAGGAACAGGCCGAAGGGCTTGAGATAGGCTCGGGCCCCCAAGACGTCAAAGGTCGAGATGTTTCCCACGAACGATTCAAAGCCTCCGTAGGGAAACCCGATCAGTTCGCCGGACGCGTCGAGTTCCAATCCGATGTACTTCAGGTCAGGACGCAGGACACCGTTGTTGTACCCGCCGACAATGAACCCTGAACCCAAGGTAGTCGAGGGCAGGAGCCCAATTTGCGCGTAGAGCGGGTCGCCTTTGTGCCCCCAACGAACGTACAAAATACGAGAGAGGTACTTATCGACGTTTTGGCTTGTCGAAAGTTTGGAATCGTACCAATCCTCGGCCCGGGGATAAAAGCCGAAAGGACCACCGGGAGACTGGTAGAATTGGAAATGCAGGGAAAGGTCGATCCCCACCCCGAGGGGTCCGTAGCCGATGTCCGGAAGGAGTCCGAACGTGTTGTATGTGGTGCCCGAGACTGTTTCTGTTCCCAGAGCGGCGCCCAGTCCGAAAGAGAACTTCGGTCCGGAATCGCCTGAGGCCTCCTCGGCCGAAAGGGAGGAAAGGGCCAGGAGGCAAAAAAGAAGCACCCCGGCGATGCTGGCCTTGGGGACAGAAAGTGTTTGGCTCATACGACACTCCTTTGGTCAAACTATAGCACATCTGTGGTCATTAAAAGGCAAGGATCAGGTCGAGGGAAGCTTCCAACCCGACCTTATACAGGTTCACCTGCCACTGTTGGCCCCACGCCGTGGTTAAGTCGAATTCACTCTTATCGGAAAGGAGAAACCGACCTTTCCACACGATCTCAAGGTTCCTGATCTGGGGAGCCAGGGGCCAACCCAAATCCAGGGTCGAAGAAACTTCCTGGACAAACAGTCTGTTGAAATGCCGGGGGCTGATCCACACGGGAAGGTCAAAAGGCAGGCCCGCAGGGCCTTTGAAAGTCCAATGGGGTTTCAGGGTCAGGGATTGCGTCCAATCGGACCCGTTGTTGAGGGTCACGGTTTGCTGGATGGGTGGACCCCAGGTTCCTTTGTAGACGACCGGAAGCCCTACCGATTCCGCCTGGGTCAGAACGAGGTCGCTCCGGGTGGTCACCCCCAGGGACGTCACGTTGTCGGCCGTCCTGGTACCCACTCCCCAACTCCCATCGACGGACCAGGCCCACGTGTCTGTTCGATACCAGGTGAATACAGGATCGCTCCCCAGGGTTCCGAACAGGTTGTTTGCCCTGGTCACGAGGGAGGTCGAGGTCGTCATGGCCCTGAACTCAGCACCAGAGTCCCATCCCCGATTGGTGGTCAGCTGGACCAAACCCGACGAGGGTACCACCAAGTCGGACCAGTCGGAGGCCGGAGTTCGATCCAATTCCAGCCCGACGGTGGACAGAACCGAACCGGATACGATTCCCACGGGAGCGCTGGACCAGGGCGAGGCGCTGGAGAATTGTTCGACGAAGGGAACGCCCAGCAGACCGCGAGCTGTGATCTCGGCCAAGGCTTGATCGACCGAGTCTCGGGGAGCGGAGGGGGAATTCAGATTGTAANCCCCGTCGGTTTCCCGGGAAACCGACGGGGTTAGCGTCCAGTTGGACTCGGGGGACGGGTGGATGGGAAACCTTAGGGTCCAGCGGCCCGAGGGGGTCCAGATGGTCGTGGAACCCTCCGCCTGGGTGGTCTTCGCCACCGCATCGATTCCCAGTCCCAGAGGGGTCGGATCGATCGAGAACGTCGACTGGCCTTGGAGTTGATAGTACGACGCGATCGTGGCCGGGGGCGACAACCACGACCAGCTGTCGACCCAGGTCTGGGCGAATCCGGAAAGGGGATAAACCAGAACCGAAGACTGGTCCCAGGAAGCCAACGCCGAACCCTTCCACCCCTCGGGTAGCTCTGTGGGTGTCGTCCAGCCGGTCCTGTATTCCTGGCTCAGCGTTGTCGGTGGACCCGAAGCCTTGGCCGATGCCAAAAAGGTACCCGCCCAGGGAACACCAGCGGTTACCTTTTCGGCGCGCAGGCCGTAGTCGCTAAACTGGTCGGACAGCTCCAGGGACGGGCCTCCACTCCAACCCAGGGGGAGCGCGGCCGTGTAGGCTCCGTGGGTGTTGTTTCCCAGTGGCGTATGGGCGTAGAGGGCTTCCCCCGACGCGCGGAACGGACCGAAGCTGCCGCTGAGGTTGGTCAGCCCGCTCCAGCCCAACGTGTCCTCCTCGACCCCGTCCTGGGCTGTCTTCAGCCCCAAGACCACCCCCGAAACGAGGGGGAGTTCCGACGACGGCCAAGGGGTGGTCTGCGTCCATGTGGCGGACGCTTTTGTGTTTCCGATGGGTTCCCAGACCGCGTCGGTGGCTTCCACCTCGGTCAGCAAAAGGGTGCCTGAGGAATCGCCGGTGGTCGAACCCTTGGTCAGGACCATCCTGTCCCACCCGGTGGCGCCGGACTGGGTCGAGACCGAAGCCCCGGTCGCGGGGACCCCGTTCACGGTGAGGACTCCGGTTCGCAGGCTGAGTTTGGCCGTGGCCCAGCCCGAGGTGACGGGGGCGATCCAGGTGGCGGTCACACCATGTCCTTGGGCGTCTCCGAGAAAAAGCGTCAGGGGGAGTGTTTGGGTCGGCGAGTTGGTGTTGAGCACCTGATATTGGAAACTCAAGGAGCGATAGGCCCGGGGATCCAGGGTCGGGTTACGACCTTCCACCGACCAATGGACCCGGTTACTCCAGGTGACTTCGAGGTCATGGCCGTTCGTCCGCACCGGGTCCGCATACTCGACAGGGGAGAGCGCCGAACCCGCGGGGGCCGTTTCAGGGACCACCGACCAGGTCGATCCCTCGAAGATGACGGGGCCCACCAACAGCGTCTTGGTCTGGACCCCCGACCAGCCTGTGGGGGTCGCCATCACCAGTCTCCAGCCTGTGGCATTGGTGAGCTTCTGCCGGTCGGCGGCGGTCAGGGTCAGGGTGACCGTCTGCCAACCCGAGGAGGTGAGCGAGAAGTTGGTGGCGTCGAGGCTCAAGGGATACACCACAAGAGAACCGTCCTGACCGGCCGAACCCGAGCTGTCGGCGTCGTTTCCCCAACCGCTGTTCTCGGGGATGGGAAAGTACTGACCCAGTCCGTCTTTCTGGTTCTGGAACGGCAAGGCCGGGTGGGACAGGTAGGTCACCGACCTCACGGCTCCGGTACCGTCGAAGTTCCTCGAAAGGTTCCCCGCTTCAAGGAATAATTGGGCGTTGCCGCCGGTGCCGGTCAGCGTCTGGGGGACCCGAAAGGTAACGGTGACCGCCGTGGTGCCCGAGAGGTCCTCGGTCTTGCCTTTGTTGAGGAAGACCTCCATCCCCGTCCATTGGTTCACGGCCATGTCGCTCTCGGCGACGATCAGCCTGTCGGTTCTCTGGCCATCACCCAGAACGTAGTAAGGTCCTATCCAGCCCCCCGAGCCCCAGGGCTGTCGGGCGGACAACGGGTTCCAGGGGCCGAGGGTGGGGCTACCGGTCAGGGGGTCGGTGGACCAAAAGTCCTTGAAATAGGTGGGTGCGCGGTTGAACTCATTGAAGGCAAAGCCCGCCGTCGATTGGAGTTGAGAATCGGGGGACGCCGAGGGACGAAGGGCGTCGCCGTCAAGGTTTGCCCGGTTTCCTGAATCGGACTGGCCGTACAGCATCCGAACTCCCGTGCTGTCGGAAAGGCGGGCACCTCCGGTCGCCGCAAGACTCCAGTCCCATTCGCCATTTTTTCCCGACCAGGCCACCGTGGCGGCCAGTTGTCCGGGTGACTGGAGGTTCTCGGTGGTCGACGATTGCTGGCTCATGTTCCATTGGCCCTGAAGCGCCCATTCCAGGTTTTGGTTTTCAGCGATGTCCCAGCGACCACCCTGCCAAAAAGCCAGGTTGGTGGCAGGGTCGGCCGATTTGGCTCTCTGGTAGCTGATCTCCACCAAGTCGGTATCAAAAACCGGCACGTCAAAGGTCAAAATCCCCGTCTGTTGGTCAAAGGCGAAGGTGGTGGTCGCCACCCCGTTTCTGGTGACCAACAAACTTGAGCCAATGATGTCGTTTCCCAGTACGTAGGCCGTGGCAGTGGTCGTCAAGGGAAGGTGAAAGGACCAGTCGAGGGTGCCGGGGACCGGAGGTGGGGTTCCTGCCCCCCTGGTCGCGGAAGAAGAAGGATAGATCCCCGGATATTGGGAAAGGAACGGGGCCTCCTCGACCCCGCTGACCGCAAACCAGTCCTGGAGAGGGGAATATCCGACGGTCCAGCCGGGGAGAGCCGACGGCGTGGTCGCCTTGTCGTCGTAGAGGACGATCGAACCGGTGGCCCCCTTCGCCATCGGGTAACGGTTGCGGATCTCGAACGGCGAAGAATACCCGGGTTGGGTCAAAACGTACCAGCTCCCTGGTCCCAGGGCCGGATCGATCTGGGCTGTCGCCGTCAAACCCAGCAGCGGCGTCGGCGCGTTGGTCCAACCGGTTCCGTTCCAAGAGACAAGGTAGCGTTTTGTGGCCTGGGTCGGCAGGTCGATCTCTCCCGACGACGGGTCAAACGAGGCCTCGGTCGACAGAGCCAAACGGTAGCCGCCGCCGGTTCCCAAAGATCCGGCCGGGTCAGCGACCAGAATCTGGACAGAGGACCACCCGGAGCCGGGCAAGCGAAAGAATCGGTTCGTGATCCAGGCCTGGGGGCTGACCCGAGAGGTCGCCAGATCCACGTACCCCTGGAACTCCCTCGTCTCCCTGACCCCGGACTCATACCGAAGCGCGGTTTCAAAAGCGGTGGGACCGGTCGTGAACGCCGCTCCGACCGCGGCGTCGCCCCGGCGACCTTCCGAAAGCGTCTGGCCGGCTCTGGTAGGAACCGCAAACGGGGCGTCTCCGGCTTTGACCCATTGCACAAACTCCCCGGGTTTCCCCACGTATCCAAGCTCAAAGGTTCTGTCGGCGAAATCGCCCCCGAAATTGATGTCGATGTAGTACCGCTCCATCAGCCAGAGGGTCAGGGTAAAGTCTGGAATCTGTGTAAAAACGGGACCGGTGTCGTAGCCGGGATAGCCCAGGCCGGGAAGGGCGCCTTGGGGTGAAAAGCCTTCTCCCCAGCCGGTCGCTAGCCTCGTGGTCCAGGTGCCGTCGGCCTTCAGAACGACTCCGACATCGCCGATCTTCGAATCGAAAAGCGATTCCGGGGCTTCGGGAACCGGCGGGGGAGGAGCCTCCGCGTCCTGGCCGTGGAGGGCCAAGGCGGCACCGAGAAAAATCACGCTGGAGAGGAGCCGGAAACGGTCAGTCACGGGGGAAGAGGTACAGATCCTTGAGACGCGTCGATGCCGTGGTGTTCACGAAATCCACGAACTCGGCATCCGCGGTGACGGCGATGGTAAAAAAGTATCGAAGGGGTTCAAACCGCGGATCATCGACCCGAAGTTCCAACTCAACCGACCTGGATTGTTCCCCGGCGCCCGCCGTTTGGGGGTGGGGCCAAAACAAGTAGGTTCCAGCGGTATTCAGAACCAGTTGGTAGGGGTTTTGCCAGTTCGGATCGATGACTTTGACCAGTTGGCCATCTTGGTAGAGCCCCACCGTCAGATCGTGGACAGGTTCAAAATTCACCCCGTTGAACATCCGTCNAATGATCGAAGGAAAGTTGAAGAACGGTCCCTGCCGGTCGGGGCCGAAGGTTCCTTCGGTTCTCGCCCGGCGGTGGAGTCCCACGGACTCCATTCCTTCCCTGACCAACCGGGTGATGTCGGCCAGCTGTTGGGCTTTCTTTTGAAAGTCCAGCGTTTCGTTGTGGGCAATCCCCCGGCCTGAAACGACATACATGGGCGGAGTCCGGTTCAGAACGTAACAAATCACATCGAACTTGCTGCCGGGGTCTTGGTCAAGGGCGAGGTTTTGAAGCCGGGAGGCGTCGGAATACAACTCTTCGACCTTCTGGACCACCAAATCCTTCACCAGGTTGTGGACGCGCATGGGTATCCCCCTTACGGTAGTGTACGCCGGGCGGTTCCCGAACACAAGGTCACAGGAAAAAGCGCTCGGGATGTCGGATCTTTCCCTTCAGAGCCCGGGGAGTCACCAACCGCATCCTCTTCAGATTGGTGGTGAACCCCTGGACGACGCTGCGGTCAAACACCGAGCCGGAATCCATGAACTCGATCTGGCGTCCATCACGGATGATGGGCAGGTCGACTTCAAAGGAGACCGAGTGGGGAACGTCGATCGTGACGTCTTCCGGGTCGAGGGTCAACCCGGATTCCTTTTCCAACTCTCGGCGGATCTCATCCTCGGTGGCGAGCTTGTCGAGGGGATCCCGGATTCGGAGGTTGAACAGGCCGTGCTCGTCGAACTGCTGTTCGTACAGAGCGACGTAGGATCCCGGTGTCTCGGCGACGGCGATCTTCTTCAGCGTCGGATGGTCGTAGCCGGCCATCTTGGCGGCAAAACTCACGTCGTCTTCACCGTAGAGCTCCTCGGGCTTCAGGGCACCGGCCCGGAGCGCCAGACCGAGGGCCTTCTTGATCACTGCGGAAGGTGCCCTAACGCCTTTGTGCCAATACACCGATTTGTACATCAGGTATTTGGAGAAAAGCAGGTGCTCCACCGATTGGATGCCCTTGGGAGAAAGCCCGATTCCCAGTTCTCGATGTGGGATGATCTGGCTGATGATGAAGTCGGGATCCTGGATCCCATACGGAATGCCGCAGAAGTAGGCATCGCGGTTGAGGTAATCGAGTTTGTCGGGGTCGAGGACCCCCGAGAGCAGACGCCGAAAAAACCTCACCTGCTCCTTAGCGGGTGGGTAGTCGAGGCTGTGGTCGACGATGGCGGCCACCAGCGCCGGGTCAGTGCCGACCTCGTGCCGAATCAACGGGGTCAGCTCGCTGTTGGTCAAAGCCCTGGCGGTCAGGTGCTCGTGGTCGACTACGTCGAGCCCATCCTCGAGAACGTGGGCGTAGGGAAAATGCCCCAGGTCGTGGAACAAGGCCGCGCAGAGGAAGGCCTTCACCCCGTCGAGCGTGAGGTGGTCGGGGTAGGCGGGAGAGAGCGTGAGGGAGTGGATGATGCGTCTGGCCAGGTGAAACACCCCGAGGCTGTGGTTGGCCCGGGTATGAACGGCCCCCGGGTACACGAGCACCGCAAGCCCGAGCTGTTTGAGCCTCCCCAGCCGAACAAAAGGTGCCAGCCGGACGGCCTTTTCCAGCGCCGGAGTCAGGTAAATGTGCTTCCAAAGGGGATCACGGATCGGGTTCGTGTAGTCCCGTTCCAAGTGCCTCAGGATCTCTTCATGAGAACTCATGCGGCCGATTGTAGGGGCTCCTGGACGGTGTGTCCAGACTTCGCTACGCTGGATGTGTGAAACGCAGACTTATGATTTTCATTGTGATCGGGTTGGTGGGCTGCTCCTCCCCGAAACCGGTGGCCCCTCCCGTGGTCACGCCTCCAGCGGTACCGGCCCCCGCGCCCGTTGCCCCTGGTCCGGTTCAGCCAGGGCCGGCGACCAGGACGTTCGACGAGTCGATCCTCCATGGAAAGGAATTCCTACTGCAAGTGAAGGGTCCCGCGGTTCCCGAGGTTCGAGATCCGGTGGTCGGCGCCCTCAACCGGGATCCGGAAGTCCAGCTCGTGGTGGAGGCCCTTTTCCGAGCGGCGGCCTTGGGGGAGCTGGATCCGGACACCCTCGTCCCCCGGTGGTCGACGTACCTCCAGACATGGGCCAAGAAATACAAAGCGGAAGGGTTGGAAAAGGGGACGATCCGAGTGGGGACGGTCCAAACCAAGGGCCCCGGCGGCGTCTTTGTCCCGGTGCGGGTCTTCACGACAACCAAAGATCTCGCCGGTTGGGTCGACCTGGACCCGGAGGAAGACCGCTACCTCGTCAGCGACGTCCAGGTGGTCGAGAGGTCCCCGAGGCAGGGTCCCATCGACCCGGAATCCCCGGATCAGTCGATCTCGAGTCCCACTCGGCGCTGAGGGAAGGTCTTTCCGACGGCCACGGCGTTGTGCACGTTGTTGAAGACCACGCCGTCGTTCCAGTACTCCACCGCCGCGAACATCGCGTTGCCGCCGTCGTGCTCGTCGCTGCGGGTGGTCCTGTACGAGACGTAGTTTCCCAAATCGTCAAAATCCTGGGAAAGGAACGCCTCGACCCGTTTTCGGTTGAACAGATTCCATTCCTCGATGCCTTGGAAACCCTCGCCCTCGTCCTCAACGATCAAATGGGCGTGGCCCGTCGAGAACGAGTACCAGACCCGGATTTTTTTTTCGGGGTTGTTGCGGTTGCCATGTTTGACGGCATTCTTGATGATTTCACTGATCTGCTGTTCCAGAAGGTTGATTTCCTTGATTTCCGGAGGAGCTTTCTGGACGACCAGGAGGGTGAAGTATCGAATTTGTCTGAAATCTGAAGGAAATTCCTTGAAGAACATCCCGGTCCTATCAAACAGAGGGTGATTTTCGTTGATGATCAGTTCTTTGATGTCGTGGGACATGGTTTCCTCGCTCAAGGCGTCGCAATTTTCTGGATGGCATCCTCGACGGTGCCGGCAATGGGGAAATAACCCATGAGTTTTGTGAGCTCAATGACTTTTTTCACCGATCCGTGGATGTTGCAGATCATCAAACGGAGGTTCATTTTCTTGATGGTCGAACAGATGTAGATAAGCGCCCCGATTCCCGACGAATCGATGTAGTCCACGTTTTCCATGTTGATGATGAAGCGCTCGACTTTCTTTTCAAGCATCTTCATGACCAATTCCTTGAGCTTGTAGGAGTTGTAGAGGTCCATCTCACCGTTCACGTCGATGATGTAGGTCTCGCCGTGCTTTCTGATCTTCAGATCCATGGTCAAACCCCTCTCTAGCCGTCGATCTTCATCAGAACGAAGGTCTGGTCGTCGTGCTGTTTCGCCTTTCCGACGAAACTGTTCATGTTCTCGATGATGGTGCGCTTCAGTTTCTCGGGTGGAAGCTCGCAATGGACCAGGATGACCTGCTGGAGGGATTCGAGCGAATACTGCGTCCCCTGGTCGTTCATGGCTTCGATGATGCCGTCGGTATAGAGTACCACGATGTCGGCAGGATGCAATACGGTGTGCAACTGACTGTACTTGGTTTTTTTCTCGAGGCCGATGGGAATGCCCTCGGTGTCCAGCGTTTCAAAGGTCTTCGAGGCGGCGCGGAAGATCAAGAGCGGGTGGTGGGCGGCGTTGGAATATTCCAGCCTGTGGTTGACGAAGTCATAGGTCAGCAACGCCACGGTGGCGAACCGGTCGAGGCTGACCTTTCCTGCGATTCCCCAGTTGACGATGTCGAGGATTCGGCTCACCGACATTCCCGGCTGGTGCGCCACTAGGTGGATGATCGTCCGGATCATGACCATGACCAGCGACGCGGGAATCCCCTTACCAGCCACATCACAGACCGCTAGGAGGATCTGGCCCTTGCGGATGTTAATGATGTCGTAGTAGTCGCCCGAGACGCCCTTGGCGGGAAGGGAGAAGGCCGCGAGGCTGATGCTGCTGACCCGGGGAAGGCTACTCGGAAGAAGCTGTCCTTGAATCTCCGCGGCGATGCCGACTTCCTTCTCCATTTCTTGTTTTTCCAGCAGCTGGAGGTAGGTAAAGAGGCTGTTGATCGTCAGGGACGTGTAGTCGGCGAACGTTCGGATTTGGCTGAAATGGTCTGCGGTGAACAGGAAGTTTCCCCGGCGGCTGACGACGGCCAGCACCCCGAAGACCTTTTTGCCCTGCATCAGCGGGACGAGGATGATCGAGGCGATGTAGATTTGGTCAAGTTGGGCGTTCTGGGCCATCCGGGGGTCGTCCCTGGTGTCCCGGATGTAGATGCCCTGGTGGGTCATCGCGCACTCTCCGACGATGGTCTTATCCAGGGGGATGGGGGTCGACTGAAAATAGTTGGCCAGGTCCTTGATCCGGAGTTTGACCTTGGCCGGCACCTGGTACGGTGGCGGAAAGTCCCCTTCCACGGCCTTGACCTTGAGCACGTCCTCGAACTCGTCGACCAGGAAGACCGCCCCGCCGTCGGCGTTGATGGCTTTTACCGCGGACCGAACGACAAAATCCAAGACCTTGTCCATTTCGAGTTTCTCGGAAATCGCGTTGCCGATCGTGATCATGAACTCGAACAGCGATCCGAGGTTCTTTTCCATGGTCACCAACTGCCGATTCTTCTCGTCTTCCACGAACCGTTCCCAAAACGAAAGAGTCCAGGAATGGACCAGGTTTGCCAGGGGAAAAGCCAGCATCTGGACAAAGGGGCTGAGGTAGCCACCCCAGGGAACCAGGACCAGAGCGACAACCTGGAGTCCTATCATGGCCTGAACCAGCGACCGGCGGGAGGCCATGATGACCGAAGATCGTTCGGTGTTGAATTCGGAGACCGAGTACAGCCGAATGGCAAACTGGATCCAAAGCAGCAACAGGACCGCCGGACCGGCCGCGCCTACCCAAACCGGCCAAGCCAGGATGGGGCTGAGGATTCCGGGGACAAGGGCGCAAAGACCCGCGATCCAGAAGAACACAGGGACCTTGGTCGGCGGGCTTGAGGCCCCCAGAATCCGGTAGTGAAGGTACAGCACCCCGAGCCCCTGGAGGGCGGGAAAAACCCAGACAAAGGGAAGGAAGAACAAAGCCAAATCGGTGGCAAGAAGAACAAGGGCCAAGCGCCGAAAATCCGATAACACAGGAATTTCGGCCTGGGAGCCGATCTTGCGGAGATACACGAGGAGAACCAGGGCCGAAAGCCCCTTGGCCCAAAACGAATTGTTGATGATGCTGAGGATGAAGTCGGGCATGGAGTTACCGGGTGCATAGTACCCCCCTGTCGGGAAATCCGTCAAGCTGGGATTTTTTTCCACCGAAACTCAGAACATGTTCTTCGTCATGGTTGAGATTTCTAACTATCGGCAATTGATCCGATTGAGGGCCGACGAGGCCGCCGACGTACGCGGCCTCCTGGAGCATTTCTGCCTCAACCGGGGCGGTCAGCTGGCACGGGAGCAGAACGGTTTTTTTCTTTTTAAGTTCCATCCACTCCGAGAGAAGGTTCTCGACCAGGTGTCGGATTTTGTCTTCTTGACGGCCGAATCCCTGCAAAGGAAGGAGGAAGACCTGTTCGGCTTCAGCATCCTCCTGGACCAGGACGATCAGGCAGACGAAACCGGGGTCTTCAACCGTCTCAAGTCTTTGCTCTTTACAGCCCCCCGGGAGGGAAGGATTTGGGCAGGGCCGGATGTTCTTCCGGTCTTGGCCTCGGTGCTCCCCGTCTCGAACGAAACCCCGCTGGCAGAAATCCTGGGTCCCCCGAGCCGGGACGACCTGGTTCCGTTGTCGGTGGACCTGCTCCTGGAAATGACCGGTTGGGTCGAAGCCTTGAAGACTCCTTTGAGTCGACAACTGGCCGAAACCGGAGAGGGTCGTCCCGGGAAGATCCTGCGGTTGAAGGGAACCCACCTCACCGAGAAATACTTCGTTTTGCGGACCGTCCTCCACCAGATCTACGGAGTCCAGGACGACTTTCCCGTCTTGTTTCCGTTGGAGGAAAGCCGGGATTTCCTCTCGCAGTTGCTGGCCCGGGTGGACCCAAGGTTGGCCGGCGAGGGGCCGGCTCCCGCCGAGGCCTCTTGGAAGACCCTGCTGGCTAGCCAGGGCGGCGGGG
>JGI26470J50227_1000489_pt1 | contig 16204 bp, 13 predicted proteins | sample FreactTroBogLake_FD_50227 | JGI IMG/M metagenome (IMG submission 50227) | reverse complement strand
TTTCGGTTCTGCACCTAATAATTTATTTACATCATAATTTGGGGGTAAATTTTGCGAAGCAGTTAAATTCGATTGACCATTTGAAGATGTTGAATTGCTTTGAGAAGGTGTATTTGCGCTCCCGTTTTTTTTTACGGCACTTGAAAAGTCATCGGGGGTAACATTAAATCCCCCTACTTTTTGTTTTAAAGCATTATATACGTTAGTCCTATATGTATCATTTGTGGATATGGCTTTTCTAAAATCTTCTGTGGTAACATTAAAGCCACCTACTTTTAATTTTAAAGCATTATATACCCTATCTACATAATCAGGTGTAGGTTGTTGTGGTTGCTGTTGATTATCTGTTGAAGATTCTACTGTACTATTATCTATTGTTTCGTCTGCCATACTATTTTATTTTTCAATAAATTCTTGTGTATTATTTGCATTTCTTAAATAAGGTTTACCTAATAAAGATAATGCAGCTTTATTGTTTGCATTATTATTTAAAAATACGTCATGGTTCATATCGAATGTAGCTTGACCATATCTTGTTCCTTTAGATTCTACATTAGTAGGATTTGGCAATAAAGATACTGCTTTATCGAATGTTTCTTTATCAGGTAGAAAATAATATGCCCCTTTACCACCTTTTTCATCTCCCCGAACATTAACTATAAATTGTGTCCCTGGCGTACTATTTTTTTGTGTCGGATTCGGTTGGACTGGAGGTTGCATAATTGGTACATTTTGTGGTACAGGCGGTGTTAACAATGACTTAGCCGCATATAATGTTCTAACCCCTAAATTACCATCTGCAAATTTACCTGATGCTGTATCACCAAACCTTTGTTTTATTTCATCTAAAACGGAAGGATTATTTTTCTTTAAATAATTTTCTAAATCAGTTTGAAAGTTGATATTACTATCAGTTCTAAATCCTTTGTCTTTACCTAATTTTTGTAAATCTGCTATATTTACATCTTGCGGTAAAGCATTAAATTGTCCTGTTGGTGTAATACTTCCTTGTACTGTTTTACCACCATTATACCTTACTAATCCTTTCTTATCCCCATCATCATCATTGTAATAAAGTCCACCATCTTCGGCTACATTAGGTTGTTTAGGAAGTGTTTTTACAATATTACTTATTTTGTCATTATTACCTTGTTTAAATAATTTCAATACCCTATCTCTCCATCTTTTAGGTATAATGGCTTCTTTACCATCATCACTTTTTATTTTTAATTCATCCCCTTCTGCATTTACAGGCTGTCCATTGACTTGTGTATTGATACCCCCATCATCATGTGATGCACCTTGTAAATCGTCTGATATTGTCCATGAAGTGCCATTTTTAATGGGTGCTTTTGTAGTTAATCCGTCTGCTGCTTTTTTAGGTTTTACTTTAGGTGTCCCATTACCTACATTAATATCATCAATACCTAAATCTTTTGCATCAGTATGTAATAATTGCTGTTTTGCTTTTGCCCCTTTGTTAACCCCTAAATTAATATCTTGTGGGCTATAAGTACCTAAATATTTAGCAGGTCTATCTTTTTCATCTAATTCATGTAAATCAAATGACCCATCTTTTCTTGGTAAAACCCCAAATTCAGTAATATTTCTATTTATAGGATTACTCCCCGGATTATTAGCATCTATTTTTTTAGACCCTTTTTTAATGCCTTCTTGATATAAGAAATCAGCAGCAGCAATAGGTAATTTACTTAATCTTGCCCCATTAGGGTTATTTTTCATTTCATCAGCTAAAGGTGTAGCCGCATCCAATACATTAGCTTGGTTATCATTATTATGCTGTTGTATATCATAATCCGTGTTTGACCTATGTGTTTTTCTTATAGCATTTTGTTCATAATCAATTTGCTGTTTTTTCATTTCCAACTCATGCTGCTTCTTTGCTTCCCAATCCATTTCAGGTTTTCCTTCATGTGGTCTATAATTAGCATTTCTATCTAATACCATTGCTGTTGCTAATTCTTCGGGATGCTGTATATCAATATCTTTACCATAGTATTTTTTAATAATCCCGTTATAATGGTCATATATGGGGTTGGTAATTCCATTACCTACTGTTCCATGTTCATTTATTAATTTATGGACTTCCCCTGCAAGTGTTCCGTTATTATATAAACTTTCTCCCATTGCTGCTGCTCTCCCTAATTCTTCCTGTGTAGGTACATGAACAACTGTTGTATTCTTTGTAAAATCAGGATTTAAAGTACCATATTTTCTTTGGGACATATCTTCTATCCCTGGCATTGTTGTGGTAATAGCTTTGGTTAATTTAGCATCTTCATCAGCATTAAGTTCTTTTGGGTCAAACATATTACTGCTTAAATCTGATTCAGATAAAGAAACGTGTTTTGGGTCATTAATTGGTAATGATTGTTTGTCTAATAAATCCCTACCTGCTTTAGATACTCTTGCAGACTTAACAGGGTCAAATCTTAATTTATTAGCTAAAGCATCTATTTTAGCTTCATTTTTAGATTGCCCAACTAACCCCATAGCTTTATTATATAAGTCATTGCTTTCTCCCCATGCTTTACCATTATCTAAATCAGGGTGTTGTATAGCATCTTTATTTTGCTGCCAATGACTTTGCCAATCATTTTTAGCTTGCATTAATGCACCAACATCTTGACTTCTCATCCCTGCTGGGGTTAATGACCTTCCCTGTTCTTGCATTTGTTTTGAAAAAGCATCTCTTTGCGCTTGTTGATGTGCAAGCATATTAGTATAAAAAGTAGTAAATGGTGTTGTATTTAACACTACATTACCACCTGCATACGGATTACCTACTATACCTGTTGAATTTGCCATTTAATAAGATATTTTTATAAGCCTGATATTGGATTCCCCATAAATTGTTGTGGTGCATTAGGATATATAACCCCACCAATAGGGTTGGTACTTTGTTGACCTAATGACGGTGTTGTATAATTTGTTGGTACACCATTATCTATACTTCCTGATTGACCACCATTTGTAAACCCACTATTAGGATACATTTTACTTGCCATTCCTGTTTCTCCTAATGTCTGTCCTGCACCTGCAATATTTTGAATACCTGCATTTAATTGCTGCCCACCTGCACCTGCTTTTAAAGAATACAATTGAGATTGTTTTTGATAAGGCATCATTGAATTAATACCAAATACATATTGGTCATTTGCATTTTTAGCATTTGCGGCTTGTCCTAATTGAGAAAACCTTTGAGCATTTTGCTGTTCTGCTGCTGCCCCTGCTGATTGTAAAGCATTATTAGTTTGTTGGTTTATTGCGCCTATGCTTGATACCCCACTTCTTCTATCGGTAGCTGCATTAATTGCAGTAGCTTGATTATTTAAAGCATTTTTTTGCTGTATTTGGTATAATCTTGAATTGTACGGGCTTGCTCCATACCTTGCCAATGCTTCTTGGTAATAATCATTAATAGATTTACTTGGTGAAACAGTAGGTGTTTTCAAGTTTTCAAGTCCTTTAATGGCATTATGTTGTTTAATGCCTCCTGAAATAGCCTGATACAATCCTGTCCCCCCTTGTACTCCTGCTGCTGCAATAGTTATATATGACATTGTAATGTATTTTTATTGGTATCTATTAATTTTTTATAGTCTTTATTGATATTAGTTCCTGTAATACAGTTGATATGTGGTTCTAATATAGTATCTTCTATCTTTTCAAGTAGTAAATTTAATTCATTTTCTGATAACTCATTTTCATTTCCTTTAATAAAATCTAATGGATGAAATGTAGTCCATATAGTATCTTCTAAAATATATAATACCCTTCGTGTCCCCGGTTGTGTAATCCCTGTATATGGTGCTTTTATTTCTACCCATTCCCAATTATCAATTTTAACAGATACACTACCTAATGTTACTGAATAAGGGTGCTGTGTTTTATGTATTTTAGATGTTATTAAAGTTCCTTTCGGCATAAATATCTGTCTGATATACATTCTATCTGTAAATAAATGCACTAAAGGACAATCAATTAAATTATCAGAATGAAGCATGGCTTCTTCAAGTTCATCAATACGATTATCAATATTTCTTTTTATGGCTTCCATTATCTATTATTTAATTGACTTGGTGTCCATTTTACGGAAGGGTTAATAATATAAGCAAATAAATATCCATCAGTTACCTGAAAATTTATTACAATGAATGTACCCTTTAAAAAATCCCCATTAATAAGACCGTTAGGACTATCAGCATCCCTTAAAAATGCTGCTTGATATTCCCCTTCAAGTAATTTAAAATCAGATTCTATTAAACTACTTACCTGTGGACTTCCTGTTACTGCATTTAATTGGGTATATATCAAAGGACATGCCCATGCAACATTTGAATTTATCTGTAAATTTCTCCATGTCTTTTTTACTTCATTGAAATCATTAAATACTATTTCTAATTGTGGAATATATTGTGTATTATAATAATTACAATAAGTATTAGCATTGTTATGTACATATAACATTCCACCATACCATGAATACAATACATTTTCAGCACATAAAGCATTATCAGGGGCAAAGTCGTAAAAAGAAGGGAATTGGTTTGTCCTTTCTATAAAAGCTAAAGTTTCTCCATCAATAGTGCTGCTTCCATATTGTCCAGGTTGTGCAATAAATAGAACTTCACTATCCCTATCAGATAAGAAATTATATACTGCTATTAGTTTTGAAGTGCCACCTAAATATTCATAAGTATTAGTATTGTAAGCAGGTAATGTTCCCCCTGCCCATGTTTGCACTTTAAATTCTTCACTTATAGGGTCTACACCATTTAAGGATAGTCTGCATAGGTATCCTTTTACAGGATCAAAGAAATAAAATTGATAACCGTTATGGCAAATGGCTGTACGTTGTGTACCAATACCATAATCTCCATCATAATATTGGATATTGTTTTGCGTAATAATTGCATCTGTTGTTATTAAAGTTGTTCCCCCTGTTTGATTTTTGATGAATTTACCGTAAACATTTGTTACCCCACATTTTCTGTTTTGGAATATTTTTAATTGTCTGCCGTTGACAATCATTCTTTGCACATCTCCGTATGATTTATCAAATTCATCAAAGTTATTAGGGTAAAATCTGTTTGTATTGTTTATTTGTGTTCCTAAAACGTATGGCTCTGAATATCTAAATAAGGTACTATAATACGTTTGTAATGATGTCCTATCTTGCACTTGTGGTCGTGAATTATTATTTGTATAAAGGGCATACGAATCGCTAAATGAAGCATCATATACATTAATAGTTGCAGTATTTAAAACATCAATCCTTAATGAAAATTGACCTATAATAAGATTACGAACGCCACTACCATCTACTCCTAAATTACTTACTATTAAAAATGCTTTATACCCTGCTGGTACTGTTATTGTTCCATCAAAATCATAATTGTAATCTTGTTGTGCAGTAGTTACTTTTTGTTCAGCTACTATTTGGATAAGTTGGGTATTAGTACCCCCTGAATTAACCATTTTAACATAAATACCCGAAGATGTTGTAGTTCCTAAACTTGCATTCAAAAATAATGTATATGCCCCCCTTAATCTTATTGTTATAGGATTAGAACTTGTATTGTTAAAAGGTGCATTATCGGAATAAAGTGGGTAATCAGTTAATACTATTGCAGGTGGNTTATTAGTTCCTGTTACTTCCTGATTTTGTTGATAACCAATTGTATAATTAGTAGTTACTGTTTCATAGGTTGAACTATTATAGTTAATGGCAAATGTGGTGTATTGATTACCAAAACTATAATTACCTGCTGGCAAATAATAAGTAGCCCCTATTGGTACATTCCTTGTTCTTAAAAATATATCTCCATCACTAATACCTATTTCATTATCTGCTATATTCCCCATGTGGTAAGCGGAACTTGTACCTGCATCACCTATGTAATATTGTTCACCTATTTCATAATATACATTACCATTAGTAGTTGCTTCAACGGGTGTTTGGCTTGCTAAGTTGTAAATAATAATTTGATAGTTTAAGAAATTAGGTGTACCATCAAATTTAAACGAAGTGTTGATATCTGCTGTTGGATATGCTATCTGTAAAAATGTACCATTTTTTTGAATACCTTCTAATATAGGGTTTTGAACAAGTCCCATAATAGCATAATCATGATTAAGTTGGGTATAAGTTCCTGTTGCACTATATACCCCAATTATCTTTACCCTATCCCCTTGCGTAAATTCATAAGAAACTACATCGGAAGTTGCTTGTATTTGTTCATTGTATAATTGTATGTTATCTATTTCTAAATAAGCATATTGATTGGATATGTATTGTCCTACATTGCTATAAGCACCGTTTGTTATCCACCAAAGATTTTTACTGTATGTAAGTGTATTTGTTCTTACTAAATGATAATAGGTAGCCCATGTGGGGGGTGTAATACCACTTAAATTAACAACTAAACCATACAAACCATAATAATTAGCATATATAAATGAATTACTTGTAGATATGTTTGCAGTAACGTCTGTTATTACCCCATTTGTACGCCCCTTAGCATCAAAATAAACTACTCCAAAAGAATATGCAGAATAAGGATAAAAAGAAGGCAACTGCAAATTTGTTGGTGTATCATCTGAATTACCAATAAAAGTTGACTGCAAAATAACATTCGCCAAACTAATAGTAATACTATTGCTTGCAGTTGATACTACTGTCCAACCTGCTCCTGTTGCGGCTGCACCTATACCACTTAATATTGTAGATATGCTTTCACCGGAATACGATGTACTACCAAAACTTTTATCAGTAGAACCTACTTTTGCTCTTACAGCAATAAAACCTAAACTACTATCTAAAGTTTGCGGTAAATTTGTTGTGCTGTTATTTGTGCCAACACCCGTAACATATAATGTAACCTGATTACTCCCTAATGGCTGAAAACCAAAAAATAAAACTCCATTAACGGTATATAATGAAGGTGTANNACCCCCTGATGTATTCCCTGTAATACCAAATGATGAATTGATATAATTATATCCTTCTGTTATCCCTGCATAAGATATAGTGCTACCATCAAGTAATGATTGACAATTAGCTTGCTGTGGTACTGCATCCTGTAATAATACAGTAAACTTTGGATCTGCTGTTATATAATTACCATTATTTGAGAAAGTAAACCTATAAATTGAATTAGAAGGAATACTAAAAAATGATTTTTGTAAGGTATCAACAATAAACCATTGTCCCGGTGTACCATTTTGTGTTTGTCTACCATATATACGAATAGACTTAACATCACTACCCCCTGTTTCCATATACAATGCTATTCGTGCATTTTCAGTTACAGGTGTANTTNCAGTAGGGCTAAATATAATAGTGGGTAAAGGGGTTTTGCTCCCTGAACTTACTACGCTTTCTTCATTGTCATCATAAATAAAACTATAACAAAATTGAAATAATGAATTAAGCAAATTGTTTGCTTGTGCATTTAAATCATTTTCATAAACACATTGGATAGGCATTACTGGGGGTGCTTTTGCCACATCAATAAAACTTCTATATACCGTTGAATATACCCCTGCTAAATACCTATCAATATTTAATTTAGTAGGTCTTAATTCTGAATCCACAAAAAATAATAAACTTCCCCCTGTATCAGTTGATACATTATAAGGTTCACCGTAAATGATATCTACCGAAGTAATATAGGTTTCTGCATTAAAATTTAAAATATCCCCATCTGTTCCAATTCCTGATTGTATTAATCTTTGTATTACCCCTGAAACTGTATTGTAAATATAAATGCCATGATTATTAGATGAATTATAATTAAACCAAAAGAATCTTTGATTAACAGCATCAAAATAACATCCTATACATTTATTTGTTCCTGTTAGTGGCAAATAACTATTAGGTATATAATTAGTCCCTAATTGACTTTCTAACCTTTGATTACCTTTATTCCCTCTTGGTATTAAGTTTCTGGCACTCCTATGCCTACCCGGTGGGATATTATAATCGGGGGAATCTAAATCCATGCCGCCAATAAAAGGATGTGATATTACANGCATATTAACATATTAAATTTTTTATTATGCTTTTACGGTTAGGCGTTCCATATCAAGATTAAGCTGATAAGCATCATTTAATCTTAATGGTCGCCACTTGGCATTTGCTAATCTTCTTTCGTTATAAAAATCTGATTTTAAATCTCTCGAAATACCTACTTGTCCACGTTTTACATTTGTTTTTTTGTTATCCTTCCACCATAACCATGCTATAAGTGCTTCTCTAAATTGCATTGGTACTGAATAGCTTACTTGTGGGTTAGGGCTTGCGATATATTCAAGCATTAAATAGTCATAAGAATAATTTTCATTTAATAAAATCAATCCATTATTGACATCAATATTATAAGAACCTACATATAATCCCCCACTTGGTTGCCCGTATAAGTTTGTAAAAACATCTCCTTGCCAATAGTTATAGAAATAAGGTGAATTGACATTATACCAATCAACTAAAATCTTATCATCTATTGATACTTCTTTTCTGTTTGCTGCCTGGTCTGCGAAAAAAGTAAGTTTATCATTAAATTTTAAATCAAATATTTCACCCCTTGCATTCAATACCCCTATTTTAGTGTATTGTAAAAAGTCGGGGGGTAAGTTTACAGTATTATTAGCATTAACAGTTAGTTTTACAGAACGTATTTGATAAAAGAAAGTAAGTCCTAATTCTTCCATACCACGAAAACACAATTGCCAACATTTAGCATATTTATTAATACTACTTTCACTTTCTTCTAAATAGTCGTTGACTATTGAATCAATACTTATAAAGGACATCTGTTGTGCTGACATAATTACTTTTTTTAAAGAGTAGCTAAAATATCTCTTTGTTTCATCAAATAAAGTTTTTCACCACTTTTTTCAATTTCAGTTCCTGCACCTTTAACATGAAAAACTGTATCGCCTACTTTTAATAATACAGGTTGTTTTTTAGTACCATTACCTATTGATACTATTACTGCTTTAGCACTTCTTTCTTTNAAAGATTCAGGTACAAATAAACCCCCTTCACTAATATTTTCACTTGCACAAGGTCTTACTAAGACATTATCTAAGATTGCTTTCATATTTTTTTATGCTGTTTTTTGTGTTTCCATTCCGTCATTCATTAAATCTGCACCTTGTTGTTTTTCAAGTAATAATTTAGGAATTAAAAATTCATCAATTAAACTTAAATAATCATCAGGTACATTTAATACACTATCCAAATTGGTACTATCACCACCACTTACCATTCTTACATTTGCACTATAATTCCCGGCACTTAAAACCAATGGTGAAAGTATAAACAAATTAATACCTTCTGTTTTATACATTAATTTATTCTGAATAGGTCTTATTGACCTATAATAAGTTGATTGATTTTCACTTAATGGAACTGCATCAAACGATATATTATTATTGCTATCTTTTATTGTTAAAGATGAAACCCCTTCATTCTTACCTATCCCAATAGGTATTTGTGGTAATGTAACTTGGTATAAATAATTTGCGCTTTTGCTTATTGATAGCCCTGAAAATGTTTGATAAAACCCGTTATTGATATAAGGCATCCCATCCATTTGAGCATTATCTACCCAATTTTTCTTAGATGCCATTGCAATACCTTCACTTAACCATGTATTTACAAGGCTAAAACTTATAGTGGAATCATCTGATGGTTGACCATTATAAATTACCCTTAATAGTTTTTCTATGTATTGGTATCTTGTCATTATTGACCGTCTTTTTTAATTTCTTCTGCGTATGTAGATACTTGTTGTTCACTCAAATTAACATCTACCATTCTAAGCAAATTAGCCAATATAGTTAATAAATCTGTTGAGTACCATATTGGTTGAACGCTTGCGCTTGGGTTATAAACAGGTCTTTGGTTACTATCTAATGTATATGCCCAAACAATATCAGGGGGTGTTTGTACATAATTTAGTTTTGACATTCCCAAAGAATTAGGAAAAAATCTAAACCCATTTTGTTCAATTAAATAAATAGGGTTATTAGCAATAGGATCTATTCGGCTATTATAGTAAGATGCTAAACTATCCTGTTGGACATATTTTATTTTGGTATAACCATAATAACTCCACATTGCATCTACTGATTGAAAATCATCGGGGTAAGGTGAAAATCCTGTTGAATCAATATGTAAATTATACCCATATAAAAGTGGTGTTAATCTTTGTCTAATAATTTCATTTTGAGTATATCTTACCCTTGATTGTGAGCGTTGGTATTGATATTGTGTAAATTCCCCTAATAAATAATCCAAAAAAGAAGTTTGAGCCTGATTTATCAATAAATTAAATTCATCAGGGGATAAGTATCCATNCTGATTTTTAGNTATAATATATTGTGCTAATTTATATAAATCGTCAACAGTCATATTTATTCCTTTTAACAAATATTTATCAAATATACGAAAAAAGCCCACGATATTTATTATAACGTGGGCTTGCTATTATTTTTTTTAGACTACTTAACGGCTGCTTGTAATCTTTCAAGAAATTCCTGCCCTTCAGGTGTTTTAGATGTGGCTAAATCTACCAAAGCATCTACTGCATTCCTTTGGGGTGGGATCGAGCAAATAAAACCCCCACTACTAAAATAAGCCCTATTTCGTTCCCTTCCTAAATCTATTTTAGAATCACTCAAAGCCTTTTTAACTAAGAATGATATATCTACCACTACGCTATCATAGGATGATGTAAATAGTTCGGGATTATCTTCTGCTTTCAGAATATATTCATCCCTTATTGCATCTTCTTTTTTAGGGAATCCTACTTCATCAACTGCACTTACCCCTAAATAGAATGCGTGTTTTTTCATCTTTTCTACTGGCGCATCCATAGCTTTACGCATTGCTTCAATCTTAACCTTTCTTTTTGCAAGTGCTGCTTCTGCTTGTCTTTTCGGATTCCACTCAAAAAAAGCATACATGCCCCCGGTATTTTCTGAATCCTTGATACAATGCTTACTTAATCTTGCAAATTGAATAGCTAATGTATCTTCTTTTGGCAATCGCAAAAAACGCCCTTCAAAAGTTAAAACCCTTCTATTCTGATTGACATAATCTTTATCCAGGTCTTTTTGGTCTTTCATCCAAATACTCTCTACACCTGCCAATAACCTTGCTCTTTCAATCTTTTTAGTTTCAGGGTTATAGATATCAGCAATACCCCCTAAATGTACCCTTCCTTTCCTTTTGTTATTTGCTAATTTAAACACAACCATATCAGGTTGGTGTTCTTCATCTACTTCATCTCTACCTAATAGATGTGCATTAGGTACTCTATCTACTACTCTTTCTTCAGTTTGAGATGCGCTAATGTCGCTTAATGATGCTCCTTTTGGTCTGCTCATGTTATTTTTAAATTTATAAACGTTTAAGGCAATGAAGCCCCCACCTGTGGTGGGCTGTATTTTATAATAAGTGGTGGGCAATTAAACCCACCACTTTTTTACATAACTAATTGATTATAATTAGTTTCCAGGGTTATTTACAATGATGAACTGGTTTGCGGCAACAGCTCTCAAACTCCGATAGGTAATCATTTCCACGTTATCGGTCATTGTTCCAGTTGAAGGATTTTCAGAACCACCACCCCATCTCCAAACACGAATACCGTTACCTACTGTTCCACCTTTAGGAGGCTGTTGATACATCAAGGTTACGTTTTTGTAAGTCTTGCTTGCATCTCTTGCATCTCTTGATTCACCTTGTGGGCAGATTAATCCGAAATTACGGAAGTAATCTACGTTAGGTGTTTTACCATATACTACTTCGGTATTGAACGGAGTATATTTTTTAGCTTTCAGCATATAACCATCAATGTAGATAGATTGTACACCGTATGCGATAGCTGCTTCTTCTGATTTTTCATTCTGACCCCAAATGTATGCACCTGCGGGATATTCAGTAAAGATACCATCAGAAAAAGATTGTCTCTGAAATATATCCATCAACCACAAGTTATCCTTAGCACAACCATTTACATCCATGATACGGGTAATGTTATGCAAGGTTGCGATATCAATATTGGTATAAGTCAAAGATTCACCCCTATCTAATACTTGGTTAATCAAACCTTCTGCACCAACTGAATTGTTGATTGCGGTGTTGTTCTGTACGTTACCCTTCATCAATTTAAATTCTACGTTGTTTTTAAAACGCATATTTGCTTTGATTAATCCTTTCAGGGTAAAGTAAGATACACCTGCCTGTCCACCACCATTAGGGATATCACCTGTTACACCATTATCATAGTAAACCTGTGTCATTTCTGCAAGGTCTGTGGCTTGCCATGATTCACGAATTTCTGTGATAGTATTGGTGTATTTAACATCCAAATGTACCTGTGGATTGATAGATGAACTTGCCTCACCTGCATCTGTATCACCTGCAAGCTGCAATACTTCACCTGCTAACAAGCTGGTTGAACCATAAGATACGAATGCCTGTGTAAGGATTTTAGGGGATACTGTGATAACGAATGCACCTGCTGTTCCAGTATTTACATTCATTACTTCACCTTCAATATTAGAAGATGCAATTCTAACTGTTTCACCTTGACGAATAGGGTTTTGAGTGCCNCTATTGTAATATTCATCTGCTACGGTNATGGTAACTGTTGCACCTGGGGCAGGATTTGTTACTTGGCTCAAAGTAGTTACAGCCAACATATTTTTACCTCTGCTTTCAAACCAAAAGAACTGTTGGTTAAATACTTCTTCCATACCACCGTAAGCCTGAAGCCACCATGTGTAATCTTCGTTACCATATTTTTCCACATATTTTTTGTAATACTGTGGGGTTAGTAACTGTAACTGTGATACTAACGCTTGGGTTGCGCCTCCTGCGATACTAATCGCACCTGGCTGCAAAATATTTGAAGTAGGTATTCCANTTGCCATTTTATAAANAGTTTTCTTGTTTTAAAAATTTGTTTCTACGCATCCCAAATTGCATCCATTTGTCTTTTTAAATGCTCATTAGGATTCGGATTAAATGTTTGCTGGCTATTTGGGGTAATAGTCAGATTCATTTTATTTTTCACTTCCTGCTCATACCTTTGTGCTGCGGATTCATTAGCTAATTTTTGTGCTATTTTCTTACCATAAAGCATCCATGTAATATCTTCGATAGCTTGGTTTGTTTTAGGGTTTCCTGCCTCGTCAAACCACCTACTTCCAATAAACTTGTTTACATCATTGTTTTCAATAGCATCAGCCAAAATAGACTGCATTTGTGCTTTTTCATCATTTGCTAAAGCGTAACTTATTGGCAGTTTAACTTCCCCGTTAACTACTTCAAAGTCTAACTTATTAAATGAATTAATCGCTGTTGATATTTGATTGATGTGAGATTTCTTTACATTTTCAATATTAGCCAGTTCCTGTGGCGTTAATTGTTGTACATCTTCTCGACTACCAAAAATATCAGGTAAAGATATTTCGCTTTTAAGTTTCTCTAATTCTGGTTTTGAGATGTGGGCTTCGATCATTAATTCCTGCTTCACATCTTCCGCATGGCTTTCCCAATTTCTCAACCTAATGCTATATTCTGAATCTAATTCATCGGAATACTGTTCAGGCTTTGGTGCTACTGCAAATTGTTTATTGAATTTATATTCAATTTGCTGCTCACTTAAAGTTGGGTATTTTTCACGCATTGCTAATTTTACAATCTGTGGTGCTGTTCTTTCATCAATATCAGCACTTACAAGGTTTTCAATAGCTTGCTGTTTTGCTAAAATCTGTAATACTTCTGTTTTCTTACCTTTTTGGATTGCATCAAATAACCTTTTATTTTCTTCATTTGTAAATTCAGGTTCTTTAAATTCTTTCCACTTGTTAATTTGTTCTTTTGCTACTTCAACACTATCAAATCCAAAATTTTCTTTTACAAATGAATTGTAATCAACATTTGGTAAAGTGGTATCTGTTGATGCTGTTTGTTCGGTCGCTTCTATGGTTGCCGAACCTGTATTATCGTCAATCTGTTGGATCGTACTGATTGGTTCAGTTACTTCAACAGTTGCAGTATTATCTACCCATGAATTATCATCAAATGGGTTGGATACAGGTGTTGTTACATCTACTATTTCGTCTGGCATAAAGTGTTATTATTTATTTTTAGATAAGTAAAGAATTAATTTAGCTACTGTCCCGGTACTTGCAAATTGTAAATATTGCCCTGTAACCCCAAACGTAAACAACCCACTTGAAGCTGTTGAAGTTGCAGTAGTATTTGTACTTACATTCGTTCCTTCTACTGCCACAAAATTTGTCGCTGATGTTGGATTAGCTTCAATACTACCTGTTACAGCACCACCATCATTTGATGTTTTAAAAGTTACTACTGCTGTTGGTGTAATTATGTCAGCAGATATATAAGTCCAGCCTGCAATGTCAATTTGGGCTAAATTATTATTATTAAATGTTTGAGTTAAGTCTAATGATTGAGAAATCATAATTTTATATTTTAAATTTTATCCAAAAGTTATTACTTCTCCAACTGAAACAATAGCAGGTGTAGTTGAAGATGCTAAATTGCTAAATGGATGTTGTGGGGTAATCAATATCTGATATCCTTTATTATCCACCCATTTTACATACCCAATATTTGAAGTAGACCCTATTGTAGCTTTTTGTCCTACTGTAATATTAGCCATGTGTGCTGATACATCTGATTGATTAATTGTTACAAGTATAGATTGTCCTCCAAAGGATTTATGTGCGACTCTATTTGTTACATTAAATGTACTCATATAATTAATTTTTTTTAAGCTGCTTGTTCTTGATTTTGTTGCATTTTTGGTTGACCTTGTTGTGGCTGTTGTGGCTGCTGCTGTTGTTGTGCTGCCATTTGAGCCTGTTGTTCTAAAGCCATTTGATTACCTGCATTTTTCATAAATAATGGTAAAGCCACATTCTTAATTACTTCCGCTTCAACTCCTTTAAATTCATCAGGTACTTGAATACCCTTTTGATAAATTCCCATTAATCCTGTCAACAATATTTCTTCTTTCCTGTTATCACTTTCTGAATCATTCAATTTACCCTTCATCTGCATTTCATACTGAAGCTGTTGTGCATCTGATTGTGCTTTCTGCTGTAATGATTGCTGTTGTACTTGTGCATTCATTTGAGCATTTTGAGCGGATTGTTCCTGTTGTGATTTTATCGCTCTTTTTTGCGCTTGTCTATAAAATAATTCAGCTAATTTTATATCTTCTTTCGCAATTCGCATAATGCGGAAAGGGTCGCAATACAAAATGAAATCAGGATTAGATTGCAATGAATTATTCAGCATTGCTTGTAATTGCGCTATTTCCTGGTCATTCGGTAGCATCTTCATTTTTGTAGCAAATACCCTTCCTTTAACTTCATCTTCCTGTAAAATAGCCCTATATTTTTTAGCACCGTATGATACACTTGCATTTAGTAAGCAAGCTATTTTCCTTGCAGATTCTTCCTGCACATATAAAAAAGCATCATACATATAATCAGTTGCATCATTACCTTGCTGTATAGATGCTTGTACATTACCTTCGGTTACTCTTGGTTGCAATGCTTGTTCTGCAATAGAAATATCCTTACCCAATTCATCTTTTAATACCTGATAATGGAATTGGTAATCCTTTATTAATGCTTCCAATTGGTTTGCAAATCCTGCATTTGGTAATTCTGAAATAGGCATTGGTATTGCATTACCTTCCGCATCCCTACCCCTATAATATAAATTACCTGTTTGCTCCCATATCTTTTGTGCTTCCAATGGTTTTGTCATACTTGCTAACCCTAAATCCAATTCCTGCATAGCATCCACATTAATTGCTGCCCCTGCTGGCTTCATTTTAGCTACAAGTTGTTGTATTTTCAACCTTGCTAAAATCATTTGGTCTAATGGCTCTTCTATTTTTTCAGGGATTGCGATATTTCTCATATCGTAGTTCTGATACATATAGAAAGAATATGAAAATTCGGCATTACCTAATTCTTTAGGGTCTTGTGAACGAATCATATTTTTTTTCAAACCCCATTCTAACAAAACATCATTATCAGTCAAATAAACCCCTTCGTAAATATTCCATTCTTTTTTCTCTACATATTCCTGATTATCTTTTAAATTAGGTTTTTTACC
>JGI26470J50227_1000487_pt1 | contig 16246 bp, 13 predicted proteins | sample FreactTroBogLake_FD_50227 | JGI IMG/M metagenome (IMG submission 50227) | reverse complement strand
CCTCGCCTCCCGGGACCGGGAACAGAGGATGGAGTCTCTCAATCGGTTGCACCGCGAACTGGCGGGCCTGGTCGACGCGGCGGGGGTCTGCGCCGTGGCGTCGGGCCTGGTCGGAGAGATCCTGGGTCAAAAGGCCCGGGTCCTCCAGCCCGACGCGGAAGGTCACTGGCCGCCGGAAGCGGGGTACCTCCCCCCGGACATCGCGTTGTTCTCTTGGGTGCTCGCCCACGGCCAAAAGGCGGGTCGGGGCACCTCCACCCTCCGGGATCAGCGGCTTTCCGTCTGGCCGCTCAAAGGAGCCCGAACCGTTCTGGGTGTCCTGGTGGTGGAAGCCGAGGAAGGGTCCCTCGAGCGGGCCGCCCAGGACGAATTGATCGAATCGTTGGCGGCCTCCCTGGCGTCGGCGCTCGAGCGCGTGGACCTCATCGTCACGTCTCGGACGCAGGCGCTGACCGTGGAGGCCGAACGAACCAGAAACGCCCTCCTCCACAGCCTCTCGCACGACCTGAGAACTCCGCTGACCATCATCGCCGGAAGCCTCGAAACCCTGCAAACCACCGCGTCGGACCGCCTGAAATCCGGCGAAGCGAAACTCCTGACCAGCGCGGTGAAGGAGACCCGGTGGTTGGGTCGCCAGGTCGAAAACCTCCTCCACCTGTCGCGGCTGACCGAGGTCGGGGTGCCGTGGAACCTGCAATGGGTGCCGGCCGAAGATCCGGTTCTTTCGGCGGTCGAGAGGACCAGGGCTCTCCATCCCGAATGGTCCATGGAACCGAGGATTCCCGAGTCGCTCCCGCTGGTCCGGGTCGAGCCGGGCCTGATCGAACAGGCGCTGGTCAACTACCTGGAGAACGCCCGGGACTACGCACCGGGGCCCGGCGTCGCGCTGGAGGTGACGGTCCGCGGGAGTGAGCTCGAGTACAGGGTTCTGGACCGCGGTCCGGGGGTCTCGGACCCGGAAAAAGCGGCCATTTTCGAGAAATTCGCCCGGGGCCACGTCGGGAGGACTTCGGTCCACCGGGGAACGGGGCTGGGCCTGTCCATCGTCCGGGAGGTGGCGCGCATCCACGGAGGGTCGGCCGGTGTGGAAGACCGCCCCGGGGGGGGAGCCGCGTTCTACCTTCGGGTTCCGGTCACCGAGGAACAACCGTAACCAGGGAACAAGCTCGCACGAAGGCACGAAGCCCACGAAGGGGAAGCAGGAGCGTGAAGACCGAAGCTTCCGGTTCCAACCACGGTCCGGCCCTTCCTTCGTGCCTTGGTGCGCTTGGTGCGAGGTTCTTCGAGGATGGAATCACCGAACGTCGTTGATTCCGAATTCCTTCCAGCTGATCTGACCCAGCTCGAGTTTGATCACTCTCCGGGCCTCCGAGGTCTTGGCCTTCAACGAGACGACGGCCTCGTCCAGTTGAGCCGTCTTCTCCTTGAGGCGCGTCTTCAACGCTTCCTGTTCGGCGTTGAGCGTGGTGATGCCCCGGTTCAATTCCTCGATGGAACCGACGAAGGCTTCATCCATCCCCCGACGTTTGAGCTTGTCGAGGTTGGCCCTGAGCCCCGCGACCAACACGCTCGACCCGGCGAGGGTCTCCCCTAACGATTGATTCCCCATTTTGTCCTCCTTTTAGGAACGGGTTGTTGAATTGTAATCCCAATCACGCCTCAGTGATCTATTTTATTGCTTCTTTATGCTGGACGAAGCCTTCGTCCATCGGGACGAGGCCGTGGTCCATCGGGACGAAGGCGTGGTTCGGTCGGACGACACCCCGAAGGAGTTGGACCCAGAAGCCGTCTTGGTCCTGGAGCGCTCGAACGAGCTGGACGAACCCGTCGTCCAGCGGGACGCGAGCTTCGTCCAGGTGGGCGCCCCCAAAAAGAAACCCCGCTCGGGGGGGACCCGAGCGGGGTCATCCGTTCCTCCGGCGCGGCTACTTCGTCAACGGGAACGCCTCGTCGAGGGCCTGGTTCAGCGCCAGCACGTTCACAAACGCCGGAGGGTCCCACGAAAGCGTCGGCTGGTGCGCCAGCGACTGCACCAGATCCCGGATCTTCTGAGGGTCGGACCCGGGCCGGGCCAGGGCCACGAAGGGGACTTGGAACAAGGCGGCGTCCAGGGAAAGGTGGGGGTCGAGCCCGCTCCCCGACGCGGTCACGAGGGCTTCGGGGATGGGTCCCTGGACCCCGGCGGCCTTCTGTTTGTCGTGCCAGAGCTGGACCGCCGCGGTCACGCCGTCCTGGAAGGGTTTTCCGACGACGGTGAGGTTCGACCCGCCCGAGGCCAGGGGGTTGTAGGCGTGGTCGCCGGTGGCCGACGGGCGGCCCTGAAAATACGCTGCCGATTTCGAGAAGTCCTGGCCGATGAGCGTGGAGCCGACGACCTTGCCGTCTTTCAGGACCAGGGAACCGTTGGCCTGGGAGGGGAAGATCAGCTGACCCAGGCCGGTGACCAGCAAGGGGTACCCGAGGCCCAATACGACGGTGAACAGCAAGACAAATCGCAGTGAAATCAAAAATTGTTTCATTCAGAACACCTTTCCTGTGAGCAGGATGTCGATGACCTTGATGCCGACGAACGGCAGGGCCAGGCCCCCCAGGCCATAAACGAACAGGTTCTTGCGCAGCAACTGGATGGCCGAAGTCGCCTTGTAGGCCACGCCCTTCAGGGCCAACGGGATCAACGCCGGGATGATGAGCGCGTTGAAGATGACCGCCGAGAGGATGCCCGATTCGGGGGTGGCCAGGTGCATGATGTTGAGCGCCGCCAGCCCGGGGTAGGTCAGGACGAACAGCCCGGGCAGGATGGCGAAGTACTTGGCCACGTCGTTGGCGATGCTGAACGTGGTCAGAGAACCGCGGGTGATGAGCATTTGCTTTCCCACGAGAACCACGTCGGTGAGCTTGGTCGGGTTGGAGTCGAGGTCGACCATGTTCCCGGCCTCCTTGGCGGCCTGGGTTCCCGAGTTCATGGCCACCGCCACGTCGGCCTGGGCCAGGGCGGGGGCGTCGTTCGTCCCGTCGCCGGTCATGGCGACGAGGTGCCCCTCGGCCTGGTAGCGGCGGATGAGCGCCAGCTTGTCCTCGGGGGTGGCCTCGGCCAGAAAGTCGTCCACCCCGGCCTCGGCGGCGATGGTGGCGGCGGTGAGCGGGTTGTCCCCGGTGATCATCACCGTCCGGATTCCCATGGCCCGGAGCGCCTGGAACCGTTCCTTGATGCCGTCCTTGACGATGTCCTTGAGAACGACGATGCCTAGCACCTTCTCGTCGATGCTGACGGCCAGCGGGGTGGCTCCCTGGCGGGCGGCGTTGTCGGCCAACTGCTGAATGGCGTCCGACCAGCGCCCTCCCTTGCCCTCGACCCAGACCTTCACCGAGGCGGGAGCCCCCTTGCGGTAGGCTTGGCCGGCCCAGTCGAGACCGCTCATCCGCGTTTGGGCGGTGAAGGCAATGGCCTTGTGTTCTGTCTGACCCACTTCGGGGATGCCGGAGGGGTGGAGCCGCTTGGCCAGGGTGCGGATGCTCCGACCTTCGGGGGTGTCGTCGGCCAGGGAGGCCAGCGCCGACGCCGTGGCCAGTTCGGCCGCTGTCACGCCAAGGGCCGGAAGGAATTCGCTGGCCATCCGGTTTCCCAGCGTGATGGTGCCCGTCTTGTCGAGGAGGAGCACGTCGACGTCGCCGGCCGCTTCCACGGCGCGGCCCGAGGTGGCCAGCACGTTCACCCGAGACAGCCGGTTCATGCCGGCGATGCCGATGGTCGAGAGCAGGGCGCCGATGGTGGTGGGAGCCAAACAGACGAACAGCGCGATGAGGGCCGTGAGGCTGGCCACTTGGCCGGCGCCGTTGAGCTTCACCACGAACGCGCTGAAGGGCAGCAGAGTCGCCGTCACGACCAGGAAAATCAGAGTCAAGGCGGCGAGCAGGATGGTCAGCGCGATCTCATTGGGCGTCTTCTTGCGGTTCGCGCCTTCGACCAGAGCGATCATCCTGTCGAGGAAGCCCTGGCCGGGGTCGGCCGAGATTCGAATGATCAACTTATCCGAGAGCACCTTGGTGCCACCGGTGACCGAACTGCGGTCGCCACCGGCCTCCCGGATGACGGGGGCGCTTTCACCGGTGACGGCGCTTTCGTCGATGGACGCGGCGCCCATGAGGATTTCGCCGTCAGCAGGGATGAGCGACCCGGCCTCGACCAGAACCAAGTCACCGAGGCGCAAGGCCCCCGAGCCGACGCTCTGGGTCTTGGCGTCCCACTGGGCCGAGGCGATTTTGAAGGCCTTCACCTCGCTGCGGGTCTTGCGCAGTTCGGCGGCCTGGGCCTTGCCCCGGCCTTCCGCTACGGCCTCGGCGAAGTTCGAGAAGAGCACCGTGAACCACAGCCAGAGGGCCACGGCCAGGATGAACGGGCCGGTGGCCCCGGCGTCCGAGACCCCGAACAACGAGGCGATCCAGAACACCGAGGTGAGAATGGCGCCGACAAACACGGTGAACATGACGGGATTCTTGATCTGGAGCCGGGGGTCCAGCTTCGTGAAACTCTCGATTCCCGCGCTGAGAAAGAGTTCCCTAGAAAATTGCTGTTTCGTTTTCATACCTTTCCTTTACATTCACAACGTCTGGAAGTACTCGGCGATGGGGCCGAGGGCCAATCCAGGAAGGAAGTTCAGCGCGGCGACAATGATGATGAAGAAAATGGCCAGAGCGGCGAACGTCAGTCCGTGGGTGGGCATGGTTCCGGAACTCTGGATGGCGGACTTCTTCTTGCTCAGATTTCCTGCCAGGGCCAGGATGGGGATCATCACCCCGAAGCGGCCGACGAACATCGCCAGGGCACCCACGACGTTGAAGAAATGGGTGTTGCCGTTCAGGCCGGCGAACGCGCTGCCGTTGTTGTTGGCCATGGAGCTGAAGGCGTAGAACACCTCGGTGAAGCCGTGGGCTCCCCCGTTGTTCAGTGACGTCGGGGTGTTGTGCCACAGCGCCGCTGAGGCGGTGCCGAGGAGCACCACGAACGGTGTGATCATCACCGCGACGACGATCATCTTCATGTCGAACGCCTCGATCTTCTTTCCCAGGTACTCCGGGGTCCGGCCGACCATGAGGCCGCCGACGAACACCGTGAGCATCAGCATCGCGATCATGCCGTACAGCCCCGAACCGACGCCGCCGAAGATCACCTCACCCACCTGCATCAGGACCAGGGGGACCATGCCGCCCAGCGGGGTGTAGCTGTCGATCATGCCGTCCACGGCGCCGCACGAGGTGGCGGTGGTGATGTCGTTGAACAGGACGGTGGGTCCGATGCCGAACCGGGTTTCCTTGCCCTCGAGGTTGCCGGCGCTCCCGTCGACGCCCAGCGCCGCCGCGTGGGGCAGAGGGGCCGCTTCGGACAGCAGGCTGGGGATGAAAAACGCGGTGAACAGCACCGCCATGATGCCGAAGATCGCCCAGCCCTGGCGCATGTCCTTGGCGGCTCGGCCGAACAAAAAGACCAGCGAGGTGGGGATCAGGAAGACCAAGAGGGACTGCAGGAAGTTCGTGAACGCCGTGGGGTTCTCCCAAGGGTGGGCCGAGTTCGCGTTGAAGAACCCTCCCCCGTTCGTCCCCAGCATCTTGATCGCTTCCTGGCTGGCCACCGGGCCCATGGGCAGCACTTCCTTTCCGCCGGTGAGGGTGACGGTCTGCACGTAGGGCAGAAGGTTCTGAAGGACTCCCTGGGAGACCAGGACCAGAGCCGAGACCAACGAGAGGGGAAGCAACACGTAGAGGTTGATCCGGACCAGATCGACCCAGAAGTTGCCCAAATGCCCCGACTCCTTGCGGACGATGCCCCGGATCAGGGCAAACAGAACGGCGATGCCCGCCGCCGCGGAGAGGAAGTTCTGGAGAGAGAGTGCCGCCATTTGCGAGAAGTAGCTCATCGTCGACTCGCCGCCGTAGTTCTGCCAGTTCGTGTTCGTGATGAAGCTGACGGCGGTGTTCAGAGCCAGGTCCCAGGGCACCCCGGGAAGGTTTTGGGGATTCAAGGGGAGGTCGTTTTGGAAGAAGAGGATGAGGAAAACGACGACGATCTTCACCAGCGACAGAATGATCAGCGCTCCCACCCATTGCATCCAGTCCATTTCTCGGTCGGCCTGGATGCCGCTGATCCGGTAGAGAGCCTTCTCGAAGGGGTTCACCTTCTGGGTCACCCCCTCATAGACCCAGAGCACGAGGCGACTGAGCGGCCAGGCGGCCAGCAACAGAACGCCAAAAAAAACGACGTAGTTCAAAAGATCGTTCATAGGTCCTCCGCACGGAACATCGCGAAGACCAAATAGAGGAAGAGCGCGCCGACAACAACGGCGGTCAATCCTGTCAAAACAACCACAGTAAGCCTCCTGGAAGGTCATTCCAAGGAAAACATAGGGGAGAAGGCTGTAAAAATGGTGCTAAAGTTGAGGGGATTGCGGGAGGAGGCGGGGAACGGGGCCCTGGACCAGAAGTTCCCAAAGCCCTAGTTTGGAACCAGGACGATTCGACCCTCCCGGGAGGCTGCGTGACCAAAGAACCTTTGATCCTCATCGTCGACGACGAAGAACAGATCCGCCGCTTCCTGAGGACCAACCTGAAATCCAGGGGGTTCGCCTGCGAGGAAACCTCCACCGCCGAGGCGGCGTTGTCGCTGGTCGCCAGCCTGAAGCCCGAACTGGTGCTCCTCGACCTGGGGCTCCCCGACCTGGACGGCCAGGAAGTCGTGGTCAGAATCCGCCGGTTCAGCGCGGTACCGATCTTCGTCCTGTCGGCCCGGGACCAGGAACAGGAGAAGGTCGCGGCGCTCAACGCCGGTGCCGACGACTACTTGACCAAACCCTTCGGTCTGGAAGAACTGGTGGCCCGGATCCGCGTGGCGCTTCGGCATCGGCCCGGCGAGGTTCAGGGCGCCCCGGGGCGGACCGAGTTCGGCGAGCTGGTCTGGGATCCCGAGGCCCACCGGGTCTTCCTATCGGGGGACGAGGTTCACTTTTCTCCCGTCGAATACCGCCTGTTCAGCTACATGGCCCAGCACCCCGGCCGGATTCTGACCCACGCCACGCTCTTGCGCGAGGTCTGGGGGCTCTCCAGCGTGGAATTGACCCACTACGTCCGGATTGCCATGGCCGCAGTCCGGAAGAAGCTGGAAACCGACCCGGGGCGGCCCCGGTTCATCCACACCGAAATCGGTACGGGGTACAGATTCTTTGAATAACCATCGTTTCCTTGCCATCCCGTCGGCCTGCTTCCTTCTGCTCTCGCTGGCACCGGTGCAGGCGGCGCTTCCACCCTTCAGCATCCCGGGGTTGGTCGAGCCTCTGGTGCGGATCAGCCAATACACGCTGCGGGCCGGCGACACGGTGACCAGCGTCGCCCAAGACCATGGGCTTTCGGTGGAGACGGTGCTTTCCTACAACCAGATCCAGTCGCCCCGGTTCCTCCGGGCCGGACAGACCCTGAAGCTACCCAACCGAAACGGCCTGCTCATCGCCTTGGAACAAAAGACAGCCTTGGCGGTCCTCGCCGTCAACTACCAGGTCTTTCCGTCGCTCATCCTGTTGGCCAACGGCCTTCCCGAAACGACCACCGCCGTGGAGGGTGCGATCTTCGTTCCGGGGGCCCAGGTCGAGGCGGTGGAACTTCGCCGGTTGTTGGGGGAAAATTTCTTTTGGCCCACTGTCGGGGGCCGGATCAGTTCGTATTTCGGGCGCCGCAACGATCCGTTCACCGGCCTGCTGAGCAGCCACTCCGGGGTCGACATCGCCAACGACTACGGCGCTCCGGTCCTCGCCTCCGGGGATGGCGTGGTCACCGACACGGGGTACAGCCCGGTTCTGGGCAACTACATCCGGATCGACCAGGGCCAGGGATTCGCTTCGGTCTACGGCCACCTCAGCGCCATCCTCACGCGGCCCGGCCGGAGGGTCCTGGCCGGACAGCGCATCGGAAAGGTGGGGAGCACGGGCTACTCGACCGGACCCCACCTCCACTTCTCAGCCTACCGCTGGGACCGCCTGATCAATCCGATGACCCTGTTCAGCTGACCTATTCGTCCTCGTCCTCGTCGAAATCATCCTCGTCGAGTTCGTCGTCTTCTTCGTCCTCGAGGTCCATTTCGTCGTCATCGAGAATATCGTCGGGATCGATCTCCTCCTCTTCATCCAGGAAATCTTCGTACTCCCCGTCGTCCTCTTCGTCGAGGTCATCCTCGTCGTCGAAACCCTCTTCGTAGTCGCTGAATCGGTAACCCTTGTTCATTTCCTTTCTGTCTCTCCATCAAAAGAATTCTGAGCTGAAACCAAGCATCGAAGCCAGGATATCAGCTGTCAACAGGAATATCAGGAAAGGGACGAAGTGACTACAAGAGAAGCAACAGTTCCGGGGCGGACCGGTCGGATCGGGCCCCCGAAACGGCGCCGAAAAGCGTCCCGTCCAGGTCGAACGGGACGCTGCCACGCAGGCTCAGCTTCTTTTTCAGACAAGTTCGCGTTTGCGCTTCTGGGTGTAGCTGTCGAGCCAAAGGATGGCAACGATGACCGCCCCCTTGAGCATCGTCTGGTACCACGAGGGGATGGACAGCATGTTCATGGCGTTGTCGAGCATCCCGAATAGAAGCAGACCCAGGACCGACTGCGGGATGCCGCCCACGCCGCCGGCAAACGAAGTGCCGCCCACGACGACACCGCAGTTGACCACCAGGGCGGTGAAGTCGCCGTAGATGGCCGAGCCGGTGTTGAGCTTCGACGAAAGCAGAACGCCGCCGAGGGCCGCCATGGTCCCGCTGATGACCAGCGTCATCCACTTGTTCTTGATGACGTCGATGCCCGAGTACCGTGCCACGTCGTAGTCGCCGCCGATGGCGTAGAGGTTGCGCCCGAAGGACGTGTAGCGCATCAGCCACGCGAACAACAGGAAGCACCCGAGCGTGATGAGCACGAGGTTGGGGATGCCTGGAAACTGGCCGTTCGTGAACATGCCGTCGCCGAACACGTAACCGTTGCTGATCGCCATGAAGTCGGGGTTCTTCCCGGGCACCGGGTGGGCGTCCGATAGCTGCTGGGCCACCCCGGTGAGCAGGAGTCCCACGCCCAGGGTGATGATGAACGGCTCGGTCTTCTGGTGGACGACGAGAAAGCCGTTCACAAAACCGACAAAGGTCCCGAACAGCACGGCCAGGACCAGGGCCAGAGGCAGAGGCATGAAGTCCTGCAATTGGATGGACAGGATTCCCGAAACGACCAGGATGCCGCCGATGGAGAGGTCACACCCGCCGGCGATGACGGTCAGGGTCACCCCGAGGCCGAGGATGACGAGGATGGTCGACGAGTTGAGCATGTCGAGCAGGTTGTAGGCGCTGTAGAACTCGGTGCCCGCGAACGCCATGACGAGGAGGATCACGGCGATGGCCACCAAGGCTTTTTGCTGCATGAAGAGGCGGTAGAGGTTGTTCATAGCTGGTTACCCTGCACTTCTTTGCGGTTGTCGAGCCAAATGGCGAAGACGAGGATGGCACCGCGAGCGGCCCACTGCATGTACGAAGACACCCCCAGCAGGTTCAGACAGTTGTTCAGAAGGATGACCAACAGGACGCCCATCACGGTGCGTAGCACGCTGCCCTTGCCTCCCTTGAGCGTGGTGCCGCCCACGACGACAGCCAGGATGGCGTTCGTCTCGAAACCGGCCCCGATGACGGGCGCGGCGGTGGTGATGCGGCTGAACAGGACGATGGCGCCCAGGGCCGCCATGAAGCCCCCGATGGTGTAGATCAGCACGATGGACCGGGCCACGGGCACCCCCGCCAGCCGGGCCGCCGTCTTGTTGCCGCCGGTCAGCGAGATGGCCCGGCCGGCCGCGGTCTTCGTGTGGAAGACCCACAGGATCGCCAACGAGACCAGGAAGATCAGGAACGACACCGACAGGAAGCCCACGCTTCCCGACCCGATCGAGTCAAACACGGCATGGCTGCCCTTCAGGTCCCAGAAGTGAAAGGTGGAGCCGCCCGAATAGATCAGGGCGAGGGAAGAGTAGAAGGTGCTCATGCCGAAGGTGATGAACAGCGCCTCGGCTTGGGTGGTCGCCCCGCTGGTCAGGATGAGGACGGCGTTCAGGGCACCGCAGATGGCCCCGAGCGTCAGGCCCGTGGCCAGCGCTCCCGCCTGTCCCAGAGGATCGATGAGGGAAATCGTGACCACCGCGACGAGGNTGATCGTCCCGGCCACCGACAGGTCGATGAACCCTCCCACGATGACGAAGGTCATGCCCAGCGATACCAGGATGAGGGGGCCGAACTGCCGCATGATGTTCACGAGGTTCGCGGGGGACACGAACTTGGGCTCGACAACGGCGGTCACCAAGGCCAAGCCCAAAATCATGACCAGGACGAGGTAGTCCTTGAGAACGGCGCCCAAGGCCCTCATGATGCACCTCCCAGTCCCAGGGCGGCACGCATGATGGTGTCGACGCTTTCGTGTTCGGGGTCGAACTCGCCGGTGATCCTGCCGTCGTAGATGGTGAGCACCCGGTTGCTCATGTTGAGGACTTCCGGCAATTCCGAAGAAATCAGGATGACGGCGCCCCCCTTTTCAGCGATCTGTTTCATCAACAGGTAGATCTCGTACTTGGCACCGACGTCGATGCCCTTGGTCGGTTCGTCCATGATGAAGATGCTGGGGCCGATCTCGAGCCAGCGGCCGACGATGCACTTCTGCTGGTTTCCGCCCGAGAGGTTCTTCATCGCGACCTTGACGCTGGGCGTCTTGATGTTCAGCGACTTCACGTGTTTGGCGCCGATGCCCTTCTCGAGCGACTTGCGCAGAAAGCCGAACCGGGTGAACCTTTCGATGGAGGCCATGGAAATGTTGTGCTCTACCGAGAACGGGAGCACGAGCCCCTGAAGTTTCCGGTCTTCGGGAATGAGCCCGAGACCCGCGTCCTTGGCCTGCTTCGGGTTGCGGATGGTCACCGGCTTCCCGTTGACGGTCACCGTGTGGCCCCGGACTCGGTCGGCACCGAAGAGAGCCCGCACAATCTCGGTGCGACCGGCGCCGACCAGCCCCACCAGGCCCAGAATTTCCCCCTTGCGAAGGTGGAAGGCAACGTTGTGGAGTTTTCGGGTGTTCAGATTCTTGACGTCCATCAACGTCTCGCCGAGCTTGCGGGACCGCTCGGGATACTCGTTCTCGATGGTGCGTCCCACCATCTTCGTGATCAGTTCGTCCCGGGTGAACTCACTCTTGGGTTTCGTGTCGATGACGTTGCCGTCGCGCATGACGGTAACGATGTCACAGAAGTCGAAGATCTCTTCGAGTTTGTGGCTGATGTAGATGATGGTGATGCCCTGGGCCTTGAGCTGGTGGATGATCTTCACCAGCAACGCCATTTCCTCGCCCGTCAGGCTGGTGCTAGGCTCGTCCATGATGATGAGTTTGGATTGAAACGAGAGGGCCTTCGAAATCTCGACCATCTGCTTGGTCGAAACGCTGAGTTCCGAGACGAGCTTGGTGGTGCTGACCTTGCAGCCGATGCTGTCCAGCAATGCCCGGGCCTTGACGTGGGTCCCGTGCATGCCCTTCATTTCCTTGAAGCGCCCGAGGAAGATGTTCTCGCCGACGCTCATGCTGTTCACCAGGTTCAGTTCCTGGTAAATGATCGCCAGGCCCCTCTGCATGGATTCGTGGGGTGTGGTGTGTTCGATCGTCTGACCGTCGAAGACTATGGTTCCCGTGTCTTTCTTGTAGACACCGGAAAGGATCTTCATCAGCGTGGACTTGCCCGCCCCATTCTCCCCGACCACGCCATGAACCGTGCCGCGCCGGAAATCGATCGACACGCCGTTCAGGGCTCTCACCCCGGGGAAAGTTTTTGTGACATCTTTAATGGACAAGATGATCTCTGATCCTGCTGTATCCATAAGTCCTTACCTAAGTTGAATTTGGAAAAAAGAGGCCCGCCCCGCCAAACGGCGGAACGGGCCCGTTGAATCACCGAATTTCTACCACTCGGGGGTCGAGTAGTTGTTGACGGTAGTCTTGTCGTAGATCACCTGGGGGATGACGTTGTAGCCTTGGACCTTCTTGCCGGCCAGAACGTCCTTCGCGAGGCTGAGCTCCTTCTTGGCCATGGCGGTGAAGTCCTGGGCGATGGAGACGGCCTGGTCGCCGCTCTTGACCTGAACGTACCCGGCCTTGTTGCCGTCGACGCCGACGATGAACAGGTTCTTGAGGCCGGCGGCCTTGGCGGCCTGGATGACGCCCGTGGCGCCGTTGTCCCAATGGACGAACACGGCCTGGATCTTGTCGCCGTACTTGACGATGTCGTCTTCCATGATGGCCTGGGCTTGGTCGGTCGCCCACTGCTGACAAGCCTTGAAGTCGAGGACCTGGATCTTGGAGCCCTTGATGCCCTTGGGGCCGTTGAAGCCGTCGTGGCGGCTGAGCTGGGCGTTGTGTCCGGCCTGGCCACCGATCTCGACGATCTTGGCACCGTTGGGGAAGGCCTTGATGATCTGCTGGGCGGCGAGCTGGCCACCCAGGACGTCGTCACTGGAGGCGGCGAAGTCGCGATACTTCTGGTCGGCCCCGACGAGGTCGGAGGAGAACATCCCGACGATGAGCCCCGCCTGCTTCGCCTTGATGATGGCGGGGACGATGGCGTGGATGTCGTTCGGGTTGAGGAAGATGACCTTGAACTTCTGGGCGATGCAGTTGGTCACGATCTGTGACTCGGCTTGGGTATCACCCTTGGCGTCGAACGTGGACACTTCGAACCCGTAGTCGGCTCCGTATTTCACGAACTCTTTCGCCGAGAAAGCCTGCGACTCGTTGGCTTGGTTGGACACGATGAACGCAGCCTTGACCTTGGCTTGGGCGAACGCACCCACACTCATGGCGAACAGGAGCGCCAGTCCGATGGCCAACACCTTGTTGAATCTTACCACAATGTACCTCCATTGTACTTTTTACGCGACGGGAAGCCGTCGTGTAATTTTCAGAATCTTCAGCCCGAAAGAATCATATGTCAAGCAGATTTATTCATAAGAAACGGTTTAGATTTCATATGCACGGAATTCACCCCTCATAGGAACTTCTATGGTTGTTTGAGGTGGTCGGCCAAACGCAAAGCTAGCGCGACGATCGTCAAGGTCGGGTTCGCGTAGCCGCTGGTCGGAAACTGCGCGCAGCCCGCAGTATACAGATTGTCGACCTTGTGGAGCCGCGAGTCAAGATTCACGATGCCTTCCTCGGGGCTGGCCGACATGCGCAGGGCGCCCATGTGGTGGTCGCCGGTGGCGAGGGCGTTTTCAACGCGGCCGAAGGTCCATTGCCCGGCGTCGCCCGAAAGGTCGGTGGTCAGACGGAAACCCGTGGCGCCGTGGCGGCTCAGGTACGATTCGCAGAGGGCCAGGGCCCGAACCGGCGTCCGTTTGTCTTCTTCCCGGAGCCTCCAGTCCAGGTGGGCGACGCTCTGGCCGAAAACGGGATCGACCTCCTTCGGATCCAGTGTAATCCGGCTTTCCTCATTCGTCACTTGTTCCCAGTTGATGTTGAGTTCCGCCTTGTCCCCCTCGGGGTTGAACCGCAGGATGATCCGGAAGCTGCCGATTTTCTCGGTGGCCAGCGTTTTTGCCGTCGGGACCAGGACTCCCCAGGCGTTGAAGACGCAATGCTTGAACAGCAACCGTGGATCGACCAGCGGAGCCGTATCGTGCAGGAAGGGGTCTCCGGGTTTCCCTGGGTTCTGAAGCCGCACCTGCTGGTCCCTGAAAAAGTTCCTGACCTCGGGATTCACGGGACGACCGAACTCGGCCTCGGCCACCGTGGTGATCAAGGGGTGCACCATGAACCCCCGCCCCAAGTGGTCGTTTCGGTTGTTTCCCAGGTCGCCGGAAAGCTTGAGCACCCGGACCGTTTCGATTCCCCCCATCGCCAACACGTACCGTGCCGCCTTGACGCCGAACCGGTGGCCCGCCCTGCCGTCGACGATGCTGGCGCACTCCAGCGACGTCACGTGGCCGCGGTCGGCGGTCGACTGGATCGACAGGAGGTTGGCGTTGAACAACACCGTGACGTTCCGGGCCGCCTTCAAGGCCTCGGCGGTGCGCAGCTGAAAGTCGTGGTAGCGTTCCTCGTACTGGGCGTGGAAAATGGCGCCCTCGAGCTCGTCTTCCGGCCGTTCCGGAAAATTCCTGCCGAAGAGAGCCTTCTCCCAGAACGGCAGATCGTCGAAATTGAAGGGTCCGTAGCGCCCGTAGTCCATGGCCTCTTGGTAGTACGGCGTCAGATCGCCCAGGGGAAAGGGCCAGGACGCCGTGCGGTACCCAGGTCGCGGCAGAAAATCCGCCTCGTCCAGGGGCCGCGACCAGAACCCGAAATGGTTCGTGGTGCCGCCGAACATGTGAAGACGGGACCGCCGGAGAAACAGCGGGTCGACCTTGCCCAGGAAGTCGCCCACGGTCCCGCCGTAGAGCTTCTGCCGGAAGCTGGGCGGCAAGCCCTTCTCGTCAGGCAAGCCGGCAGCCAGGAGGAGCACTCTTCGGGAGGTGCCAGCCAACCGGCGAGCCAGAGGGAGCCCGGCGGCGCCGGCCCCGACGATGCAGAGGTCGAAATCCTCGAGGACGGTCCCGGAGGGAATCTGTTCGCTGGAAAGGTACATGCCTCATGGTAGGGCCAGTTTCCCGCCAGAGAAACGTCCCAAAACTCTCCGAAAGGTGGGCAGAAGTGAACCAGGGCCGGCAACTGGTCGTGGTATATTGATGGCTATGGTGGGTTCCCCCTCCGACCCTGAAGAAACCGCGCGCTACCTCGCTTCCCTGCGGCCCGGGGCTGTCGAGGTCCGCTTCTGCGAACGCTTCGACGGAAGCAGCCGCATCTGGAACCTCGAGAAGCATTCCCACGGTGTGTTTGAGTTCCTGTACTTCCTCGACGGGGGGGCCCGGATCCACGCGGGGGACGGCGAGCTCGAGGCCGGACTCTTCGATCTGGTGATCTATCCGCCGGGGGTCGTCCACGAGGAACACCTCACCGAGGGCTTCCGGAACGAGGTCTTCTGTTTCTGGTTGGACCTGGGCCCGACGCCCGCGTTTCCCAGGGGGATTTCCGTCCCGGACTCCACGGGGGAGATCCGGGTGCTGATCGAGGCCTTGTACCGGGAGGCCATCGCCCGGCGTCCCCTGGGTCCCGAGATGATCGGGAACTACGTCCAGGCGGTGTTGCTCCTGGCCCGGAGGTGGTTTGTGGATCCTCCCAAGGAGGCCGGCGGCCTGGTCGGCCGGTGCCTGGGCTACATCCACGAACACTACACCGAGGATTTCGACATCGAGACCATGGCCCGGGCCGTGGCCGTCAGTCCCTCGTACCTCTTCCGGTCGTTCAAGAGGAAGATGGCCATGACCCCTATGCACTTCCGGAACACGGTGCGGATCGAGAAATCCAAACTCCTGCTCTGCCAGAGCAACCGGCGGATCGAACTGATCGCGTTGGACCTGGGTTTCGCCGACGTGAAGTACTTCTCGTCGCTGTTCAAGCTGCTCACCGGCCAGACCCCCGGCGCGTTCCGAAAACTGAACCGGCAGCTCCCGTAGGCGCAGTGTTCATTTCTGCCCACCTTTCTCGTCATTCCTCAGCGTTTTCTTTTCCCGGGACCGGGCCTACGCTTATCCCTATGAAGAGTCCCGCTTTCTTCCCCATCCCGAGCGTTTCCCTGCGCATCTCGTCGCTGAAGGCCAAGATGCAGGCCGAACCCCGGTACCTTTCGTTGGAACAAGCGCTGATCATCACCCGGACCTACCAGGCGAACGAGGGCGCGTCGATCGCCCGGAAGCGGGCGCTCTCCCTGGCGGCGTCGTTGCGAACCCTCGAAATCGCCCTCGACCCCGAGGAACTGATCGTCGGCAACCGCACCGCCGGCGTCCGGGCCGGGGTGGTCTTCCCCGAGGCCGGCATCTCGTGGATCGACCAAGAGCTGGAGACGCTCTCCACCAGGCCCCAGGACAAGTTCCACGTCCGGGACCAGGACATCCGGGACTTCCGCAGCGTCGTCCTCCCGTACTGGAAGGGAAAGTCGTTGGAAGACACCATCCGCCGGGAGGCCGGCGAGGTCGTCGACGCCATCGGCCGGGTCGTGAAGATCAACCAGAAGGACCACGCCCAGGGGCACATCTGCCCCGACACCGCGCTTTGGATCCGGGTGGGGGCCGCGGGCCTCCAGAAGGAGGCCCAGGACCGGCTCGACCGGGAGAAGGACG
>JGI26470J50227_1000486_pt1 | contig 16261 bp, 25 predicted proteins | sample FreactTroBogLake_FD_50227 | JGI IMG/M metagenome (IMG submission 50227) | reverse complement strand
TTTGTGCTAAAAATAATCGTGCCGAGAAGGAAAAAACCTATGATTAATCACCTGCAAAAAATTTCCCGCCTCACCACCGCCTATGTCGCGCTTTCCGAGGCCGAGCGCTCCCTTTCAGATTCTCTTTCACCTGATCTTGTTTCCTTGGCCTCGGAGATTTCTCGCGCGAAAAGGGAAGTTCTACTGGCCCTTTGCATTAAGGAAAAAATTCAAGCGTAACTCTAATCCCGAGGGCGTGGTGAAATGGTAAACACAGGAGACTTAAAATCTCCCGGATTATTCCTTGCGAGTTCGAGTCTCGCCGCCCTCACCAACTAATCAGTTTATTTTAAAATATCTTTCCTATTTTGTTGCAAAATTGCCACAAGCGGTGGGCCTCAGGGCGCTTGACAGGTGCCCACCTATAGCGTAAATTGAGTAACTATCGTCATTTCGCTAATAATCTTCAACCCTAACCTAGTATATCCCCCATGGCAAAGCGCCCTGACCCGCTCCTAGCCCTACTCTATCAAGCTCATTTCTCCGCCCTGGGTGGTGAAATTCCCACCAATAAACCTGATCTTCTTTTGCAAAAACTCTACAAGGCCCGCAACTTTTCTCACGATCCTAAACTTTCGGAGCTTTCTCTCCGCATTTCTACCGACCGGAAATCGGTCTATATTCTGCACCGTAACCCGGAGGACCTTCCCGATGCCTCGTAAGGAAATTGAAGATATTACTCGAATTCATATGCATATTTATTGCGATGATAAGCTAATCCTAGAACAACTTTTTTCCGACAATATCGGTGTTTCTTCCGCTATACGGAAAATTATTCGTAGTTGGATTGATAATAATAATTTGAAAATTTCTGACAATCAAAAAGAAGTTATCATTTTTAACAATTTGCTCGGTTAGGAAATATCATGCCAGAAATTGACCCTAAAGAAGGGCTCCGCTTACTTTCCGAAGCAACTTCGGACTCCTTCTCCGAACTTATGTCACGAACTCCTTTGAAACATTCTGACGCTGATATTGCAAATATTGTTAGTAATTATCGTGAACTTCGCGCTCGTTGGGCAGTGGCAGAATTAGCCGGAAAGAAAAGTCTTCCGAAGGTCACTGCGGATAAGGTCCAGAAAAAAATTGCTGGACCGGCCGCGCCAAAGGCTAAGGACATGGAGTTTTAATCGTGAACTCAACTCAGCGTCAAAGATTAAAAAAGCTTGCTGAAGCAGTTATTTTAGAACTTTCCGATAAGGGAAATATCGGGAAATTGACCGAGGCTAAACTTCTCTACCTGACAGCTTGCAGCCCGGCGGCAATTCTAAGTCTTCTAAAAAATTATCAAACTTTACAAGACCGCATGGATGATTTGAAGATATGTATAAGTAGTATTTTGACTGAAGATTGCAATAGGGCCGAAATGAGGGTAAGAATTTTTCAAGCTTTAATACAAGACGCAATCCTGACATAATCTATGGGACATTAATCATGACTAGCCCTTCAGTCTCCCATCATCCCGAGCCAAATTCTTCATTTCTCACTGAAATTCCCTATCTTCAGCACTGTTGGGATTCAACTTCCATAGGCTCATTCAAAACCTGCCCGCGCCTCTATTACTACCAAATTATCTGCGGCTACCAATCCCATTTTCAGTCCATCCATCTAACTTTCGGCCTCCTCTACCATTCTTCCCTGGAATGGTATGATCATGAGAAATTCAAGGGAAAGTCTCACGAAGAAGCCGTCCATTCTACCGTACGTAAGATACTTGTCGATACTTGGGATTTCAAACTTTCCCGTCCCATCGAAATGGATTCAAACAATAAAACTCGCCAGGGCTTAATCCTTACGGTTATTTGGTATCTAGATCAATTTGAAAATGACTCATTGCAAACTATTATCCTTGCCAATGGCAAGCCCGGTATTGAACTTTCTTTCCGTATGGAAACTGATTTCCGCGCCCCGACCGGGCAGAACTACCTTCTCGCCGGCCATATGGATAAAGTGGCGGAAATGGGCGGGAAATATTACGTCGTAGACCGTAAGACCACTGCTACCACACTTTCCCAATCTTATTTTGATAAATATTCCCCAGACAATCAATTCTCTCTCTATTCCCTAGCTGGAAAGGTAATTTATTCAGATAAAATGGCCGGAATTATCGTAGACGCGGCCCAAATTGCTGTATCTTTTTCCCGCTTTCAGCGCCAGCAAATCCCACGCAATGATTCCATTCTTGAAGAATGGCTAGCCGATTTTGGATCCTGGCTTAAATTTGCCGAATATTGCGCGATTAATGAAACTTGGCCAATGAATGATAAATCTTGTAGTATGTACGGGGGATGTTCTTTCCGGCAGATTTGCACTAAACCGGAATCAATTCGAGAACCTTTCCTCCGGGAGCGTTATCGGCGCCGCATGTGGAATCCATTAGTAACACGAGGAGATGTTTGACTATGACCTACTCCGAATGGTGCCATGAAATGGAACGTCGTTATGACACAATGCCACAATGGTATTGGGACAAGGTTAAGTGCCGCGCCGCTTATGAAAACGATATGTTAGAAATACGTTCAGTAACCACACTGAAAAATGACTCAGAAGATTAGTTTTTAACTTTCAATTTCTAGGAATTTCCCATGACCATCCCTTCCGCTTATTCCTCTTGGTGGGTTGCTCAATATCTCGGGGAGGACCCTGCCCACCCAATCGACCCGAAGGATTTCCCGCCTGAAGTAATTGAAATCATTCATGAAACAGACGGTTCTTCTTACGCCTTTACCACCGGAAATGAAATGATTTTTTCGGTATCGGAATTCAAATTGATTTTTGAAATTGATATCCCAGAAAATGTGAATCAGCTTTAGAGAAACATATCACTGGTTTTGTTTAAGGAAAATTCCCATGGCAAACATTACCGCCCATCAATCCAATCAAATCACCAAGATGTTACTAATTGGCCATTCCGGCACGGGCAAGACCGGGGCGCTTGCTTCCCTTGCTGCCGCAGGCTACAAGCTTCGCATTCTTGACTTAGACAATGGCTTGGACGTTCTCAAGTCCTACGTCACCGACCCAGATTCTCGCTACGTCAAAGAAAATCCACGTTGCGCTGAAAATGTAGAATTTGTCACTTTGACTGAGGTTAAAAAGTCCGTAAATGGGCGGATTGTTTCGGCTAAGGCGACCGTTTGGCCTCGAATGGTAACTCTCCTCTCCAAGTGGGTTGATGGTGATACGGACCTGGGCGCGCCGTCCTCATGGGGGAGCGATTGCATTCTCGTCCTCGATTCCATCACCGCCGCCGCCCGCGCCGCGCTTGACTACCACCTTCAACTTAACGGTGCCCTTCTCGCTACCCGTACTCAGAACGAAGCCCGTCGCGACATCGGGGCCGCCCAAGACTACCTCCGTACCCTTTTCGACATGTTCAAAGACGCCTCAATGAACACCAATATCATTGCCATTTCCCACATTACCTCCGTAAATGAGGCCGGCTACGGACCACAGAATGAAGAGACCAAAGGCGAGCCTACTACCGGATTTCCTTCTGCAATCGGTCGGGCATTGTCACCTCAAATCCCGCAATTCTTCAATACCGTTCTGCATACTAAAGCGATTGGGCCGAAACTTACCATTTTAACTAAGACCACTGGGGAAGTTTGCACAAAGAATTCTAATCCGATGAAGGTTGCACCGAGTTATTCGATAGAGACAGGCTTGGCGCAATATTTCGCAGCGGTGCAGGAAAAGAAGGAGTAAAAATTATGATTCAGGAATTTGTAAATACTTTCATGGCAAAGAAAGCTGAACTAAAGGTCATTTTCGAGGAAAAGCGCCCTGAAGACTATCAAGAAATTGTCAAAGCAGTTATTACAATCTTGAGTGATAACGAAGATTACGGGAGCCCCGATCCTGAACGAATTCACCTTATCGATGATGGGGAATATCAAGGCACACTTATCTTCATCATCGCTGCAAAGAGATATCAGCCTGATGATTATTGGTATGTTAAAGTAGGTTATGGTTCTTGCTCAGGCTGTGATACTCTTGCGGCAATAAATTCTCAAAGATATGATTCACCTCACCCGCAACAAGTTGCCGATTATATGGCCTTGGCACTTCATATTGTGCAAGGTTTAAAGAAAATGGGCGAAGATGTAGTCTAGGTAAATAAAATCTTGGGAATAATTTTATGAGAAAAATCTTCCATAACTCAATGCGTCACGGATATTCTGTTAGGATTGAGCGACGCACGAGTTATGGGGGAGAAATCCCTAATTCTCCTTTTATAAATTACCATTCTCCTAAAATTAAATACACAACCTTCCTTCTCTTCATCAACTCTCGGTGCGTTGAATCATTTCTGAGTTTCTTCCGCGCCAAATCTCGTATTGAATTTTATTCCCGTCGTGCGTTATTATTTAGGGAATTTTCCCAAAACCTAACTACCCACTCAACCAAACCCTAGGAACCTAACCCATGGCTAAGCAAGACATCACCCCTGACTTCAGGATTCTCCTCTCCACCCCGCTGGACTCTTTCGAGCGCCCGAAGTCCGTCCCCGCAGGCACCTACACTGCTGTTATCAAGGACACTACTTTTGGCAAGTCTCGTTTTGACAAGACAAAGATGGTACTGATCGTCAATATCATCCTCACCGGGGCGACTGAAGATATTCCCGCCGACGAATTAGAGGGCATTGAACTTTCACAGTTCAAATTCTCCGTTGAATACGAATTTTCTAAGAAATATATGTACCGCTTCAATGACTTTCTCGAATCCTTGGGCCACAACATTACCGGCAAGCTTGCCGATGAATTTCTGCACCTTCTCCCCGGTGCGGACGTTCTCGCCTCCGTCACGGCCAAGCCGCATAATAACGGCAAGGACATGATCAATAATGTTACTCGGATTGTTGGGGCGTAAGTAAGCATAATCAGGAGGGAGGGAAAACTTCCCTCCTGATTTTTCTAAAGTTTAGGGGGCATTATTATGGCCGGAATAACTTGTACTTATTGCTTAGAAACATTCATTAATAATGAAGAATTTACTAACCATCTTTGCTCAATGATGGATTCTACTAGTGAGGGTACTAATGCGTATTGTTTTACTGAGAAAAATACTATAGATACAGTAACTTGCCCTGACTGTTTGAATTTATTTCCTAATGAGGAGGAATATTATAAGCATAGGTGCCTCGAGTCACCCTATGATAAAATCTCCCACCCTCAACATTACAATTCCCATCCATCTGGTATTGAATGCATTACCATTACCGAACATATGACTTTTAATGTTGGTAATGTTTTTAAATACCTTTGGCGAGCAGGATTGAAAAATGCCGCCCCAATGAAAGAAGATTTCCTAAAAGCCCGTTGGTATCTTGACCGGGAAATTAAACGCCTTTTTGGGGATAACTAATATGCCCGACCTTAAATAAATCTGAATCTAGGGGAAAACCGATGACCAATAAAGTTAATGAAAAAACCGAATCTGTTCAGAATGATATTCAAAGGTCACTAGAGGAGGAAATTGAAGCTCTGCTAGGTACGATTAAGCTTCTATCTCAACGTCTTGGGGGCCTCGAAGATAACCGCATGGAATTTCTCCTTTATCTCCAGCAAATAATTGAACGTGTCAAAAAGGCCGAAGCCATGAGTTCAGTAGTAGATGCAGCCGAAAAATTTGTTCGCAGAATCAGCCTATCTGCGTTATCATTTGAAGAAGCTAGGTATTTGGTAACTGAAGTCAACACTTATCAATCTTTACAGGCTTCCTCGCAAATGGCAAATACTCAACGCCGAAGCTGTCCTGAGTGCTGCAATACTTGCTATTGGTGCGCAGATATTCAGGTCGGTGCGCCGTGCGTTAAGTGTAAAGATTTTAATAAGTGGGTTTCACGGTAGTATGCAATGGCGATGAAATCATGACCTATTCCTCTTCCCTCCCATTTCAATACTCTTCCGGGCCGCGAACCGCGGCGATTATGATTATTTCCGACGTATTCGGAGAGAATGAGGAAAAATTTCATGCGCCCCTACTTGGCACATCCGGGCGCGAACTTGCCCGACTTCTTATTGAAGCCGAGTTTCCCGTCTCGCCCCTCCCCGACCTGAAGCCAACTCCTGCTATGCTCCACAAGTGGTGGGCGGAGCAAAACATCTTCATCACTACAGTCTTTCCTTTCCGCCCACCAAGCGGAAAAATTGCTAATCTTTGCCAGAGTAAAAAAGATGTTGGAGGAGGGTCTTATCATTATCCCCCCATTGAACTTGGAAAATATCTACCGATTGAGTATACCTCAGAACTTTTCCGATTGGCAGAAGAAATTAAAATTGTCCAACCTAATCTCATTCTAGTCCTTGGGAACACGTCCTGTTGGGCAACCCTAGGCCGTACCTCTATCACAGCTATCCGCGGCACCACAACGGACTGCCTTATCGTCCCCGGTATCAAGACCCTCCCTACCTTCCACCCTTCAGGCGTAATGCGCCAATGGGAAAATCGGCCAATTCTCCTCGCCGACCTGATCAAGGCCCGCCGCGAAATGGGCTATTCTGAGATTCGGCGACCGGCCCGGAAAATTCTCGTCTCTCCTGCCCTCGCCCAGATTCGTGCTTTTGTTGAAGAAGTAAAGGAAAAAAATCCCCCTCTTCTCTCCATTGACATTGAAACACGTAATAAAACTATCACTATGTGTTCATTCGCCTATTCCCCGGATTTCGCCTTAGTCATTCCTTTCTATAATGAAGCCAAACGTAACTTTTCTCACTGGGATACCCTTGCGGAAGAAATCATTGCCTTTCGCGCCATGAAAACCTTACTCGAACTGCCCATTCCGAAACTTTTCCAGAATGGGATGTATGACCTGAGTTATTTTTACCGGGCCGGAATTCGCCCTGCAATGTGTGATCATGATACAATGCTACTTCATCACGCAATTCTACCTGAGATGCAGAAGGGGTTAGGTTTTCTTGGCAGTATTTATACGAATGAGAGTAGCTGGAAATTGCTGAGAAAAGTAAAAGGAAGTGATGTAAGTAATAAGGCAGGGGAATAATCCCATAGGACCTTTCAGCGTAACAATCAAATTCATTACGGACTAACTCCCATGCATCTTCTCGACCCGGCCCGCTCACGCAACCAAACAGACCTTCCACTTCTCACCAACTGCCCTGTAATAATTCCCTACCTAATTATTCTGCCATTATCTCTTACTGAGTGGCGGATTGTAGTTTATGTTCCTACCTCTCCAAATACCTTCCGTTATCAGCAAATAACTGTAAGCGATGTTAACGCCTTCCTTACCCAATATCTCGAAGATCCAGAAGAAATCTTAATCACCATGTTTCATATGCCCAGGGTAATATCTAAAGATCGCATGATTGATGAAGAAGGCAGGGAAATCGGTAGCATGAAAACTTTCAAACATCCGCCAGGGGAGGGGAAAAAGGCGGTAAAGTCAGGAAAAAATATTGCCGATTCTATTGAATTTTAATTTATTTCCCTTTCGTCTAACGGCAGGACGGCTGACTTTGACTCAGTAAATGGTGGTTCGAATCCATCAAGGGAAACCAAGAATTAATTACTCTGGGGGAGAATTTCAATGATCGTTGAAACTGCACTTATGAAGCCGACCGATAGTCTCCCTGAAATCCACCAAGTTTATAACGGTCTTGATTCCTGCCTGACTTTAGAAATTTTCAACGCCCTCTCTCTTCACCATTTCGATCCGATCTATTCCTTTGAGCGTGCCATGCAGGCCCCGTTATTCGAGGCCATGATGCGCGGCTGGAAAATTGATCGCGCCGCCGCCATTGGGGAAATTCAGCGTCTGACCAGGCTCTTGGATCGTCTTGACATAAATCTCCAAAAAATGGCCGAGGCATTTTGGGATAATACCTGTAAGGACAAATCTACCGGAGAAATTAAATCCCTTAACGCAGCTTCACCAGTTCAACTTAAAAATTTCTTGTACGAACATCTCCATCTTCCCGTTCAATACAAAGTTGAGAAAGGTATTCGTAAGCCCTCAACTGACCGTGATGCGTTGGAAAATCTTGATTTCTACCTCTTCGCCCGACCAATCCTAAATACCATCCTCCTAATGCGCGATCTTACCAAACAACGGGAAGTTTTCCAAACCGACATTGATAAAGACGGGCGCATGAGGACGAGTTTTAACATCGCCGGCACTAAAACCGGACGCTTATCCTCCTCTTCCTCTAGTGAAGATACTGGTCGCAATCTTCAAAATATTGACGAAACCTTGCGCCACGTTTTCACTACCGATCCAGGCTATATTCTTTGTGGTATTGACCTTGAACAGGCTGAATCACGTGAGGTTGGGTGGCTTCACGGCATCCTCTTTGATGATTGGCGCTATCTTGATGCCATCTACTCGGGTGACATTCATACCCAAGTTGCCCGCTATGCGTGGCCTGACCTGCCCTGGACTGGCAATATAAAGGAAGATAAGGCCCTTGCTGAAATGCCATTCTACAACGGCCAATCAAGACGTTTCCTCTCCAAGAAACTTGGCCACGGAAGTAATTACTACGGCCAGCCGCCCACCTTAGCCAAACATGCTAAAATTCCTCTACCAATTTGCCAAGACTTCCATCGCAGTTATTTTGGTGCCTTCCCCGCCTTCCCTCAATGGCATGAATGGGTAATTGAACAACTTGCCACAACACAGTCCCTTACCACCCCATGGGGAAGAACTAGGCATTTTTTCGGCCGCCCTGACGACGCTTCCACTCACCGCGAAGCCATTGCATATTCTCCACAATCCTCTACCGCTGACCGTATGAACCTCGGCATGTGGCGGGTATGGAAATATCTCCCTCAAGTCAAACTCCTCGCCCAAGTTCACGACGCCATCTATGCTCTTATTCCTGATGATGAAAATAAAATAACTATTGCCAAGCAAATGCTTTCTCTTATTGATATTCCAATGAGACATATCCAGCCTAATGGAGAAATTCGAGAACTTATTGTGCCGGGCGAAATGAAACTAGGCTATAATTGGGGTTCTTTTGCTTCGGAGGAAGATGTGACCGCCGGCCGAGCATTTCGTATTAATCTCGAAGGGTTGAAAAAGGTAAAATAGTAATTTAACAATTAATCTAAATTTAGGAGAGCTATTATGATATTTTCTTGGTCAATTGATGATTCCGATTATTTTGGAAGTGAAAACTCACGAGAAAATGCTATTAAGACCTGTATTGAAGAAAATGAACTTCAAGTGGGCCAAGAATTTTGGGTCGGGGGAGGTGAACCTAAACCTCTGTCAAGTTATTGCCGAGATATTGACCTTATTTTAGATGACATAAAGGATAAAGCTGAGGAACAATTTGATGATGCAGCATCTGCTGTGTATTGGATTGATAAAGTTGATTATTATGAAAAATGTGAATTAGAGTCCATGATTAAATCAGCTATGGATAAGTGGGCAACCAGATTTAATTACCACCCCAAATTTTATGAGATTGATGCTATAGAAAAATATACTGTAAAGGAGGAAGATATTATTAAATAACTATTCTATCATTTTTCCTTGGAATTTTCCTTATGTCAAAATCTGATTGGATTACCCGTTTCATCTCTTACACAAGCGGGCAAAAAAGCCCGGAACTTTTTCGTATGTGGACGGCAATTTCAGTCTTATCCGGCGCTTTAGAACGCCGCTGCTGGTCGGAAAGTATTGAGGATAAACCGGCCTATCCAAATCTTTACGTTATGTTAGTAGCCCGTCCAGGGCGCGGAAAGGAAATCATCAAAATCGGTGAAGGTTTTTTACGCGATCTAACCGGTTCAGAATATTCCGAGCGCCGCAAAGCTGACCCAGAATATTACTCCCAAATTACCCTATCCTCTCATGACGTAACTACCTCTTCCATTATTGATGAACTCGCCGCCGCTGAGAAAATTCACTTGACACAAAAAGATATCAATGGCCGAGCTGAACAATTTTCCTATCTAACCGTAATTGCCGAAGAACTCGGCGTTTTCTTAAAAATGTTTGATAATACCCTTATTTCAACCCTTACTGCCTTTTGGAATAATTACCCATCATTCCAACAAACCCGGCGAACTGGAAATTTAAATATCCTAATTACCAATCCATCATTAAATATGCTAATCGGTGCCACACCTGCCGCGCTTGGTGAACTTATGCCAGAAGTCGCGTGGGGTATGGGCTTTATGGGTCGAATGCTTATGGTGTATTCGGATAAGGAAGTGAAGGTACGATATTTCACCAAGTCGGACCCAAAAGATAAGGAAAAGAAAAAACGTCTCCGTAAGGACCTAATGGATGATTTATTTGACTTGACTTCTCTGCGCGGTCAGTTTATGTGGGAAAGAGAAGCAGTCGAACTTATGCAGGATTGGGACGATGCAGGAAGTTTGCCTAAACCTCGACATTCAAAACTTGAAGATTATAATTCCCGTCGGACATTTTTTACCATCAAGCTTGCCATGATAGCCGCTATTTCATCACATCAAACGCTTATTATTTATAAAGAAGACTACCAGCGTGCCTTAGATTGGCTTTTAGAGATTGAATCCTTTATGCCGGATATCTTCCGGGCCATGTCCGGCAAGAGTGATAAGGATGTGATTGAAGAGGCTCATATCTTCCTTTGGGCGCAGTATACTAGGCTAAATAACCGGCCCGTGCCAAGATCATTAATGATTAATTATTTAAAGAACCGTGTTCCAAGTAATAAGATATATTCCCTAATTGATACAATGATTATGGGGGATATTGTGGATGAATTGGGTGAGGGGGGCGATCTTGTCCCTAAGCCTATGATGGAACAATATGGAATAGAATAGGAAGAAGTTATGTCAAAATTAAATGCAGAATTATTTCTTGATGAAGTTAATCTTATCGAGGAGAAAAATTATGACTGAGCAAAAATTACTACTTGAAAATTATGAAACTCAAGAGCAACGTCTTATTTGGTTTGTTAGAACTTATAGAAAATTTTTCCGAATTTCCTCGCGTTTAGGTCCTATAACTTTTCCTCAAATGATGGCAGATTTTGCCTGGGTGATTGCAGGAAAAGTTACAATACATTATCTCATAGTACCTCCAGAAGAGTTTCGGAGATAACTTCCATGAAACCCTCCCGTCGCCTAACCGCAGAAACTTTCACTGTTTCCTCCCCGATTTTCGACATCGCTGGAAATCAAGTTGATGCACGGGAATTTGACATTCAGATTTCCTATCAAAATAACATCCCCATTGAAATTGCCTTTGCCGGGCGGGGAAAGATCGGCCAGGGAATTGATCTGCTCTTTACTGACGTGGGAATTTGGCTGAGTAGGTTACTTCAAAATCGTGATCCAATGACAGGAGAGGGATTGAATCATGGCGATAACTAAAGAAGACACGATGGAAATTCTTGTCGAAGCTGTCGAGGCCAGCGACATGCTGCAATCCCTCATTACGGAAATAAAAGCTCTTTACGTCGCCCAAGTTCCTGCAAGTGAATGGCATAACTTTGCTCAAAGGGTAGCTTTCCTTACCGGCGGGACTGCCCCAGCTAGCCGTATCCGCCTTACTACTATGCGTGCCCGTTGGAAAACACTTGAAGACAGTAAGCAACGTCAAGCCGTTTCTCGTCGTGTGAAGGGAAATCTGGCTGATGAAGCTTTTCTTGCTAAACGTTCTAATATCTTAGATCAAATGAATGATATGTCTAATCTTATTTCCATGGAAGGATATTCAGAACTTTACCCGGAACAGCGTCTCGCCGTTGCAGATAGTCTTGCTTATCAGGACCTGGACCAGACTACCTTATCTAAATTCATAATCGGGGCAATACAGAAATTAACAAAGAAAAATCCCCCGGAGGAGATACCGAAGGAGATTTCTAAGGAAAAATTTGTGCCGAAGGCGGCAAAGGCGTATAAAGTAAGTCACCAAAGTCAAGCCGAGGCCGAGACAATCGCTGCCCTTTGGCGCGCTAGCGATGAAAATGGGGACCGCTTAGCCTCAGTAATTAAGAATTCCGCCGGTGATTGGGAATGTCTTGCTTTTGATTCAGGGCAAGAAATCGGCCCAATTACCCTAGAATATGCTCAAGCTATCCCTAAGAGAATGAAAGTTAAACGTCGTTTCGGTACACCTCAATAACACTTCCTAGGTATAATCTTCCTCACTCCCTCACCATACAATGTCAAATGATGCGCCGCGAAAATCCCCCATGGATCATTTTCCATGGGTTTTTCGTTTAATCTAATCATTTCATAGGGATGATCCATCCATGTAGGCAATGGTACAATATGATCTTCAAAGTTAGCATAGGCAGAAATCTCCTTTACCTTCCCTAACAAGTCTTGCAAATTATCTAAACAAGTTGCGGGCGGCGCGAAAACTGTTAATACTTCAGGGGGATTTCCAATCTGAGCCATCATCGCGGCAAAAATAGTCGCCTGGGCCGCGCCGCGAGAATGTCCGGTGCAAATCCACCGCTTACCCGTTAATATTCCCCTAAGATTCTTCCTAACCCTAGGCAAGCCTACATAAAATCCCTGAGCAATTCTCCCTAAGCCTTCCACCTCAATCGGAATCCCCGCGTCAAAATTCCTAACCCAATCTAACACTGTGGTACTTCCCCGAAAAACCACTACATGAAAATTCCCTACCTCAATAATTCCCACATAAGTCTCATCATCTCCTTCCCCCTGATATAAATGATCCCAAAGATAATCATCCGTATAAGCTCCGGCACAAATATCAAAAATTTCAACATCGTCCATAATTATTCTCCAAGAATTAATTAAAAGAAGTACCGCTCGCGAAATATCCCTAGGCCGTATGTGAGAGCGTCGAGAATCTTTCCAGCGGTTGTCATGGTTACTTTGGGTTACCCTGGTGACTCATGACTGAGACCAAGGGAATTTAACCTAAAGTGGGCGAAATTGCCGGAGTAATCGGCGCCGTGGCCTTTTCCTGAATACTACCCTTCAGGGCCGCGCAACCGGCCTGAATACTGGCATGAAGCGGGGCATCAATCTGCATAACAAGACTACTTACACCCGCCGGCACACCCGCAGCCTGCGCAGCAACCGGGCCAATTACTACTGCAATCGGCTGCAACACCCCATCAACCACGCAAGAAACTTCCGTCATAGAGTCGAGAATATTTTGGCTCTTTTGCGTCAATGTGCCGTCAGAATTACAACCAGCTAAAACTAAAGCCGTACCTGCCATGATAAAAAACTTCTTCATTTACTTTACTCCTACAGGAATGCCAGCAGTATCAACCACCTGGGATGAGGGAATATTGCCATTCTTTAAACTCTGAACTTGATTGATAATTTCATCAAGGCTAACCTCAGGGAACTTACCAATCAAATCTTCAATCTCCGTACCAAGATTCAACCTTGCCTCAATATTCTTCACCTCCTTCATGCCCATCGGAGTCTTAGTAATAAGCCGTAAGCTCATACCAAGAATGCCAATCGTAGAGATTAAGTCCGTAGCATAAGTCTGAATGGCCTCTGGCGACAAGTGCCGGCCAAAAATACCTGCCACCGTAACTATAGCAAAAACTGCCAATGTCCTATAGCCTTGCATTATGTTTCTCCTAAGTTATTCCGACATTCCCCCTGGGAGGGATTCTGCCAACAGGGCAGCTTGTTTTGCAGCCTGAGTCTTCGCCGCAAAAAGTTTCATGATATCATTCGGGCCATTTTGACTTTTCAGAACAATAGTATTCTCTGCCGCCATCCGAGCATTTCGGAAAATACTTTTTGCAATCATTTTCTGTTGAATAAAGTTATATTGCCCCCAACTTGGATCATTCATCCTAATGATAAGATTGGCATTGGCCCGGAGCCCGGAAAGTCTCGCAAGTTCCGCATACTGATCTTCATCCAGCGGTATTCCGTGAATTTCCTTCTTCGGCATGGTCGGCACATATCCCATGCGAACCAAACCGTTCCGAATCATATCATCACTTTCTGTCCTCGGCATCAGCGCCATATGATTAGGAATTTCCTTACCTAAGATATCATACTTGGGCAGAATTTCCTGACTCTCGCCCGGAATTCTATTCATCAGGGCTTCTTTCCAGGTAGTAATTCTCCGGGCAAATGGGTCAAACTCTTGCATACGGGCAAACTGGTTTAGGAATGTTGAATATGGCAAAAGTCCCATCGCAACATTTTTAGCCACTTCCTCACCAGTGGTATTGGGATTATTCGCCCCTCGATAAATTTCCCCAAGACTATCCATCCAGGTGCCATTAACAGCGAAGTCTGCAAAATAATGGCCAAGTTCCTTGGTAGATTCCTCAAAGGTATTTTTATCTAAATGCTTACTAAGTTGATAAAGATCGGCTGCCATCATCATAGGTTTGGCAAGATAACTCATCCACTTAGGAAAGGCGAACCACTCATTACCGACCTTGATGGAATTTTCCTGCTTACCAATCAGCGCCCACTCACGCCGTTGTTGTTCATTAGCCGCAGCGCCAGTAAGCCCCCCATTCGCCGCCATTGCCATTGCGCCGCCCATGAGGAAAGTTCCGGCTAGCATCTTCCCGGCCGTAAGATCACTCTGGAGATAGCCCGCAGCGTCGGCAATTTTCATTTGCTCCGGGGTGAGATTTTTCAGAATTTCTTCCTTAGCTTCATCAAGAGTCTTATATTCTCCCCCAGAAGCTAGCGCAGCATTTTTATTTTCCCCATACTGCTGCTTGATAATTTCCACCAAGGCATTTTCCTTGGCTTCCATTCCAGTAAATTTATTCCGCGTCCGGGCCTGAAATAACCCAACCGGCGTATGCTCCATTATGCCTTGCTGAACGATATTCATTTCCACCTGAGAGAAAGGAATCATCACTTTGGCGAAGACATTATTTGCTGTAATGTTGGAAATTTTCCTAGTAATACTATCCCAAGGGGCACGCTCATTCAGCGCCATCTTATTACCAAAGATCGCCGCCGATTCTTGAATTTTCTTAAACCTAATCATCATATCAGGATCAAGAATTTCATTATTCATGATTTGATTGAAGCGTTCATTTACATCCATTCGGCCACCTAAGGCGCGGTTAGCCTCGGCATCCTGTGCAGCGGCCCGGAAAACTTGGCGGTTCAATTCCATAGAATAGGCCATGAATTTATTAAAGGTATGAATGCCTGAAATAGAATGAACAGGAAGGCCGAGCACATTTCCAATAATTGTGGCAGCTTTAGAACCTAAAGGACCATTAAGAAGGTCAGTAATTGGGTTAGGTAATGGCTCCGAGAACATCATCTTACCATGAGTCTCAGGATCAAAACCGACCTCCCCCGCTACAAGTTCTGGGGTACCAAGTTTCGCGGCCCTCCAAGCGGCATTCATAGCGCGCCCGAGACTTTCATAACCTTTCATCTGAGCGCCAATTTCTCCCCAATACATCTTGGCCTCACCTTCCCGGCCCCGAAGCTGGTTAAGGGCAATTTGAGAAGTCGCACTTACTAGGGCATTGAAAGGCATAAGAACTTGATGGGAAACAGTATAGGCTACGTGGGTAAATAACCCCGAGAGGAGATTATTGATATAGAAGTAAATAAAGGCACCCTTCCCCTTTTCCATAAAGTTTCGAGTATCAGTAGAAATTTGCCGAAGCATCTGAAGAGGATTATCACTATCTTTGGCAAGCATCATCATCTGGTAAAGTTCATCAGGGCTTTTACCTGTCACAGTTTTCAGGGCCGAGTTAAAGTCCTTCGTAGTCATGAAGTCAATATTTTGCTTCGACGGCTGAAGGGACCGGCCAAGCTCACTCCAAGCAGTGGTATAAGGAAGATACTTTCTATTCAGATTAATCAGCGCATTACGCAGATTCTCGTACTTCTGCATTGCCGCGCCGAGTTCACCCTCATTTAATGTGTCAGATTTAAATTTCTCCATCACTTCAGTCATAGCATTATAAGTCTGAATCCCCGCCTCACGAATCAAGGGCTGAAGTCTTTTAACAATAATTGCATCCTGGGCCGCCCCGGTCATGTTGGTATTTCTGATCAAATTAAACTCAGGATCGCTTGTCACTACTATCTTAACAAGATTTTCCACATAATCGCTAAATCGATACTTCTCGACATTAATCTTATTCAGATGCCCATTTTCACTCTTAACCGTCCCGTCGCCATTCTTTGTAAATGGAGCCTCTACTGCAAGTCCGGGGCCGTCTGCGCTGGCTTTATGGAGGGTTGAGGCATCGTCGGCAATTGATCCACCCTTTCCAGTGGGGGCGGCGGCGGAAGG
>JGI26470J50227_1000485_pt1 | contig 16288 bp, 30 predicted proteins | sample FreactTroBogLake_FD_50227 | JGI IMG/M metagenome (IMG submission 50227) | reverse complement strand
AGTGCCGGTTTCCTGAACGACTGACGGGTTAAGTGGCTCCGAAAAGCAAACTTATTAAGGCAACCTAGGTGGGCTAGGTTTGTCCACCAAAAAGCAATAATCTATATATATCAATACCTATATGTATAAAAATCCAGTAAATCTATACATATTGCATAAAAACAACATTAGGGAAAGTCCTAATAAATAAATATAGACAAGTAAAGATAACTTTAGTAAATTGTAGTTACTGACATAAGTTAGTGATTAAATAAGGATGAAAATGAATTACTTATCTGTATGTAGCGGAATAGAAGCGGCAACCGTTGCATGGCATGACCTAGGATGGAATCCAGTAGGATTTTCTGAAATAGAAAAGTTTCCTAGTGAAGTGTTGGCACATCATTATCCAAACGTCCCAAATTTGGGCGACATGACAAAATATAAGGAGTGGAATCTTGACCCAATTGGACTTTTGGTTGGGGGAACCCCATGCCAATCATTTAGCGTTGCAGGACTGCGTAAAGGACTTGACGACCCAAGGGGAAACCTTGCCCTTACCTATGTTGGAATTCTTGACAAGTTTAGACCCAAGTGGTGCTTATGGGAAAACGTGCCAGGTGTCCTTTCCTCAAATAGAGGACGGGACTTTGGTGCCTTCCTCGGGGCGCTGGGCGAACTCGGGTATGGGTGGGCATATAGGGTGCTTGATGCTCAATACTTTGGAGTACCACAGCGGCGCCGCAGAGTGTTTGTTGTCGGATGTCTTGGAAACTGGGAATCTGCCGCAAAAGTATTATTTGAGTCCGAAAGCTTGCGCCGAAATATTAAGAAGGGCAGAACAAAGAGGCAAGAAACTGCCGCCTTTACTCCATCAAGCTTTGGCCAATATATCCAAGGAGTTGGAACTTTAAGAAGTGCTGGGGGCGATTTAGGTGGTGGTTCAGAAACTTTATATGTTCCTGAAACTGGAAAATGCTTAACTACACGCATTAGAAATGATTACGAAACGGAAAATTTTGTAGTATTTGAACCTAGAAGCCCCGATGGAGTACCTAGAATTCATGGAAATCTTTGCCCTACATTAAACACAATGCAAGGTGGTCAAAGGCAGCCATGTGTAGCTTTGGCTGAAAACACTATTGGCAGAAAACCGCAAAACGGCGGGAATGGCGATAAATTTACTGAAAATGGTCCAATGTACACGTTAAATGCTACTGGTGTTCATGGAATAAATCATGGAATGGCGGTCAGAAAGCTTACAACAATTGAATGTGAACGATTGCAAGGTTTCCCTGACAACTATACCAATATTAAAGAAAATTGCCCTGATGGTCCTAGATATAAAGCCCTTGGAAATTCTATGGCGGTGCCAGTAATGCGTTGGATTGGCGAAAGGATTGAAAATGTTTGAACAATTTTGGAAGTTGTACCCACGCAAAGTAGCTAAACGTGCGGCGCAATTATCTTTTAACCGTCTTACAAAGCAAGAACAAGCCGATGCCGTAGAAGCCATTGAGCAACACGTTGCTTATTGGAAACTTAAGGGAACGGAATCAGATTTTATTCCCCATGCAAGCACCTGGCTTAATCAAGGCCGCTGGGAAGATGAATTAGACATGACCCCAAAAGAAGTAAAGCGCCCAGCATTACCTTGGTATAGTACCGATGAATTGACTATGGCCAAAGGCCGAGAATTGGGACTAAATGCTTATGCCGGCGAATCTATGGGACAGTACCGACAAAGAATCCAACAACACATTGGAAAGATGGCGGTATGAGTGCGAAGTTAGACAACTGCTCAAATACCGTGCCCAACTTGGGCTGGTGGGTTTCAGGGCATATTTTGAAAACAAAAGTTTTGACAACCGCAGACAAAAACTTGCTGGGGACTTTTATGACCAATGGAAAAAAGGCAATCGTGGAAACATCCCAGGACAATGGCTATGAGCCAATGACACTTGACCAAATAGCATTAATTGAAAGTGTAAGCCATCAAAGAGTAGCCCAAATATTAAATAGCGCATTGCGTAAATTTCATAAAGCAATGGATGACAAAGGTATAAAAAAAGAGGATTTGTTATGAACGCATTTGAATTAATTGATGATTCAAAAAATATTAGTAATGCTATTGAAGCACTTGAATGGGTACAAAAATCTGTACCTATGTTACGAAAACAAGCAGAAGAAATTGAATATTGGAAAGATGCTTTTGGTAAAGCTATGGCTTTAACCGAACATATGAAGCATTTAGAGCATCAAGTTTATGGTGGAACTACAAAATGAATAATGAACCAGTAGCGTGGATGATGGGAAACCCCCAAAATACAAGTGCATATTTGACCTTTGAAAAACCCACAAGAGAAATGAAAATTAGTCATCAAGCTATTCCACTCTACACACATCCAGCAAAGACACTAACAGATGCAGAAATACGCATTATTCAGGATATGTGCCATTTAAAAAATGTTGGGTATAACAACTTTATTATGCGGTTTGCTAGAGCAATATTAAGAAAGGCAAGTGAGAAATGAAACCTGATACCAGGGTTGTTGACCCTAATGATTGTGTAGATTACCTTTATGAATACGCACCGGAATACGCTAAAGCTAAAGGTGAACTTGCTGAACTTGAAGCATATAAAAATTCATTAAAAGCAATTAAAATGAAACAATCGTCCGAACAATCTTTGGGCGCACAAGAACGTGAAGCATACGCCAGCCAAGAATATCAAGATTTGTGCAAAGCTATTGGCGCCGCAACGTACAAAACAGAAATGTGGAAATACCGTTTGGAAAGTGCAAAATTACGTTTTGAAGCGTGGCGTACTCAAGAAGCAAGCAATCGTAATTTAGAAAGATTAACTAAATGAACAACATTCCGCATATTGTTGATACTGGAGCAAGTGTCAGCAAAATTGATGAAGCGTTTGAAGAATGGAAACCTATTTTAAAACACATAATGGAATACAAATTGCTTCAACAAGAAAACGAAACATTAAGAAGTCAGATTAGATTTTTAGAACAACAAGTGTACGGCGGAACAACTAAATGAACGATTACTGCGAACCTTATTTAAACATACAAAAATTAATTAAAAAATATCACAATGCACAACTTAAAGGCAAAGCAGAATTAGCAACAAAAATAGCGCATGAAATAGCTGACGAAAGTATTAAATTAGAAATTGCCAGCATTAAACAATTACGTAATCATTGGGTAAATAGTGGCGTTTAGCGTACAAGTTCCCCAAGAAGTTATTGATGCAAGCAAAGAGTTTGTAGAACATAACAATTTGGGACATAGGCCTGATAACTCCAATGGAACAAAAAACCAGCAATTAGTTGGTGTTATTGGTCAAAATATGATGGCTTATGCTTTAGGTCAACCATTTATGCAACCATCCACCACACATGATGGCGGCATAGATTTTGTAATTGGCCGCAAAAAGATTGACATTAAAACCATGGGGCGCACGGTTACACCAAAGCTTGATTACGTTAATAACTTAATTGCATCACAAATTAAATTTAATGTAGATGGATATGTATTTGCTAGTTTAAACACTACAAACAATAAATTGACTATTTGCGGGTGGTTGCCAAAAGCAACTTTTTTGTTTTATGCCAAACATTACCCAAAAGGTTCCATAAGGGAACGTACTAACAATACGTCATTTGAATTAAAAGCTGATACTTATGAGATACAAAACGAAGATTTGATTCACAAAATTTACAATTGGAATGACTTGTTTACAAGTATTCAAAAACATGACAACAAAAAATGAAAAAGAACGTTACAGAAAAATTGCTGAATTGGGATGTTCATTATGCCGGCATCAAAAGAACCCTGGAACGCCAGCAGAATTGCATCACATTAGAAGAACTAGTAAACGAAGTAATGCCCCTGTTATCCCCCTTTGTCCATACCACCATAGATTCCCAAATACCAGTATTCACGGAATGGGTCGAAAGCGCTTTGAAAGGGAGTACGCTATTACAGAAGAAGAGCTCTTGGTACAAACCAAGGAATTGCTAAATGAGTTCTAACTTAATAATTGTTACAGGGCTTATTTATGCTTATATCTGTATTGAGCAGTTTGCTAAAGGAAATACTGGATTGGCTTATATGTACGCTGGATATGCTTTTGCGAATTATGGGGCTTATTTAATGGCCAAATAACTTTACAATCGTATAGTGATAACTTTACAATTCCAGCCCATCAAATCCCATTTCAAAAGCTACCATTTTGCAACGGGTACGAAACTGCTTGGAATGATGTAACCATTTGTCACCTTTTTGCCGGTGAAAACTCATGTGAACCATTTCATGCGATAGCGTAGTAAGCATTGTGTAATAGTGACCACAACGGGCTGAACTGATAGTAATGGTATGTTCGTAATCGCCGCCTGTATCTAGTTGGTACGTACCCATTGTTTCTGTATCGGGCACAATTAAAAATTCTACTTCTTCAGGTAACGGCATTTTCCATTTAGTAAATGGGTACAAGGTACTTAAACTTGCATAAGCATGACGTATCACTTCAGGCGTAAGTTTCATTTCCAAGTAATCCAATCTTTGTTATGTTGCTTTTGTTTTCTTTCAACATATACTGGCATACTAAATGTCAAACCATGTTCAGGATGAGTAAGCCATAAAGCTTGACGTGGTGGTTCAAATCCAAAGTTGTTGCTATAAGCGTACTCATCGTAGCCTTTAAGGCTACCGTTAACAATTAAGCGTTCTAGCTGAATAAGCTGATGCCAATGGCCCAACAACATGGTGTCATATTCCATGTCAATTTGGGCGTTCCTAGACCGTTTACGATGGTCGCCACGAATGATTGGACCTAAAGCGCCAATAACACCGTCACCCCCACGAAATTGGTCGCCATGTGTAAGTAAATACTTGTGTCCGTAGATTGAATAATAGGCATCAGGGCCATCGGGTATATGAAATTGAACACGGTTATCTTTCTCAAATCGTTTGGATAGGAATTGATACAATAACCAATCAAACGAAGTGAAATTACGGCCTTTTGCCCTGATTTTGTGCGTATTGCGCCCATGATTGCCACTTACGCACGGAATAAAGACATTTCCAAACTCATTAGCCAAAGTTTCAATACACCAAGTCAATACACCAAACAAATCTATAACGGTTGGCATAATTTCCATGGAGTTTGTAGCCATTAATTCTTCATGAATATCGCCTGATACCATGTCGCCGCCCAGCACAAACACAATGCCAGGGTAATCTGAATGTGCAACATGATTCTTAAGCAAATCAATGGTTTTTTCAATCATGACACGGGCGCGGTCCTGGGCAATAGCCACATTAAATTCATTTACGCCATTAATTTGATTTGGGTCAACAACTTCACCCCAATGCCAATCTGAAGCAAAAAGCGTAGGAACACCGGCAACTGCTTTCTTTTTAGGCGTTTTTGTCATCCAGTTAGGGACAGACACCTTTGCCTTTGACATTTTTAAAATAACATTTTTAATGTATTCGGCAGTCAACTTATTTTCTTCTTGTGCGTTAATGCTTGATTCTAGTTGCCTAATCTTATCTAAAGCTTCAAACAAAGCCGTTTTATCTTTGCTAATTGATTCAATTGTTGGCTTAATTCCGGCACTCATAGCAGACTTGTACCGGCTATGATAAGTATTTGCATTGATGCCAATTAATTTGGCCGCTTCTACTTTATTGCCCGTTTTAGCATAAGCATTGACGGCTTCTTGCATTTGTTGTTTATTCAACCTTGGGTTTGCCATGACTTACCTTTTTAAGAAGTTTGTGCAATACTAACAAAACTTTATTAATAATCAAATACTTGTAAATGACAACCATTAAACTGCCTTATCCACCATCGGTCAACACATATTGGCGGAACTTTAGGGGCAATACAGTTTTAAGTAAAGCTGGGCGCGAATTTAAAACCGCAGTAGCAGAATGTGTTGTTGCTCAAAACATACCCAAATTTGGCGATAAACGGCTTGAGGTGACGTTATGGTTATATCCACGTTCAAAGGTAGTCACCGACCTAGATAATCGCTTAAAAGCGGTTTTAGACGGTTTAGAAGATGCCGGCGTTTATGATAATGACGGACAAATTGATGTGCTAATGATTCAACGTGGCGAAATCCGAAAGGGCGGCGGCGTTGATGTAATGATAGAAGTCTTATAAAAATCTAGTTGACATAGTAGTAAAATAAGGGAAAATAACGAAACTAGGCTTTTCTAGTTCTTTTTGCAAAAAGGAAATATTATGGGTTATGGATTAAAAGGCGAAAGCGGCGAACGCTTTCCAAAAGGTGTTAAAGCAAGCGACCGTACTGGCGAAAAAAAGGGTTCTGAAAAGGATGTAAATTCCACCAAATTCATGCCTGGCGCTACTGGTGAAAAAGTTCCTAAAGGCGCAACATCAAGCGATTCTACTGGCGAACGCCATGAGAAGCTTAACGGTGGTGTAGCTATGGGCCTAGAAGATGGTATGGGCGCACGTCCAGCCGCACACATGGGCAAGCATGATGGCCGCCTAGGTGAGTTCAAGGGTCACATGGGTGAATCAGTTGTTTATGACCATAAGCGTGTAGGTCACGACCAAGACGATATGTAATCATGGCTGAATTTACTGCTAATCTAAATCCAACGTCTAATCAAAGCAATTTGACTGATTTGCTTAAGACCAAGGATTATATGAGCCGTGTAAAAGCCGTTAAAGCTAAACCACAAGCAGTAACATCAACCCCAGCCGCAGATGCAGTAATGGCTAAACCGCCAATTGCAGATAGCTGGATGACAAATGGTGATGATATGCCATTTACATTCGGGGTTGGGTACCAAAAGTAATAAAGCGAAGGGCCTACAAGCACGTGAAACTTGTAAGCCCTTCTAACCAAATAGTAATCGGAGAACTAAATGGCTGATGTAGATTTTATATTGAAACCGATGAATGACAAAATTGTTGTTCGTCCGGATAAACGTGTTTTAAGCACGGTAATTATTGTAGATAACAAAGAAGTAGATAATATGGGCACCGTTGTTGCCGTAGGACCAGGCAAAAAGGTTAACGGGCGCCGTGAAGCAATGCCGGTAAAAGTCGGTGACTATATTCGTTTTGGGACCATGAATGACGACCCAAAGGAAGAATACTTAAAATTCCAAGAGTTTTACGATAAAGGCGAACGCTATTTAATTATGTCTTGGCAAGACGTATGCTTTACTACTGATAAGGAACTAGCATGAATATTGATATTTTTGATTCAAAAGAACCATTAATTGAAAAGATTATGGCCCATTTTGGCTGGTATAAGGTCAAAAAGGTAGAAATGCAAGTTGAAAATCTAGAAATTAACCACATATTTACTGTAAAGTCGCCGAAAGAGGAATTACCACCATTTCCAGCCCCTAAAAAGAAACCAGCATTGAAAAAAGCTACAACTAGAAAGGTAACAAAAAATGCCGCTAAAAAAATCAGCAAGTCCTAAAGCGTTCAAAGAGAACATTAAGACAGAAGTAAAGGCCGGTAAGCCAATAAAGCAAGCCGTAGCAATCGCATATAGCGAAAAACGTGAAGCAACTAAAAAATCAAAGAAAGGTAGCAAATAATGGATTTAACTAAATTAGAACTCCAATTTACCCATTCCGTACAAGAAATGGAAATTATCCTTGCTGGATTGCGTAAGCTTCCAATGGAAGCCGTATTGGATTTGTATAATAAATTACACATTTCTGCTAAAGCCCAAGTTGACCAGCATATTGCAGAGCAACAACCAGCCGCCGAAGTACCAGCGGAAGCAACTATTGAAAAGCCAGCAGAATGACAACTCCAAACGTATATCTTCCCTATCCTATTCCACAAGACCAAAATGAACTGGTAGCGGATATAAATGCTTTAATAAGCCAACCAGGAGTTCCAACAGAACTTTATAATGAGGTTATGGAAGTAGAAGATAGCCCAACAACACAGGAAGATATAAACGAAGCAGAAGCCAATTCTGACAGTATGGCGGATGAGTGAAGAAATCTTTATAAAACATGAGTTTAGACGTTAATTCAACAGTTGACAAAGGTGGAGCCCCAATTGGTAATCAAAATGCCAAGAAGGGCAAGCTTTTTACTGAAGCATTGCGTAAGGTCCTTATACAGAATGACCATCTAAAGTTACGCCAAGTCACAGAGAAATTGGTAGATGCGGCCATTGAAGGCGAACCATGGGCAGTAAAGGAAGTAATTGACCGTATGGACGGTAAAGCGGTTGCTATTCAAGAACTACAAGGTCCTAATGGTGCAGAACTCAAAACTGCCGTACAAATAACATTTGTGGAACCTGATGGAACCATCACCACAGATTAAAGATGCCATCGCCAGGGAACGGTTTCCGGCTAAATTAAAGTGTTTATTTGAACCTAAAAGTTGCCGATATAGAATCCTGTATGGTGGGCGCGGCGGCTCAAAATCTTGGGGAATATCCAGGGCTTTGCTTATTAAAGGCATTAAATCTACCATTAGGGTGCTATGCGCCCGTGAGTTCCAAACCAGTATTAAAGATTCCGTACATAAGCTATTAAGCGACCAAATATATGCGATGGGATTAGAAGCCCATTATGAGATAACACAAACCACGATTAGGGGAATAAACGGTACGGAGTTTATCTTTGCCGGCATCAAGAACAATATCAATGGCCTTAAATCTATCGAAGGTATTCATATTTGCTGGGTAGAGGAAGCCAACAACGTTACCGCCCATTCATGGGATATTTTGATTCCTACTATCCGTAAAGAAGGTTCAGAGATATGGGTGTCATTTAACCCTGAACTGCCAACAGATGAAACCTATAAGCGGTTTGTCCTAAATCCGCCTGAAAATGCCATTGTTACCAAACTTAACTGGAACGACAATCCATATTTCCCTGAAGTATTGGATTTGGAACGCAGAACACTACAAGCACGTGACCCTGAAGCATATAACAACGTATGGGAAGGTATTCCACGTCAGACAATAGATGGTGCCATCTTTGCAAAAGAAATGACTATGGCTGAATTACAGGGCCGTATATGCAATGTGCCATACGATGCAACCAAAGGCGTTCATGTTGTGTTCGATTTGGGTTGGAATGACCATACTGCCGTGTGGTTTGTGCAACTGTTCCCAACTGAAACCAGGTTGATACGATATTTAGAAGATAGGCAACAGACAATTAGCTATTGGATAGCAAAAATTTCATCATACGGCTACATGATAGATACCATATGGTTGCCGCACGATGCCAAAGCAAAGTCCCTAGGAACTGGTCGTTCCATAGAGGAAATTGTACGACAAACTGGGCACATGACAAAAGTTTTAGATAGAGTACCGGTTACAGATTCAATTAATGCGGCACGAACAATCTTCAGTAAATGCTATTTTGATAGGCAAAATACTGAAGAAGGCTTACAATGCTTAAGACATTACCGATACGAAGTTGACCCTGAAACCAAGCAATTTAGCCAAAAGCCATTGCATGACCATTATTCAAACGGGGCCGATGCGTTTAGGTACATAGGTTTAATGATTAACGAACCAAGGAAAACGGTTAAAAGGACCATTCCCCACGTTCAATCTAGCTGGATGGGATAAATTATGGCTGAAATGGTTGAGTACGAATACGACCCACGAATTGAAGATGCAAAAGAGTTTTTGCGCTTTGCGGCTGATGCCGATACTAACAACCGTTCAGAAGCATTAGATGACCTAAAGTTTGCCGGTGGCGACCAATGGCCAGTAGAAATCCAAAATAGCCGTAGCGTGGAATCGCGCCCATGCTTAACCATTAATAAGGTTGATGCGTACATCCGTCAACTATGTAACCAGCAACGTCAGCAACGCCCAAGGATGAAAGCCCACGGGATGAACAATGAAACTGACGAACGAATGGCAGACATTATTACTGGTATTTGCCGTCATATTGAGAATCAATCTAATGCTGACCATGCTTACGATACTGCGTATGAATCAGCGGTACGTATGGGATGGGGCTTTTGGCGTGTAAACACACGTTACGTCAACGAACGTTCATTTGACCAAGAAATCTACATTGATACGATTGACAACCCTTTTACCGTATATTTTGACCCCAATTCGGTGCTACCTGACGGTTCAGATGCTGAAAAAGTGTTAATCACAACGGTAATCCCTAAAGTTAATTTCAGGGCAATGTACCCTGATGCAGAAGATGGAAGCGGATTTACCCAGCGTGGTACAGGCGATTCTGATGCCGAATGGGTAATGAAAGAAGATATTCGTCTTGCTGAATATTTCTACACAAAGATAGTAAACGCTGACTTAATCCTATTGTCCGATGGCGCCCATGTATATGAAGATGAGATGCCAAGCGAAAAAGTATTAGAAGCTAATGGCATTTATGAGGTTAGCCGCCGTAGTTCTTGGCGCAAAGAAATCCATTGGTGCAAGCTAACTGGTATGCAAATCCTTGAAGAAGGCCGCTGGGTAGGTAAACACATTCCTGTTATTCCTACTTATGGCCAGCAATTAGTCATTGAAGGCAAGCGTAAGAAGTTTGGCCTTGTCCGCATGGCTAAAGACCCACAAAGAATGTATAACTTTTGGGTTACATCCATTACTGAATCCGTGGCACTTGCTCCAAAAGCGAAGTGGATTATGGCCGAAGGACAGGATGAAGGACACGAAAATGAATGGGCGCAAGCAAATACCAAAACAATGTCCTATTTGCGCTACAAGCAAACCGATACCGATGGCCAACCGGCACCACCCCCCATCCGCCAAGCACCGGAACAACCGCCGGCTGGAATTATGGCGGCGGCGAGTGGAATTAATGCAGATTTACAGGCCGTAGTAGGTATTTTTGACCCTAATCAATTGCCACAAGGCAACATTAGCGGTAAAGCATTACAAGGTCAACAGATGCAAGTTGACATGACTAATTACCATTACTACGACAATCTGACACGTTCTATTGCCCATACTGGTCGTATCATTCTTGACCTTATCCCCAAGATTTACGACAAAGAACGGGTAATGCGAATCATTGGCGATGATGGAAAGCCAAAGATTGTCACAATTAACCAAAAAACAACTGGTGAAAATGGCATTGACAGGGTATTAAATGACGTAACCATTGGTGAATATGACATTGTTATGGACACCGGACCTGGTTATAGCACCAAGCGCCAAGAAGCCGTTGAATCTATGATGGCCGCTTTGACCGCTAATCCAAACCTATTTGGTCAAATTGGTGATTTGGTGTTCCGTAACATGGACTTCCCAGGCGCCGAAGTCATTGCTNACCGTCTTGCTTCTATCAATCCGTTGGCTAATATTGACGAAGATAGCAAAGTTCCCCCACAAGCCCAAATGCAAATACAGCAAATGCAACAAGCATTACAACAAATGGCCCAGCAAAATCAGCAATTGCAAATGGCTATTAAACAACGCCAGGACGTTGAGCAAGTTAAGCAAGCTCATGAGGACCAAAGAGCCATGCTCAATGCTCAAGTTAAGGTTCATGACCAAAATACTAGGTCAATTACTAGCCAAAACAAGATGGAAATTGAAGCTTTGACTGACTTAATCTTGCATCACATGGACACAAGACGTTTAGAAAAAGAAATAGCCGCAAGAAACCAAGAACAGTACGGATTTGCTAATGAAGCTAATGCCGGATTAGGACAAGGAAATCTTGCACAACCGCAATAAACTGTTGTAATATAGTAACAACCTACCGTTGGGTTCAGCGGGTCAAATCTTGAGGAATACTCATGGCAGAAGCAAATGTAGCAGAACGTTTGGCAACAAACGTAGTAACAAGTGAAAATTTAGTTGAATGGAATGTTAATAAGTTAGGTTTAGCTACCGAACCGGCCGAAACTGCGGCTGAAACCGTTGAGGAAACTCCAGTTTCAGAGCCAGTAGCCGAAGAAGGTGAGAGTGAACCAGCCGTAACTGAACAGGAAACGACCGAAACAGAGGAACGGAAACCCAACCCAAAGTTGGAAAAGCGGTTTTCAGAGTTAACCAAGGCACGTAAAGCGGCAGAGGAATCAGCCGCACAAGAACGTCAAGCCAGGGAAGCTTTGGAAGCTAGATTAGCGGCATTAGAAGGACAAAGCGCGCCCCAAAAGGCACAAAATGTCAATTTAAAGCCAAGTCCTGATGACTATGCTGATGCGTTTAAGTACGCTGAAGCGTTAGCAGAATGGTCAGCTAATGAAGCAGTAGCAAGACGTGAACAGGAAATTAAGCAACAAGCCGAACAGGCCAAGCAACAAGAAGTATTAAAGACTTGGCAACAAAAGCTTGATGCGGTGAAAGCCGAATTACCTGATTACGAAGATATGGTTGCAAGTAGCACAGTTTCAGTAAATGATGCGGTGCGTGATGCAATCTTGGAAAGTGATGTAGGTCCTAGGATTCTGTATGAATTAGCTTCAGACGATGAATTAGGCGCCAAAATTGCTAACCTATCTACTGCCCAAGCTTTGAAAATGATTGGTAAGTTGGAAGCGAAGTTTGAGGTGCAAGCCGAAGAACCAGCTAAAAGTAAGCCTGTTGCGGTGAAGTCAAATGCACCAAAACCTATTAATCCTATTCGTGGGACCGGAAGTCAAAGCGTATATACAGATGGTGAACAACTGGAATATCAAGCTTATAGAGCCGCCCGCAAAGCTGGAAAGATTCGTTAAGGTAACAATTTAATTTAATCCTAAAAGGAACTTGCATCATGGCAAATAATTTATTAACCATTAGCAAAATCACTAACGAAGCGTTAATGGTTTTGGAAAACGAACTAACATTTACTTCTGAAGTTGACCGTAACTATGACGACCAATTTGCAGTTGTTGGCGGCAAAATCGGTGCTACTGTAAACGTACGCCGTCCTGGTCGTTTCATCGGTACAACTGGCCCAGCATTGAACGTTGAAGATTTCAACGAAACTTCTGTACCAGTAACATTGTCAACACAGTTCCACGTTGACACACAGTTCACTACACAAGATTTGGCATTGTCCTTGGATATGTTCTCTGACCGTGTATTGAAGCCAGCCGTTGCCGCTATTGCCAACAAAATTGACCGCGATGGTTTGTTTATGGCTAAAAACAATACTGCAAACATCGTTGGTACTGCTGGTACACCCCCAACAGGCTTGATTACTTACCTGACTGCCGCCGCTTACCTTGATTCTGAAGGTGCACCACGTGATGGCCGTCGTTCTTGCATCGTTGAGCCATTTACATCTGCAACTATCGTTGATAGCTTAAAAGGTTTGTTTGTTCCACAAGAAGCAATTGGCGAACAGTACCGTAAGGGCTTGATGGGTCGTGATTCAGGTGGTATGAACTGGAAGATGGACCAAAACGTTCAAGCACAAACATTCGGTAGCTATGCTTCCGCAACATTGTCTTGCAACTTGACAACTACTGGTGGTATTTTGACTTCCGGTTGGGCACAAACTTCTACAATCACTATCAGCGCCGCTTCTGCCGCCGCTACATTGAACCAAGGTGATACATTCACAATCAATGGTGTGTATGCAGTTAACCCACAAAACCGTCAAGCTTATGGTTCAGGTAAACTCCGTTCATTCGTTGTTACTTCTACTACTGCTATCGGTTCCGGTGGTTCTGCTTCCGTAACAATCTCTCCAGCTATCATTTCTGCTGGTCAGTTCCAAAACGTAAGCATTACTGCTACTGGTTCACAGACTGTTAACCCATTTAACAACACCGGTATTCTTTCCCCACAAAACATCATCATGCACCGCAATGCCTTTACTTTGGCAGTAGCGGACCTTGAATTGCCTGAAGGCGTTCATTTTGCTGGTCGTGCAAGTGACAAAGAAATTGGCTTGTCAATGCGTGTTGTTCGTCAATACACAATTAACAACGATAGTATTCCTACTCGTTTGGACGTTCTGTATGGTTGGGCACCACTCTATCCTGAACTCGCTTGCCGTGTAGCCGCCTAATAGGTAATCGTGGGGCCTAAAAACCCCACTTTTTAAACAATTTTTAAGGAATAAATCATGAGCAATCCAGGACCAGCATCAACCCAAACGATTCACCCATCAAATCTAGCTTCTAACCAAGCTATCCGTTTGATTGCGGTGTTAACAAGTGCTAACTTAAATGCCGGAACAAACGTTGATATTGCAATCCCAGTACAAAATAGTACGAACTTTTCAGTATCTAACGTAATCGTTACCAATGCTTCAACTAGTCTTTCTTCCGCATCTGCGGCAGTTTATCCACTAGCTAACGCACAAGGTACCGCTATTGTTTCATCTACTGCTTTATCTGCTAATACCAGCGCTTCCGTAGTGAACCAGTTGACTATCAACTCTACCGCTACTCAAGCTGGCCAATATTTGTACCTACGCATTACTGCCCCACAGGCCGCTACTGCTGACGTATATGTTTATGGCTACGACTTTAGCAACTACTCGTAATACCATGCAGTAAAAGGATGAGAGCCGCCCCCAAAAAGGGTGGCTTTTTTCCTATTTACGAATATAATTAATCATCCTAATTTAAAGGAAAAATCATGTCATCTACTACCGTTACACGTGGCAATGCTCACGAAACTTTTTACATTTCTGTACCTTTAACGCCTACCGCAGTTGCAACCGCTGGCGCATCACAAACTTATGCTTTGCCTGGCTTACAAACAACTGACCTAGTATTTGTTCAAGGCGTTGTTGGTTCACAAACTGCTGGTGTTGTTGCCGCTGAAGCTGATTGTTTGGCCGCTAACGTATTGACTGTTCAATGGGTTAATGCAACTGGTTCTAGTGCAACTCCAGCAACCGGTAATTACATTATTCAAATTACACGTGCTGAAGGCCCATTGCCAGCAACGGCGGTGTAATCATGGCTAATACATCAGTATATCGGTTCGTAGGCCCTACAACGGCTATTACCGTTACTGGTACGGCTTCAACCGCGGTTACGATTACCCCAGCCGGTAATGACCAAATTAACTATTGTGGTTTTCTAAACACTTCAGCTAATCCGGTTGCAGTTACCATCGCCCCAGTTGTTCAGGGTACTGGTACTGCCGCGGCCGCAGTTCTGCCTACTGGCGGCAATAGTAGTCAATCATTTGTGCTTGGTGTAACCATGTCACAACCAACAGTAATCGCAGTTCCACCATTGTTTTCTATTACTGCAATCGGTACCACCGGTACTACTTTGTATGTAATGCCAATGGCTGACCAATCGTAAGGAAATAACCATGTCCAGCACCAATCAAGTCGCAAACACTTCAACAACTCAAATCGTACCCGTACAGGCTACATTTAATTCTGCTGGTGTGTGTACCGGTTTGATTGGTCCTGGCGGTCAAGTATTTTCACCGCCATTAAGCGGTAATACAGAAAACCCATCTACATTGTCTATGGGTGGCAATTTAATCGCTACTACTACATTACCTACGATTTCTTCAGGATTTGGTACAAGCCCTACAATTTCTGCCGTTAACACATTTGTATTTAAAATTGTTGTCGGTACTGGTGGCGCCGCAAACGGAACAATTACATTACCAACTGCAACTAATGGTTGGTTGGCTTTTGCCGCTGATGTTACAAGCGGAAGTACATTATTTTTACAGTTAACAGGAAGCACAACAACTTCTGTAACATTTACTAGCTTTTCAGTAACAACTGGTGCCGCTTCACCAATGTCCGCCGGTGACGTTATTTTAGTTAACGCTTTAGCTTATTAAAGTCAGTTATGACTAGTCCATCAAATTCTGCGGTACAGAATTTACTGCCAGTCCAGGCGTATTTTAACCTAGACGGCACATTTAATACCTTTATTGGACAAGGAAAGCCGTTTTATGCAACGGCCAATCCTATTCAATCCGGATTAACCATTACTAATAGTACGTTAGATTCAAGCCCAATTGGTTCAACAAGCCCATCAACGGGCGTTTTTACTAATATCAGCACCACAACCGGCACAATTTCTACCCAGCCAACCGGTGCAACTGATATTGTTAACTTATTGGCTTTGCAATCTTATGCGGCCGGCATTAGCTGGAAGCAACCAGTAGCTTGTGCAACCATTACAAACATCACGTTGTCCGGATTACAGACAATTGATGGTTACACAACCATTGCTGGCGACCGTGTTATTGTTAAAAATCAGTCAACACAAGCTAATAATGGCATTTATATTGCTTCTAGCGGTGCTTGGACACGTTCAAGCGATGCAAATACATGGAATGAATTAGTTTCAGCGATTGCTTTCGTAGAATATGGTTCACAAGCTGGTTCTGCATGGTTTTG
>JGI26470J50227_1000484_pt1 | contig 16300 bp, 21 predicted proteins | sample FreactTroBogLake_FD_50227 | JGI IMG/M metagenome (IMG submission 50227) | reverse complement strand
CCGGTTGAAACCGTTTCCGAAGTTGTCAAATCGCCAGAAGTCCCCGCACCTCCCGAACAATCTCCGCCAGTCGTCGTGAATCCTCCAGTTCCCGAACAAGTAGCAACCGTACACGAAGCCAGCTAGGTTCCAAGAATACACCGCCGGAGACTTCGCAACGGCTAGATAGAAAGTGTCGACTATGTCAGAAATCATGGGCTGGGCAGCGAGGATGACGATCGGCGGGACCGCTGTCGAATTCGTGTCTACCGACATCGCGGAAACGATTGATATAGTCGACGACGACGGATTGCGTGGAACACGTACTCGATCGATGGAACGAGTTGCACAAGGCCTGAAACATTACGCCGGTTCGATCATCATGCAACCGTCACCGGTGGACGTTGCACTGGTTCTTCCGTTAGTTCTGAACAGCAGTACGGCCACAACGCTTACCGATGCGATGCAGGACGTCACTGTTGTCATCGACACCAAGACAAAGCTGTATACGTATGTCGGTCGATTCACGAAATTGACGATCAGCGGATCTCCCGGACAGAAGATCACGCTGCGACTCGATTTCATCGGAAAGAGCGGTACGTTCGGGTCTGGAGGTTCGCTATCAACCGCACCGGACATCACGAACCGTCCATACATGTTCAGTGACGCATCTGGGGTGACGATCAACTCCGTATCTTACGATGTCGATAAGTTCGAATTGAGCGTCGACAACATGATCGTCCCAACGTATATGACCGGCCAGACTCCGACGGATTTGGAACCAACTGATCGAAAAGTCATGCTCGGGATTCAGACGCGGTATTCTTCGACGGAGCAGGCATTGTTGGCACTGGCGCAGGCCGGTCCGGTTATTGCAAGCCCGCTGACTGGATCTGTCGGGTTCACGAACGGATCGAACTCGATGTCGTTTACGTGGGCGGCAATGGTCGCTCAATCGAGGACGGTTGTCGTTCCAGGTCGTCAGCATTTGCGCCTGCCTCTGAGTTATGAGCTTTTGGGAGTTGGTACAACTCCAACACGCGAAATGGTTACGACGCTGGCTTAACGTCCTTCGGGTTAACGCGGACAGTTACAGTTCCGTACTCAAGAGATTCAACGAGTTTGTTGAAAAGATACATTTGGTGCAGTGCGATTTTAGCGAGCAGTTTTTCGCGAATAGTCGATTCTTTATCGGCAATGATGAAGTGTGCGAGTTCCGACATTTCTCGCGACGTCGGCTCGCAATGGACTTCAAGGTTGAATGTTAACGGTCTGTCGTCCGGCATGTTCTGAAAACCTCTTTTCGCATCGGTGCGAATGGCAGTATATGCGACGACGAGAGTAAATGGAAAGAAAATCTGATGTCGGAAGTGATTGATGACGGGTGGAATCGCGATGGATTTATCAAACCAGCAGACAAGGACGACAATGGGAAGCGTATTCACAATGGCTTGTCGTTCACGTACCGAACGGTGACGCGACGGCAAATCATCCTCAATGAAAAGAAGGTGGCGAGGGCTCAGTACGAGCATGTTGACGATCTGGAGAGTCTGCACGCCGAGACAGTTGTGTGTGATTTCGTGGCGAAGCAGATTCAGGCATGGGACTTGAAGGACGTCAAAGGCAAATCGGCCCCGGTCAATTCCGATTCGATGTTCGACATCATTCATCCGTATGTGTTCAACGAACTTTACGGAATCATCACACAGAAGCGACTTCCAGACGTTAAACCGGGATCGACAGAGCAACCGAAATCGGACGATGAAAACCTGGGAAACTCCGAAGCGGCCTCTGGGTCAAACTGAATCACCCGGAGGTCGCAAATCTCGATTGTCGTATCTGTCAGAAATACGTGATGACGGAAACTGGAGCGATCGACAAATATCCGAACGGGCAGTTGATCAAACGGTCGGACTATGGTGAAGGGACGTGTCCACCGCCATGTCGGACGTCGAAAGGTTGTCCGAAAGGAACGCCAGAAAATCCCAAATCGCTGAGTCCAGACAACGAGCAATGCTATCAACACTATTGTGAGTGCAAGGCGGTAGGACAGTTTCCAGACGATCCGATTGTCAGACGTAACGCGGCAGTAATCGAAGAAGTTTTATGGCAGAGCGAACAACTTCGACAGGCCAAGGAACAGAATAGCCTGATGCAATTAATGCTGGTGAAACCATAATGAGCGGGCAAACAATACGCGATGTTGTCATCCGGGTTTCCATTGAAAACAGTGGAATGAAACTCGGCCCGATCGACACGTCTGCATTGGAATCGCAACTTGCTGGGATCACAGGTTCAGTCTCGAATGCAATAGGCCGTGGAGTTCAAGGCCGCACTACTGGCGGATGGCAGGGAATGAACTCGTTCCAGGCCCAAAGCGTTCTCCAGCAGAATGGATTGCAGAGCGACCTTTCCGATTATCTTGCTTCGCAGGGAGCGACATTCCCGACACAGAAAGATCGAGAGCGAAACATCGCAGCGGCCGTGCAGGCCCAAAACGAACGCGACAAGTCACATCGGGACTATCTAAAGCGTCAAGCCGAAGAAAAAAAAGCTGTCAACTCGTTAACTCCGGAAGAGCGTGGTCAAGTCAGTTCGTTCGGCAAGATCATGCGAGAGCGAGAAAAAGCGAAGGAAAAAGAAAATAAAGACGCCAACAATGCTATTGCCGAAGTTCTGAAGAAACAGGCGGAAGCGGCACAATCCGCACAGCAGGCTAATAATGCTTATACGGCATCTGTTCGTGCGGGAGCATTAGCGGCGGTTGAATTCGCCAAGGGCCTAGCGTTCATTGCAACATCAGGAAAAGAATCGGAAACGGTTCTGGCGAGCAATCTCGTCGCGATTCAAGGTTACTACAACCTTGTTCGTGGCGGCATGAATGCCATGACGTCGATTGGCGATGCGATGAAAGCCAGATCGATCGCTAATTCAGAAGGTAGCGATCAGAGCGGGTTAGGCGGAGCGGCGACTGCCGGTGTTCCAGCAGCTGGTAGACTTCTGGCCAATCCATACACCGCATTGGCAGCGATGGCGGCTGGTGTCGGTCTATTTCATCGAGCGAAAAATCAGTGGGAAGTCGAAAACAGTCACCGCCAAAGTGGCTTAAATATTGATTATGCGTCGATTGCATCGGAAACGTCGGATAACGCCGTCGGCAGGCACGTAAGCCAATCAATTCGATTATCGAACGCAATCCCGAACTTCGGCGAGATGCGTCAGGGGCTTATCAATCAGTCTCGACGCCAGCAAACCGAACAGGACATTCGCAACGAGCAAAACAGCTCTACCCGTGATTATGGTGCTCGCATGGAGATGCGAGAACGGGCCGAGCGTCGCCAGTCGATACTCGAAAGAGCGGATGCGGCACGAAACATATCCCGTCATGTGGACGAACAGATCGGAGCATTGTCGGGTACTCGTGCTCAATTCGCAAAAGACAAGGCTAGATCTGCACAAGACTATCAAGCCAAAATTGCGAACATTAATCGCAGCATGCGCAAACCAACCGGCGTGTCGCGGGCATGGGGTCTCGTTACTGGGGAAGAATCTGACCATGACGTTGCTGTATTCAACCTACAAAAAAAGCAGGAACTGAAAGAGGCGGAATCGGATCGACAACAGGAGATTAACAGACAAAAAGAGGCGGAAGTTCAACTCGACGAACGGTCGCTTCAACTCGGTGTGAAAAAGGCCCAAACCGTCGAGGAAACACTCAATGCGTTGAAAGCACAGGCGGACGCATCACGCCAAAATTACGAGCGTGACAAGCAGACTGTAGACAGTGCAAAAGAACGAATCGGTGCGATGGATGAAGGATCGATCTTCAAAATCAAGGGCGTGCAAAATAAAATGAAAAACGGCAACACTCTCCAGCAATGGGAGATTGAGGCCGGTTTGTCTGCTGGCGTTGGAACCAAGGTATATGACTACGCGTTAGCTCAAGCACGCAAACGAGCGGAAAGCAAAGGGATTGAATACTCGCCAGACCTTGTCACGTCTAAGGGTAAAGCGGATGCGGATGAGGCTACATTAAAAGACCAGCAACCGCAATTAGTACAAGAGCTAAACAAGCTATCAAAGACGAACGACGATCTTGGAAAAGAACTTGTGTCAGCAATTAGGCAATCGTTTGACGTGAAAGAGATCGTCGAATATGTCAAGAAATCAGTCGCTGAAACGCGACTGTGGACAAAAGAGCAACTTAGACTCAAAAAGAATATACTGTAAATGTCAACTGTATTCACCTTCAACGGATTCAGTCATAACGCCAATGAGGTTGCGTTTGCTGGAATACGTCGGGAGGTGATTTTCTCTCAGACGCAGCGTCCGCACATCATGCGGGAATCGTGGTCTATGAAGGGTCGGATTGTATCGCAGACGTCTGGAGATTGCTTTGCGACACTGGCGGCTGTTCGAGCGGCCTATGCGAAACCCGGTAATTATGCTGCGATGACATTTGATGTCGGAGCATCTCCGTTCATCATGGGAAATTTGACTAACGCGATTGGTGCTGGAGATCAAACAATCGTCGTGACGAGTCCAGTCGCCCACGGTCAATTGACGGGAGCGGAGGGAGTTACATTCCTGAATTACACTTTCGGCCTGCAATGCGACACGTTCCTATCTCTGCTGACAGATTTGCTTAGCTACCACGAGACGTTGACGTTCAGTGACATTGGCGGAGGGCCGATTCAGGTTTATCGCGTTCCAGTTGCTGGATTGCCTGTAGTACAGTCTGTGTCGACGTCCTCTTTTTTCGATGCAACGCAAACCGGAGCGGCAACGTCACGTGATCCGAATATTCGTCAAGAGGACATGATTTTCCCAAACTTCCTTATGGGAGAACCTGGGGCCGCAACGGTCACTTATTCGAGTCCGAGAATGGAACGCGGAACTCCAACGGAATACGGCGTGCAGTGGACGTACCGATACCGAAGCGCATTGCCTCTTGGAGACGTTAGGCCGCACACTCGCGGATAATTAAGAAGGTGTCGACATGACAACGAAACGATGGCTTGGAGCAGCATATTCGGTCAATGATGTTTGGACAGTAACGCTGTCTGGAACTGTCATTAGCCAAACATACACGATGACGATCAATAGTAAGTCTGTGACTTACACGGCAGGTGGCAGTGATACAGTCACGATCATTCTTGCGGCACTTGCGGCGGCATGGAATGCATCCACGATTGCCGAGTTCACCGAAGCGACGGCTACCGCATTACCAGTCGGTGGACCGTATACATCAATCACAATCACCGGAGATACAGCGGGAAATCCGTTGACGATTTCTGTGTCAACTGGCGGTGGTGCGACATTCTCGATTGCTCATACGACATCGGCAACAGGGCCTAACGATTTCACCAACGGACAAAACTGGTCCGGTGGGTCTGCTCCAGCCAACTCGGACACGCTCGTTTTCGACAACGGAAGTGCGAATTGTTCGTTCAATATCAACTCGTCATTGACCGGAATCACGATGTTGGTGAATCCCGGCTACAGCGGTAAAATCGGACTTCCACAAATCAATGTCAACGCGCAGACGTCCTATAACGAATACCGAACGACGAATCTGACTTTCGCTGGAGGCACAGTCACAATTAATTGTCCGACGTTGCAACAATGCAATCTGGCGTTCGGTGCGAATACGTCGACTGTGCGAGTCATGTCAACTGGTTCGAGAATCAATACCTATATCCCAGTGGTGCTGATCACTGGCGGAAACGGTTCGTCGGAATTGGACGTTTCGAAGGGCGATGTGGGATTAGCATTTTACCAGGGCCAAACGTCGAACTTCCTGACGATCAAAACCGGATATATTGCCAGTGTTCAGACAGACGCTGTCGTCACTTGCGGGGCAGGTTCAACACTCGGGACGATCGTCAAAAACGGTGGCGTGATGACGGTTTCGGCGAACTCGACGACAATCACTCAGGACATCGGCGGAGGGACGCTTACGCTCACGGATTCCGTCACGGTGACAACGCTGAACGTCTATGCCGGTACGGTCGCTATGAACACAGCCGGGACCGTCGGAACGGTTAATCTCTATGGAAGTGCAACACTCACGCTGGATGGCGATCCACGCGGAAAAACAATCACGAACCCGATCAACGTCTATTCGCCGTCCGTCTCAGTAACTGACACAGCCAAAACCGTCAATTCGGGAGTCATGACACTCGCAATGAATGGCGTACCATCCTGCAATTTTTTCCACGGCGGAAATTCGTCGATCGTTATTACGTAAGGTTTCGAAAATGTCAGCAGGTTTTCCGACCGTCACAGCGTTGAATCTCGGTCAAGTCTCTTATCCGGGCGTCGGACTATATGAGGCCGCAGATTTTACGGATGTGACTGGAGTATCTCCGGCAGTTGGAACCATTCGAGTTTTAACGCAGTATGGAATCCCGTCTCCAGATGGTGATCTAAAATTCAACTACCAGGGCAACACGGTCGTAATCAAGAATTGCCATATCGATTCGTTCGCATTCGAGGACGGGTCCGGCGGTCATGTGATGAATATCCGCATCCTCGATGAGCGATGGAAGTGGAAAGACGCCTCGATCACCGGAAAATACAATATCCGCCTTGCAAATAACTGGGTTGATCCGTCTCACGAAATGACTCCGCAGGATTTGGCGACTGCGTGTTTTCAGGCTCTCGGAGTGTCTCTTTTCGACGTTGCCAGATTGCCGAACGATTCGCGACCAGAAGTCGACTGGGTATCAGCCAATCCAGCAGAGGAACTAGACAGGATCTGTAAGGATCTCGGCTGTATGGTCGTGCCAATTCGTTCAACAGGCGGATGGTCGATCCAGGTCAAAGGCGAAGGCCAAAATCTTCCAGAGGGACTGCCGTTTGAGGACTGGGGTCGAGGGCTTGATCCAGCGGAGATTCCAGACTTCATCAAAGTTGTCACGGCTCCAATTCGATATCAGGTGTTTTTGCCGATCGGTACTGCGGTACAGGACTTCAGGACTCCGACGTTCCAAAACTTCAGCGGGTTCAGTTATACGCTCGCGTGGGTGGACATGAAGGATGCGACCTACCTACCCAACGCATCCCTTCCACCTGGGTATGGGTTCACTCCATTGAGCGGATTCAAGGACATCAGCCGCAATCGCAAAAGACTCACCGACGGCACTCGCGTATCGGCGATGGAACTGGCCGAACAAACGGCGTTTAGATGCTTTAGGCTTAATTTTGCAAACGAGCAAGGCGCAACCAGAAGTGCAAATTATGGAACCAAGAAAAATCCGCAGTACCGCTGGGGAATGAGAATTCCAGCGATACCGTATCCGGTAACGGCCGAGCAAATCATTCTGACTGATCAACTGGTCGATACGTATACTGATTTTTACGGTCAACAACATCAGCGACCGGCATTTGTTCAAGGAACGTTTCGCGGAGACAAACTGGAAAACGGAGATAACGGCCCAAACTATCCACCGGGAACTCGCATCGACAAGCAATATCTCGTCGCCGGTATCGGAATGGACGAGAGAGCATCGTTTTCACTGTCGTTCGACCCGATAGATTCCACGAGATCGATTATTACGATTTCTCGCGTTTTGTGTTTTGCCGGTGTATCTGGAGACAGCATAGACGTTCCCGGTGAAGGCGTTGTGACTCTTCCATACGCATACGTTCCAGGTATTGGGCCAGTCGCAGAAGACGTATTCATACCTGCCATTTTGCAGTATTGCTGTGCGATCAACGTTCGTGATCCTGTGACGTGGCAACCGTACCGATATGAGCACTATTTGCAGATTGGCACCGGTGGCAACAGGGACAATTGTCGTGTTGTCGTTAAAGACGATATTCAACCGTGGGTGAAAGGAACTTATCCAGATCCTAACGCTCCGCAACGCCCCGGAAGAGGACAGCCGTTCCAACGTCCTCCCGGATCATTCCAGACGTTCACAGGGTACACAACCAACTTCGATGAGATCGCTCAACAATGTGCATACTATGCCGACAGCGTCGCACGAGAGTATGCCACGATTCAGACGCAGACTCGGACTTATTTTGGAATCATCCCGCAAGACTTGAATGGACTTGTGCAACAGATAACATATACAATTGGACCAGACGGAACGTCCACAATAATGAGTGCTGGAACTGAACACAGTTGGATCACTCCGTCGGCAGAGGAAAGACGTCAACAGGTCGCTAGATCGTCTCTGGAAGGTAAATTGGCGTATTACCGTTATGAGATGGCTCGACGTGATGCAACTAAAGGGAAGTACAATACCTGATGTCTGAAACGACACCACAAATCGCGATATCGATAATCAACGATAGCGGGGAGTATATTCCTGCCCGATCGATTGTTGTCGTTACGTCGGTTGAGATGGTGACAGATAACGATGACGATGGAAATCCGCAAGAATCGTGGATGCTGCATCATGTGCTGAAATATAACTGCGGAGTAAAGGGAAACGTTTTTGTTACTGGTCCTAGCAGCTTGAATGTCGGAGCAATTGGAGTTGCATTTGCCGACAATCTTCTGCACGTCGCGTTAGACGACAATGTGTCTCCGCCTATTGCTGGCGAGGAATGGGGTCCGTACGACGGCGGATGGAATATTACTCGGGGAGGTAAAGGATTTTTTGCTCAGGGCTATTACGACACTGGAGCTTCTCTGGATACGGCAATGTTCCTGCGTACTTTCGTTCGTGCTGCTCCCTCAATCTGCTCGTCCAGCAGTTCGTCAATGTCGTCCAGTTCGTCAGGCTCCAGCGGGTCGTCTGGTTCTAACAGCAGTTCGAGTTCGTCAAACTGCGTGACAGTCGTAACAAACGTGACATGCTCTGGCGGAAATCTGGTCGTGACGTACGGACAAGCGGCTAAATGCGGAATCGGTTACGTGTATCAAGGCCAGCAGTACCGTAACATCAACACCGGCGATTACATTGACGTTGTGCAATAGGAAAATGCTGAGATGCCGAATCCGGGGGATGTTGTCACGATTTCGGGGTGCCCGTGCTGCTCTAGTAGTAGCTCGTCGAGTTCGAGTAGCGGATCGAGTTCGTCAAGCTCGGATGTTCCCGCATGTGCATATTGCGGAATGTGGAACACTTTCACGTTCACAATTTCCGGTGTTTCGTGGGTGCTATTCCCTGGTCCAGTCGTAATGACTCAATGCGATGCGATGAATGGCACGTTCACGTTAACTCGACTGGTTGTCGCTGGCGGTACAATTTGCCAGTGGAAGTACAGCTATATCGGTAGCTTCGGTGCGTCGTGTCATATAAACTGGCTTCTCACGGTGTCTGCCGGCACAGGTGGATCGTTTATATGGTATCTCAATCTGCAATTATCTGGATCGTGCGGGGGCAATAATGTAGGATGGGACGGATACTGTACCACTTATGGGTGCGGACCGCCAATTACGTTTACTGGTCAGCAATGTGCGTTTGCAGTGTGTCCTACATGCTTCGCCGGAAGTTCTGGTAAAACTGCAACATTTCCGACAACGATAACAATGACAGTTGCCTGATGAAACCAAACCAAGACTGCAAACCTTTGATGTGGTTTTCGACGACAAAAGATTTCGTCGTGTCTACGCTCATATCCGCCACTGATATTCATAAATCGATCAGGATAGCCGACTGCTTTCGACTGTCCGGAAAGATGAAAGAGGCATCCGATGTGTTGGACGCGATCGACGAGCGTATCGCGGAGTTGCCTGAGCATTCCACGATTGATACGTCCCAGTTGCGCACGCTGATTAACGATAACGATTCCACTGACAAAATCACGCATGAATCGCAAGTGGCTGAGAAAGAACTTCCGCCTCTCTGGATTCGCGGAATAAACCTAGCAGGAGCATTCTCGAGGTGGGCCGGTGCAGGATTCAAAATGCGTAACCAATCCGAGATCGATGGACGACTCGCGATTTGCCAAGCATGCGACAAGTTTAACGGAGATGCCTGCTCTGTGTGCGGTTGCAATTGCAATGCGAACGGATTGCTCAACAAACTCGCTCTGCACGGATCAGCGTGTCCTCTTGATAAGTGGAGTTAGTGACGGCGTTGATATCGCCTTATCAATTGACCAGTGATATTGAAACAATCGTTTATGAAGACTTCTGTAGGTAACTCCTATTTGTTCGGCCCATTCGACAAGCAGTTTCGTTTCTCCGCAAAAAGTAACCTTCAAAGTTTTTCTGGTGTTTCGCATTTGTTCCTTATGTGTTACCCAACGGCAATTCGACGGTTCGTAATTCCTGTTTACGTCAATCCGATCAAGGGAATGAGAGTGAGATGGTTTATCGCCCATATCGGAAAGAAAGTTGGCGAAGTCGGACCATCGGTTGCAGACGTGGATTCCGCGTCCTCCGTAATATTGGAACGCCTTGTTGCATGGATTACGGCATCGATCGTGCATCGACGACCAAGTAATATAAATCGGTTTTCTACTTCGTCCGTGAGTTACATTAGATTCGCGACGGGTATGTGTCGCGAGGCATCCACAACTCTTCGTGTTTGATTTCAAAAGTGCATTAGCCGAGACGATTATGACTTTCCCACACTCACATTCGCATTTCCAGTGTGATAGGCTATGGCGGCAATTCCTACGCATTCCAGCGAATGCGATGGCGGTTAGTCGGCTAAACTTCATGCCGGTCAGGTTGCGGAATCGGGCGTGTGTCGGTAGTGTGACATTCGTCATGACGGCTCCTTCTAGCAAAGGGCGTTGTGGAAGTGCAGCCCGTTCGTACCACCGGACGGGCTGTGCGCATTATAGGTCCAAATGAATGAGAAAAAAAGCAAATTCACCGAAGAAATCGGCAGTCAAAAAGAAAGTCGCCGTAAAGAAGAAGGCGGTCAAGAAACCGGAATCGGTTATCGTCGCTCCAAAAACACCACGAGACCAAGTTCTCTCTAACGTTGACGAGTCAGTTCGAACTGGAAAATGGGCCGTGATCGCCCTGCGAGTTGCGGACGGTAAAATCCTTCTTGATCGCACTGCGGTAAATTTTCCGAAAGAGGACATCGATACAGCGTTGACGATGATCGGGAATGACCTGAACAAGCTGAAGGTGGGATAGTCTGTCGTGAATAAGTTGATTCTTAGATGCTCGCTCAGTCCCGGCGACGTACTGACAATGACCACGGCAGTCGAAGCGTTAGTGACGCTGTTTCCGAATCAGTACATTGTTGATGTTCGAACGCCAGTCCCCGACATTTGGGAGAACAATCCACACATCACTCCGATTGCCGACAATGACGCGGAGGCGTGCAGAATTGAAATGCAGTACCCAAGCATCGACTCGTCCGGGACTCTCCCGATAACGTTCGCCAACGGGTACACACGATTTCTCGCTGCATATCTCGGAGTTCGAATGGAATCAACCACGAACCGACCGCACCTATATTTGTCCGACGAAGAAAAGTCTTGGATCAATCAGGTACGGCAGAACTTTACGGACGGTCGCGATGTGCCGTACTGGATCGTCAACGCGGGAATCAAGAGTGATTTCACTGCCAAGGCGTGGCCGATCGAGCATTACCAAGACGTCGTGAACAGCACTCGCGGAAATATACAGTGGGTGCAAATCGGCGAAGCGGGTCACAATCACCCGAAGCTCGACGGCGTGATCGATCTGCGAGGAAAAACGACGTGCCGGGAATTAATTCGGCTGGTATACCATTCGCAAGGCGGACTCGGTCCAGTGACGTTTTTGCAGCATCTCTGCGCGGCATGGGAAAAGCCTTACCTATGTTTACTAGGAGGCAGAGAGGATCTGTTCTGGACGTCGTATCCACGTCAGCACACATTCCACACAATCGGCCTGCTGGACTGCTGTCGTCATGGCGGTTGCTGGAAGTCGCGAGTCGTCAAGTTGAACGACGGAGACTCGAAAGACGATGATTTGTGCCAACACCCGATTGTCGGACTTCAGCGAGCCGCGGGGCGTTGCATGGCGATGATTCAACCTAGTGAAATCGTCGGAACGCTTGAAAGGATTCTCGCATCGTGAAGACAATGTATATCGCCGCGAGCCATCAGACTGAGTCGTCACCGTTCGCTCATTGTCTCGGGGACGTCATCACGTCGATTAAAGTGGCATATCTCTGGTTGCAAACCGAGAAGCCGGACAAAGTGATTTTGTCACTCTGCGACGCAGAACAGTGGAACGTTCTTTGGTCTCGGTTTATTCGTGAATCAAACGCTGTCGTCGTCTATGATCGCAAGGTCGGTCACAAGTCAGAGATGTATTTCATCTTCGACGAGCGACGTCGGACGCGAACAATTGCCGGAATGACGTTCGACATCTACAAGGAGCTGTACTGCCGAATGGAAGGTGGAGATCGTCAGACTGCCTTGTGCGGCCACGAAGCCGGATTGGGTCGAAAAAACATCTTCGAGTATTTTTACTACGGTCAAGAGTCTCACGTCGAAAACCCAGAAGGAACGGCAGAGTTCGGCGCGGATGTACTCGACTTCGCGAACGTTCAACGAGAGCCAAAGGTATTGATTGCTCCACAAGCGAAGTGCCAGGGTAATCATGTTTTCACATTCGAGTTTTGGCAGCGAGTTACGAATAAAGTGCTGGACGCTGGTATCGAAGTCACGTTGAACGACAGCGTTGATAGAATCGGCGTTCCGCGTCTCAAGCCGCATATGTCGTCACCAGCGGACATTGCCAATTACGTTGCTCGACATTCGTTGGTCGCCTGCGGAAACACTGGGATCGGTTGGGTGGCCGGTGCGACTGGAACGCCACTTTTCGGAATGGAGCCTCCCGAGTTCTCGTTAATGGATTTCCGTTACAAGGAATGCGGAGTCAAGTCTCTCGCGGGATTGTTCGACACACCAAATCCAAACGTCGTCGCTGGTGCAATTGTCGACTTCATGAAAAACAACAGGACTGGGTATGTCATGGATCAAGCTGCCAAAACGCCGAAACCGATTACCAATCCCCGCAAGTTGCAAAATATGGCTGAATGGTTGTCGAAAGCTCCTCCGGGACCGGTCGTCGAAGTTGGCGTGTTCGAGGGCGGATCGCTGATCTATCTCGCAAGTAGATTCCCGGAACGCCAATTCTTCGGGTTCGACACGTTCGAAGGTTGCCCAAAGCCGACGCAACATGACAATCATCACAAGGCCGGTGATTTTGCGTCTGATTTTGAATCAGTACAAAAAGCCTGTTCGCACCTGAAAAACGTCAAGTTAGTAAAAGGTCGATACCCAGAATCAGGAGACTGCACTCCAAGCGGTATTGCGATGGCTCATGTTGATTGCGATATATACGAGCCGACCCGCGACACTGTTTTGAAGCTGGCTCCGCTGATGCACGGGCAAGGCCGAATCTATTGCGACGACTGTTTTGTCGACACCTGCTACGGTGCGACGATCGGTTTTCAAGAAGCCGCCGCGAAGATCGGAAAGCCGATTAAGATTGACCACGGATTGCATGGAGCGATCTGTTTCGGAGAGTAGGGTCAGCTATTTCAACGATCCCAGAATCTTCTTGGATTCCTTCGCCGATTCGGAATCAGGGCTTATTGCGATGGCTTTTTCAAGCCACTTTTTAGCTGTCGCAGACTGCTGTTTTGCGATCAGTGTTTTTGCCGTTTCCAAATACGATTTGGCAGTTTTAAGCTTCGTCTCCGCATCTTTTGCGGCTGCCATATCAGTGTTGAATTTACGAGACCTGTCCGCTTGCTTCTGTTGGTCGTCGGTCAGTTTGCCATCCTCTGAAGCATCCAACGCAGATTCAATCTGTTTTGACTGTGAGTCGGTAAATATTTCCTTCACCGCACCCAGTCTCTGAAGTTCTAGGCATTTGGTTTCGTCTAATCTTTGTCCAGCTTCATACACCGTATTCACTGTCGTGGTGCCGATAATCAGGAAAAGGCAATCGGAATCAAACTCAATGAATTGAGATCCCGCAATCTCCTTTTTGGTAAGCGAGGTTATCTTAACATTCGCACCACGTGAACTAGGCGTGAATACTTTACACAACGCACATGGAGAATCAGCGGAAATGAGCAAGTCTCGGAATACGGTCGCCTTGTAGAGTGTTCCGATATCACCAGCAACTCCGTTTTTAGTGTCGACTACCGAGAATGGCCTATCGCGAAACGATCGGAGCTTCGACCGAGATTCGGCAAGAACCTTTTTCGCGTCCTTGATGGCCTTCTGGTCATCAACAGCGATCGAGTCCCTCAGGTATTTCTTGGCGTTCTCAACTGCTTCCAGATGTCCAAGCAATTTGAATTGCAATTTCTTCGCGGCGACCGGGTACAGTTCGGAAAACGTTTTCGGCTCGCCGTCCTTCGGAAGTGGATCGTCAGCCATTACGATGGCAACGAACAGGCCGAAAATGATCGCAGACGCAACGAACGCTCTTGATTTGACGATCATGACTGCCGTACCCTGAAAGTGTCGGAAAGCGTTAAATTCGCATTCCATTCAATCAAGGATTGGCTGTTTAGGCAAGAATAAACCGTTTCAGCGGAGTTGAGTCATGTCGTTGATCGTTTTGCTCTCCCTGCTCCTAACCGACCTCCACGGCGAAGTCATCGCGGTAAAAGACGGCGATACGGTTGTAGTGCTCGTCGACAAAACAGAGGTCGTCGTGCGATTGGCATCGATCGACGCACCGGAGAAAAATCAGCCGTTCGGGCAGCAATCGAAAGCCGCGTTATCGTCACTCGTGTTCGGCAAGCAGATTCGAGTCGTCACCAGCGGAAAAGATCGCTATGGAAGAACGATAGGCACGCTGTACGACGGGGCAACTAACGTCAACGCCGAAATGATCAAAGTTGGGTTCGCTTGGCGATACTCGCGATTCTCCAGCGATATCGAGCTATCCATGCTCGAATGCGAGGCCAGAACTAACTCTCGCGGCCTGTGGGCTGACCCAAGGCCGGTTGAGCCGTGGGTGTGGCGTCGTCAGTCTTATCCGCGATAAATTCGAGCATCGACAATGTTTCGTCCTCGCCGTGGACTTCGGTAATCGTCTTCATCGCTTCGTGGAACGTCGGAGAACGTGGAAATGCTCGTCCAGACGTCTCGATTCGTTCAATGGCTTGCGTAAGTGATCGTCGCATGGATTCGGCTGCGTCGTCAATCTCGTGCTGAATAGCCTCGTCAGCGGTGCAGTTCACGGCAACGAAGTTATCGACGATTGTCGACCAAATCGCATAGAGTCCGTCTGGTTGTTTAACGATTGAGCGTCCCATAATTTCACGCATACCATTTAGGGAGTGATTCAAACGCATCTGCGGTCTTGTCGCAACCGAGTTTGCGGAGTAGGTCAAGCAATCGACCGACAGGCTTGATGTGTCCCGTTGTCAGATTGTCAGTCGGGAAGTCTCGACGCAACGAGTCAGCGAACTCCGCGTCGAGTGCGGCGATGTCTGAGAATGTAACCCATCCGCCGTCATGTGCGATGCGTAACCCATCGTCAGCCAATTCAAATCTGTCGATCATGTCGCTCATTCCATCTCTCCGTCTGGTTGTGGGGCCGGTGACAATCGCACGAACCATTCGACGTCCGACCAAGACCATCCCCATTCTTCACCGTGAAGATCGAGGTGGAATGAGTCGTTGTCGCAATAGACCGTCACAACGCTCAATTCGTAGTACCATGCGTCGCCGAATCGATTGACGACAGGGACAGCGACTAATACCTGATCCTGATCGTAAAAACCGGCATCACCAGCGGGTTGCCAATCAAGTGACTGCAAAGCCGTCGGTAGTTTCGTGCGGTCTGGTTTATGGTCGGTTGCATACGCTGCGTGTGTCATCACTCCCCCCTCTTATGCTCCTGCCTCGTCGGCCTCGATCACGACGCAGTCCCGAACGACAGATTCTTCATCATCGCAGTCGTTGTCGTCTTCGCCATCATTCAGCCTGTGTGTTCCATCGTGGTAAATGCGGACTCTCTGAATACCGATTCTGGAGATGCGAAAAGACTGGCCGCGTGACGCGATAAACACGAGTTCATCCGGCAGTTTGGCCAACTCAGAAACAAAAGCAGTGTTGTACAGCGTCATCACTCCCCCTCTTAGGTCCGCGTGGTTGCGGGAATTAAGGTGCATTAGCAATTCCGCCAGATGCAGCGAGATCACGATATGGCATTTCTTCACAGTGTTCGTCGATCAATCGATCAAGGCCAGAAGTCTCGCAAATGTGGTGATATTGACCGCAAATCGGTTCCTTGATTATTTGAATCCACTGGCCGTGAGATTCAACCCAAACGTATGTGAACTTTGAATCACGTGAGAGTTTTACGGCCGAGATATCGTGTCGAGCGGTCATAATTACCCTCTCCCCTAAAGTGGGCGGTGGATGTCCC
>JGI26470J50227_1000483_pt1 | contig 16322 bp, 27 predicted proteins | sample FreactTroBogLake_FD_50227 | JGI IMG/M metagenome (IMG submission 50227) | reverse complement strand
CCATCCGCTCTTAGCTGAGGCTTTGGTTAAGTTTCAAGCCGAAAGCATTATGTCGATCTTCCCCGCCGAGGGTCCGGTGATGACCAAGATCATCGGCAAAGAGACCCAAGAAAAAAAAGACTCTGCTACCCGTGTTCGTGAAGACATGAATTACGAACTGACAGAAAGAATGCCTGAGTACCGACCTGAGATGGAACGCACCATGTGGGGTCTAGGCTTAGCTGGTAACGCATTCAAAAAGGTTTATGAAGACCCTAACCTTGGCAGACAGGCTGCAATTTTTGTTCCTGCAGAAGATGTTGTTGTGCCTTACGGGGCAAGCAACCTTGAGTCTGCCGAGCGCATCACGCATGTCATGCGTAAGACTGAAAATGAACTGCGTAAGCTTCAGGTCAGTGGATTTTATCTAGACATTGATCTTGGCGAGCCATCTAACGTGCTTGATGAGGTTGAGAAGAAGATTGCCGAGAAGCTTGGCTTTCGCGCCACATCAGATGACCGGTACAAGATTCTTGAGATGCATGTCAATTATGACCTGCCCGGTTATGAGCATAAAGACGAAGAGGGCGAAGAGACAGGCATTGCCTTGCCTTACGTCATCACCATCGAGAAAAGCACAAACAAAGTTCTAGCTATTCGCCGCAACTGGAAGCCTGATGACGACAAACATTTAAAGCGTCAGCACTTTGTCCATTATGGCTACATTCCCGGCTTTGGCTTTTACTCATTTGGCTTAATCCATTTGATTGGTGCTTACGCTAAATCAGGCACATCAATCATACGCCAGCTTGTAGACGCTGGAACATTAAGCAACCTGCCCGGCGGGTTTAAGACTCGCGGTATGCGGGTTAAAGGTGACGACACACCAATCGCCCCCGGTGAGTTCCGTGACGTTGATGTGGCTAGTGGTGCGTTGCGTGACAATATTCTGCCGCTGCCGTACAAAGAGCCAAGCCAAGTTTTAATTGGGCTGTTGAATCAAATCGTCGAAGACGGTCGCCGCTTTGCCAACACGGCAGACCTGCAAATCAGTGACATGTCTTCGCAAGCCCCTGTGGGAACAACGCTTGCTATTCTTGAGCGAACATTAAAAGTTATGAGCGCTGTTCAGGCTCGCACCCATTATTCGCTGAAACAGGAGTTTAAGCTCCTTAAAGCGATCATGGCTGACAACGCGCCCGATGAGTATTCATATGAGCCAGAAGAAGGCAGTCGTAAGGCTAAGAAGTCAGACTACAAGAACGTTGATGTTATCCCAGTCAGTGATCCAAATGCATCAACAATGGCACAAAAGATTGTTCAATATCAAGCGGTTCTGCAGCTTGCTCAGGGCAACCCACAGATTTACAACATGCCATTGCTGCACCGCCAGATGCTTGATGTACTAGGCGTTAAAGATGCAGCCAAGCTTGTGCCAATGTCTGATGATCAAAAACCAGAAGACCCCGTTACAGAAAACCAAAATATTCTTGCAGGCAAGCCGGTAAAAGCTTTTTCATACCAAGATCATCAAGCGCACATTACCGTTCATAAAGCTGCGGCAGAAGACCCAAAAATTGCAGCACTTGTTGGGCAAATGCCACAGGCTCAAGCAATCATGGCATCTGCTCAAGCGCATATGGCTGAGCATATTGGTTTCATGTACCGCATCGAGATTGAAAAACAATTGGGCATGAATTTGCCGCCACAGTTCAATGAAAACGGCGAGCAAGAACATATTGACCCTGAAGTTGAAGCCCGCCTAGCTCCGATGATTGCTATTGCAGCTCAACGCTTGTTGGCACAAAACCAACAAGAAGTAGCGCAGCAACAGGCACAACAACAGGCACAAGACCCGCTGATTCAAATGCAACAACAAGAGTTGCAAATTAAACAGCAAGAGGTACAGCGCAAGGCTCAAAAAGATGCGTCAGACGCGCAGCTTAAAGCCGCGCAGATTCAAATTGAAAACAAACGCATTGATGAGCAGGCTAAGTACAACTTGCACAAACTTAATGCAGATCAAATGTCTAAAGGTCTTGAGCTTGGCGCAAAGTATAAGTTTGATGATCGCAAGCTTAAGGCAGACCAAGTAGCAAAAGGCATTGATATTTCGGTTAAAGCCGCTCAACACAAGCAGGTTATGGCTGAAAAAATGGCAAGTAAAGTTGCTGACATTCGTGCAAAACACGATGACAGAACCACAAAATCCGATAGCAAAAAGGCTAAATAATGGATGTTTATGAAGTGTTGGTTCAACAAATCGACGAAAAAGTTCAACAACTCAAAGACCATGTTGTCACTGGAAGTGCTGGCACATTCGATGAGTACAAACGACTTTGCGGTGAGGTCAGAGGTCTACTCATTGCAAAGGGTTATACATTAGACCTCAAACAACGTTTGGAGCATTCAGATGAATGAAATTCTTATCGGCTCAAACCCCGATAACCCACAGGTAGTAGGAATGTACCGACCCGAGGCCACCGCCGATGAAAAAGCAACACAATTACCACGCCCAAGTGGTTACAAAATCCTTTGTGCAATCCCCGAAACAGACAAAGAGTACGACAGCGGTTTAGTTAAAGCAGACGAAACGCTGCGTATTGAAGAGGCTTTAACCACAGTGCTGTTTGTGGTCAAACTTGGTCCAGATTGCTATACGGACAAAGAGCGTTACCCCTCTGGTCCGTGGTGCAAAGAAGGTGACTTTATTTTGGTTCGACCGCACGTTGGTTCACGACTAGTTATTCATGGTCGAGAGTTCAGAATGATCAACGAAGATACTGTTGACGGTGTTGTTGACGATCCTCGCGGCATTCGGCGCAAATAAAGGAGCTAAAAATGGCTGGTTTTGAAAAAACAGAGTTTCGTTTTCCCGATGAAATTGACAAAGACACAAAAAAAACAGACGTCAGCATTGAATTTGACGGTTCTGATGACGTAAAAATTGAAATTGAAGACGATACGCCTCCGGATGACCGCAATCGCGAGCCAATGCCACAGGATATTGTTGAAAAGCTCGAAAAAGATGAGCTAGAAAGCTATTCTGACGACGTTCGCACCAAGTTTAAACAGCTTAAAAAGGTCTGGCACGATGAACGCCGAGCAAAAGAGGCTGCTTACCGCGAGCAACAAGAGGCTTTAACCGCCGCACAACGCTTATTAGAAGAAAACAAACGTATTAAATCGATGCTTTCGACTGGAAAAGAAGAATACATCGCCGCAGTAAAGAATTCTGCTGAATTACAACTTGAAGCAGCTAAAAAAGCGTACCGCGAAGCTTATGATACGGGCGATACAGACGCTTTAATTGAGGCTCAAGAGCGCATTACACGCTCAACCATGCAGATGGACCGTGTAAATAATTTTCGACCTGAGCCTTTACAAGAAGAAAATTATGCAGTACAACAGCAACAACAGGCCCCTCGCCCTGATAACAAGGCACTTGCTTGGCAACAACGCAACGCTTGGTTTGGTCAAGATGAGGAAATGACTGCCGCAGCATTAGGCTTACACGAAAAGCTTAAACGCGGCGGTGTAGCAGTAGGCTCTGATGAGTATTACTCCACGTTGGACAAGACAATGCGGAGACGTTTTGCAGAACATTTTGATGAACCCGTTAAGGAGGAAACTCCAAGTAAAAAAGCTTCAACTGTAGTTGCCCCGGCGACCCGTTCTACATCTTCAAAAAAGATTCGATTAAGCCAAACGCAAGCGGCTTTTATCAAGAAACTGGGAATTACGCCCGAACAATATGTACGCGAAGTTTTAAAACTGGAGAATTAAAATGACTGCAATTAAAGTTACCCGTGATATGCAAACCCGTGAATTGATGGAGCGTCCCAAGCAGTGGATGCCAGCAGAACTTTTACCAGAACCGGATAAAGAACCCGGGTATGAGTACAAGTGGAAACGAGTTTCGATGTTAAACGTTATTGACCCACGCAACATTTCTGCATCCCAGAGAGAAGGCTGGGAACCAGTACTAATTAATGAACAGCCTAAGTTTCAAATGTTATCCGACCCAAATAGTCGATTTAAAGACAATATTGAAATTGGTGGTTTGTTGCTTTGCAAGCGCCCAGTTGAATTTGGTCAGCAAGAGAAAGCATATTTCGACAAGATTACCAAATCTCAAATGGAAGCTGTAGATAATACCCTTATGCGTCAAAGCGATGCCCGTATGCCGATCTTTAAAGAAAGCAGGTCTTCTACGAGTTTTGGCAAGGGTTCTTAACTTTTATGGAGTTTTAAATGGCTTATCCAATTGTTCCGGGTCCTTACGGATTCAAGCCGTTAAATCTTGTTGGTGGTCAGGTCTTTTCAGGCTCGACACGTAACCTACCTATTCAGTACGGTTATGGCACTAACATTTTTTACGGCGATGTGGTCGCGATTACTCGCGGTTTTGTTACACGTATCACTTTAACCACTGGTGGCTCAGCTTCGACTGGCGCTACTGGCTATGGTTTGACTGGTATTTTCTTGGGTTGTTCTTTCACCGATCCAGTTACTAAACAGAAACGTTACAGCCAATTCTGGCCTGCATCGACTCTGGCTGGTGATGCTGTTGCTATCGTTACTGATGATCCTGACACTGTGTTTAAGTCTGCTGTTGTGACTGCACAAGGTGGCTCGACTATCGGTTCAGTTGCTACAGCCATGATTGGTTTGAACATTGCTGCTTCTGACTTGGCAGGTAATTCAAACACTGGTGATTCGTACAACGCCGTGTTGTCTACCTCTGCTGCTACGACTGCTGCTCTTCCTTGGCGCATCGTTGATATCGTTCGCGATACTTACGTTAACCTTGGCACAGCAACGTACTCAAGCGGTACTACGACTCTTACCACTAGTGCTTTACCAAACGCTTTGCCAGTTGGCACTGAAGTTGGGTTTTTGGCATCTAACGGTCAGTACGTTGGTACAGGCTCGTATGTCAGCACTGCTGCATCGGCAGGCGCTACTTCTGTTGTTCTCAATGCTCAGTATGGCACTATGAACGCCGGTGGTGTAGCTGCAACCGCTGCAACAATCCCAGCAAGCTCAACGTTGGTGTTTACCCAGTATCCAGAAGTTCTGCTCAAGTGGAACCAAGGCGTACATGAGTATTACAACAGCACAGCTACTCAAACCGCTTAATTAGGAGCTAATAATGGCTATTTCACGCGCACAGCTACTTAAAGAGCTTCTTCCCGGTTTGAACGCATTGTTCGGCTTGGAGTATGCTCGTTANGGNGAAGAACACAAAGAGATTTATGAAATCGAAACCTCTGAGCGTTCTTTTGAAGAAGAAACAAAACTGTCTGGTTTTTCTGCTGCACCTGTTAAAAACGAGGGTTCTGCCATCGCTTATGACAATGCACAAGAAGCTTGGACAGCACGTTACAACCACGAAACCATTGCATTAGGGTTTTCCCTAACGGAAGAGGCAATTGAAGATAACTTGTACGACTCACTGTCGGCTCGTTATACCAAAGGTCTTGCCCGCGCTATGGCTTATACCAAGCAGGTTAAAGCTGCCGCTGTTCTGAACAACGGCTTCTCTGCTCAGTATGTTGGTGGTGACGGCGTTTCTTTGTTTAATACAGCCCATCCATTGGTCAACGGCGGCACTAACGGCAACACCCCAACAACCCCAGCAGACTTGAACGAAACAGCACTTGAAAACGCTGTTATTCAAATCGCTGCATGGACTGATGAGCGTGGTTTGCTGATCGCTGCTAAGCCCAAGAAGTTGATTGTTCCTCCTGCACTTCAGTTCGTTGCAACTCGTTTGCTTGACACTGAGCTGCGCGTTGGTACAAACAACAACGACATCAACGCAATTAAGAACAATGGTTCGGTTCCAGAGGGTTACACCATTAACCACTTCTTGACCGCAACTAACGCATGGTTCTTAACCACTGATGTGCCTAACGGCTTGAAGATGTTTGAGCGTACTCCATTGCAAAACTCAATGGATGGTGATTTTGACACCGGTAACGTACGTTACAAGAGCCGTGAACGTTACTCGTTTGGTTGGTCAGACCCACTAGGAATCTACGCTTCCTATTAAAATCAAGCACTTAGCCTGATTCAGCCCCGCCAAAAGCGGGGCTTTTCTTTTGTTTGTTTATGATTTATAATTACCTGTAACTAAGTTCCTATGGGGGTAATTATGGTGTATCCTACAACACGCAAAGAAGCAAAAGCCACTGGCGCTACTCATTACTACACAGGCGAACCTTGTAAGAATGGGCATATAGCCTTACGCAAAACTAAAGGAGCTTGTGTTGAATGTTTAAAACTTGAATGGCAAAAAAACAATGAATCTCGTGCGGAGTATTTTAAAGAATACAACAAACGTGATGATATTAAAGACCGCAAAAGTGATTGGTATCAAGCTAACCGAGAGACCGTAATTGAACGGGCTAAGACACGCCCTGCTGAAAAATTACGTGAATATCGTAACGCTTGGAAAGAAAATAATATTGTGCAGGTTCGTGCCGACACAAAAGCCCGTAGGCGTAAGCACAGAGAAGCAACACCTCCTTGGCTAACTAGAAAACAAAAAACTGAAATTCGGCAACTCTACCAGATAGCTATAACTATGACTAAAACCACTGGCGAACAGTATGTAGTTGACCACATTGTTCCTTTGCGTAGCCCTGATGTTTGCGGCCTTCATGTGCCTTGGAACTTGCGGGTAATAACCCAAGAAGAAAATTTAAAAAAGTCAAACAAACTACTTGCCCCACATTCATAAAAGATGTATAAATAAGCATCTGGGTGTTTAACCTTATCGCTACTGCCCCAGCAGACGATGCAACGATTGATAAGGTTACTTTTGCATAAGGAATTATCATGGCACGTAGTACATTTGACGGTCCGATTCTGTCGGGCGACGTTCGTTTTGGTCCATTGCGTAACGTAGGTTATTCGCAGCTAGTCAACAACGTTGACTTAGATTTCTCAAACACTACTGTTGGAACAAACACCTATTCAGGTGGTTCTACTGTGTTTGTTGGTTCAAACAACATCCCTAACCAATCTGCTGTTGTTTATCAACCATCAGCCACTGCATTCCCCCCAGTTGCTCAAGCAATCCCTGCTGATACCAACACCAATATTTATCGTGGTGCTGTGTTTTATCTTCCAGTGGGTTGTGATCTCGACAACATTTTTGTTGACGTAGCAGCTTTGTACGCCGTGAGTGGTGGTACTGCCGCTGTGACTTCACAGACTGTGTATGTATCAAACAACTACACCGCCGCCGCTGGTACGCCAAATTATTTTGCTACGGGCGCTATCTCTGCCGTGGGTCGCCAAGCATTGGCTACGTTTACTAGTACGCAAATCACTAATCAAACAGCAACATCAACTGATATTTACACAGGCGGCACTCAGCCTAACGTGTCTCAAGTTGTTGTGACTGTTGCGATTGTTGGCACTGCTCTGTTAAGCGCTACTGCAATTACAGGTCGTTACAACTTTACGTTGCAATACAGCCAGCCTGATAACAACATTGGTAACTTGACAACGTACCCATACGGTAACTTTGACTAATTGATCGCGGGGCTTCGGCCCCATTCTTTGATTTAGGAGATCAATTATGACAATGCAATACGATGTTAAGTCCGCACATACAAATACTTCGGCTGTTTTAGTCGCAGCACGTTGTCGGCTTAAGCAGATTACATTCAATAGCAATGGCACTGCTGGAACTATTATTTTGTATGACAATGCTTCAGCGGCTTCAGGCAACGTTTTGTGGCAATTTGATTTTGGCGCTAACGTAATTGCTGTTCCTGTTTTGCTTCCCGGTGAAGGAATACTTGCTTACAACGGTATTTATGCTTCGCTGACTAATGCAAACTCTTGCACAATTTGCTATGGCTAAGAAAAATCCCTCTCTTGCTGTTGGTCGCGGTGAAAAGCTGCCGGTCAAGCAGGGGGCGGGTTTAACCGCCAAGGGCCGTGCTAAGTACAATGCTGCAACTGGGTCGCATCTGAAAGCTCCACAGCCTGAAGGCGGTCCTCGTAAAAAATCATTTTGCGCTCGTATGTCTGGTATGCCCGGTCCAATGAAAGACGAAAAGGGTCGCCCAACACGTAAAGCTGCAAGCCTCAAACGCTGGAAGTGTTAAATGGCTATTGAAGACATCACAAAAGAAGAACTAATAGCGTTGTTAAAAGATGCTATTAGGCAAGCTTCAGAAGAAAATCCGCTTTCTGACGAAGAAGTTAAATGGGTTCGTTTGGCGATTCAAAATGAAGCTAAAAAATCTGAATATCGTAAAGCCATTATTGAGAAAAGTCTTGGCGGTTTGGCATGGGCTGCGCTCTGCGGCATTGGGTATCTTATGCTTGAATTTCTTAAAACGCACTGGAAATAATATGCCAGCCGTATCAGCCAAACAAAAACGTTTTATGGACGCAGCGGCTCACAATCCAGAGTTTGCCGAAAAAGCAAACATACTAACAAGCGTTGCTAAAGAATTTTCTGAAGCAAGCAAAGGTGAAAAATTTGGTCCTGCAAACCGAGTTGACTTGCAGAAAATTAACAAGCCGAAAACCGATCACGGTAAGTTGGCACTTTTTAGCAAAGGCGGCGCAATGAAAGAATCAAAATCAGAAGAACGCAAAGAAATGGCTGCGGATAAAAAACAAGACGTAAAACTTATTAAAAAAGCTTTTAAAGAACATGACGCTCAAGAACACAAGGGCGGAAAAGGCACAAAAATTTCTTTATCCAAAGGTGGTAACGTGAAAAAAATGGCAAAAGGCGGCATGGCTATGAAAGAAACAATGGGTCCAAACACAATGGCTAAAGACGTTGAAGCGGGTTCAAACAAATTAACAAAGTTTGGCAAGTCTGCCGTTCAGACACGCGGAAAAACTCGCGGCATGAATATGGGTGATGACGGCAAAAAAGAAATGATTCAAGGTGGCGCTAAAGGCGGTGCTGGTTCATTTGGTGCTGCTCCGATCAAAATGGCTAAAGGTGGTTCTGCATCTAGCCGTGCTGATGGCTGCGCTATGCGCGGCAAGACTCGCGCTTAATGGTGCAACCATGAAAAAACGGATTAAACGTTATGACAGCGGCGGAATTCTTACGCCGGAACTAGAGGCTGCTGGCTGGAGAGCGGGTCAAAACGAAAATATTCGTGATGAAGACCGCCAAGCTGCGCTTGCACAGTTTCGCGCTCAGATGAACGCCGCAAACAGTCCTGAAGTTTATTCCGCATCTCAAGCACCAAGGCAAAGCGCTGGATGGTCTGACGCACAAGCCGCCCAATTTATGGGTCGTCCTGTTAATACCCAACCATCGCCTCAAGCCAGAATGGCACAATCGCCAGAGGTCTATAACCCACCGCGACTGCCTGCAACGTTTGAGTCTGGTTATCCTGCGCCTCGCCGAGTCAATCAAGAGCCATTTGAAGAAAATTACCCCGGACCAAGAAATGTGCGCTTTGCGCCGCCTCAGTTTGAGGCACAACCAAGCGTTGCTCAAAACCCATCTGGATATTTAAGGACTGGGGTTAACCCTTATGTTCAAGATGCAGCATCAAACTTTTTAAGCCGTGAAGATCGTGCGTATCAAACAGCACCTCTCTCGCGAGAGATTGTTAACAACCCGGCTAGAGAACGACTGATGCGTGCCATTGGCGAGAATAGCGCCGAGACGTATCGCCGTAATGCTGTCAATGAAGCTCAAATGCCAAACATTATGGCAAAGCAGGCTAGAGATGAGCTTGAAGAGTATCGCGCTCAAAAAGGTCCTTATTACGAAGGCAAAAAAGCTCCAACAAACAAACAATTGGCGGAGCGTTTTAAATATTTTTTAAACTCAATGGGTTCAAGTGAAGAAGAGCCGACTTCACAAAGCCAAGGCGCTGATCCAGAAAAAGTTCAAAAGTTAATTGATAATCTTAAGCGTCAGCACAAAGCAAGAAATTACAAAAAAGGTGGCGCTGTTAAAAAGACAGCGGCTGTAAAATCTAAAGCATCAAGCCGTGGCGATGGTATTGCTCAACGTGGTAAAACCAAAGTCAAATACTGTTAAGGAATTATTATGAAAATGGTTAAAGAAAAAATGGAACCAATGTCTGGTCCTGACATGAAACATCATGATGACTTTATTTCGCAGCATGAGTCAGACAGCCATAAGCACCACAGCAAAGAGTATGGCAAGCATAACGCTGGTCACAAGATGCACCGTGACCACGTAATGGCGATGTGCAAAGGCGGTAAGGCTTAATCATGCGAGCCTCTCGCGGAATGGGTGACATTAACCCATCTAAAATGCCCGGCAAAAAGACGATCACCCGCAAGGATGATCCGAACAAAGTCGAGGTATTTAAACGTGGTGGTGAAGTATGGAATAAGCCACGCCCTAGTGGTCTGGGCAAACCTAAAAAGTTAAGCTCAGAAAAAAAGTCTAGTGCAAAAGCAATGGCTAAAGCTGCTGGTCGGCCTTATCCAAATTTGATTGATAATATGCGAGCCGCGAGGAAAAAATGAGCATCATTTTAACGTTAGAGCAAAAAGTTGTTGAAGACATTGTGCATGTTTTAAAACGACTTCCTTTTCAACCACACTTTCTTATTGAACTTGAAGCGCAACTTGAAGCTCAATTAGCATCACCTGTTCAAGCGCCTGTTGAAACGCCTGCCGAAGCCCCCGTTGAAACTCCCCCAGCGAGCTAATAATGGCTAAGAATTGGATTTCAGGGGCAATTAAAAAACCCGGTGCGCTACGTAAAGAACTTGGCGCTAAAGCTGGTCAATCCATCCCTGCTAAAAAGCTTGCTGCAGCAGCTAAAAAGCCCGGTAAAATGGGTCAACGCGCACGGCTTGCTGAGACGCTTAAAGGCATGAAAAAATAATGGCAACTTCTGGTCTCACAACGTTTAACCTTGACCTCTCAGAGCTTGTTGAAGAGGCGTTTGAGCGTTGCGGCAAAGAGTTGCGTAGTGGTTATGACTTGCGTACAGCACGTCGCAGTTTAAACATTCTGACCATTGAGTGGGCAAACCGTGGTATTAACCTGTGGACTATTGAGCAGGGTCAGATACCAATTAACATCAATGCGGGACAAATTAGTTACCCATTGCCAGTAGATACTATTGACTTGCTTGACCATGTGATACGCACAGGCACAGGACAAAACCAAGTTGATATCAACATTTCACGTATCTCTGAGTCTACATATAGCACCATACCAACCAAAAACGCCTATGGGCGTCCGATTCAAGTATGGATAAATAGACAGTCAGGTAATACAAACGCAGCAGCCTCAACCGCTGTAACAGCCGTAGTACAACCTACAGATACAACCATCACTGTTGCGTCTACTGCAAATCTTGCGGCGCAAGGTTACATCAATATTGATGGCGAGACTATTCTGTACCAAAACGTTGGTTCAAGTAACTCAAGCAATGCAAACCAACTGTTAAATTGCTATCGTGGGATCAACGGCACACCAATTACTACTCATGCTGTTAATGCTCCGGTGTATCAAACATTTTTACCAAACGTAAACATATGGCCCACTGGTGATCCCGGTCAACAGTACATGTTTGTTTATTGGCGGCTACGTCGTATGCAAGATGCGGGTACGGGTATCAATACTGGCGATATTCCGTTTAGGTTTGTACCTGCTATTGTTGCGGGGCTTGCTTATTACTTGAGCATTAAATTTCCTGAAATTGACCAAAACCGTGTGTTGGGGTTGAAAGCAGATTACGAACAGCAATTCCAGTTTGCCGCAGATGAGGATCGTGAGAAAGCATCTGTTCGTTTTGTGCCTCGGCAATTATTTTATTGAGGTGAGTCATGCCCTCTAAATTTGCGTCAGGTAAATATGCAATTGCTGAGTGTGACCGTTGTGGTCAGCGGTACATGCTTAAAGAATTAAAAAAAGAAGTTATCAAGACCAAGCTTTTTCAGATTAAAGTTTGCAAAGAATGTTGGGACCCCGATCAACCACAATTGCAATTGGGTTTGTATCCTGTTAACGACCCGCAGGCTGTACGTGAACCAAGACCTGATGTAAGCTATTACTCAGGCGGTGCAACAGGGCTTTATACCTCTGTAAATGCAAGTAACAGTATTAACAATGCAGGATATCCAACAGACGGTAGCAGACAGTTTCAATGGGGTTGGAGTCCAGTTGGTGGTTCTAGTTCGTTTGACACAGCTTTAACGCCAAACAATTTAATTTTGCCAATACAAATTGGTACAGTCACAACTTCTTAGGAGTTTATTATGGGTTACAGAAGCGCAGCCGACGGAGTTACCAAGACTGGTAAAACCAAAGGTACAAATTTAGGCGATAGCGGCAAAGAGATTGGCATCGAAAGCGGTGGCAAATCTAAAGGCGCACGTACAGTGACAGGCGAAGCCATGAAAAAAATGGGTCGCAACATGGCTCGCGCAATGAATCAAAGGGGTCGTTAATGGCTAAGTTCAGCGATAAAAAAATGGGTAAAGAAGTGGGTTCCGCTTCTGTTTACGCAGCGCCACACAATATGTCTGGTAAAAAAATTACTGGGCAAGAGCCGATGAAAAAAGGCGTATATGTAACTGACAAATCTTCTAAAGAGTCAGAGCTTAAAGACCCAGTGCCTAATGGTGTAAGTTACGCAAACACCAAAGCACCAAAAACTGATGGTATTGATATGCGTGGTTATGGTGCTGCTACCAAAGGCATTAAATCCAGAGGACCAATGGCGTGAATTACATACAGCTTCAACAAGCAATTCAGAACTATTCAGAAAATTTTGAAGCGCTTTTTGTCGCAAGCATTCCTACGTTTATTCAGGAAGCAGAAGAGCGGATTTACAACACCGTTCAGATTCCGTCATTGCGTAAAAATGTTGATGGTACGTTGACTACATATAACCCTTATGTAGCGTTGCCTGTTGACTGGTTGTCGCCGTATTCAATCGCAGTGATTGATGCAAATGGTAATTATAATTATCTGTTAAACAAAGACGTTAACTTCATTCGTGAAGCTTACCCCAACGCTGGTAATGCTTATGCTGGGCTACCACGGTACTATGCTTTGTTTGGGTCGCAGCTATCAAATAACAATCAGCTAACGTTGATTCTTGGTCCATCTCCCGATGCTAACTACACAGTAGAGATGCACTATTTCTACTACCCGCCCACGATTGTGCAGGGAATTATCACTGGGTTTACGTTACCATTTACGTCAGGCTCTGGCTATACAAGCGGTGTGTACGCTAACGTTCCTTTGACAGGCGGAAGCGGTGCTAATGCAACAGCTACGATTTTAATTGTTGGTGGTGTTGTAACTGAATGCACATTGGATAATGGCGGGTCTTTGTATGTACCCGGTGATGTGTTGAGCTTTGATGCTAATGCTGCTGGTGCTGGGAGCGGTACTGGGTTTTCAATTACGGTATCAACGATTTCTAACGCTACAGGCACTAGCTGGCTGGGCGATAACTATGATCCCGCTTTGTTTTATGGCGCGATGCGTGAAGCAATGATCTTCATGAAAGGCGAACAAGACATGGTGGCATACTACGAGCAGAAGTATCAAGAAGCTATTGCTCAGTTGAACCGCCTTGGTACAGGTCTTGAGCGTGGTGATGCCTATCGTGATGGGCAAGCAAAGATTAAGGTCATGCCATGATCGTACAGACTTCATGCACAATCTTTGGTGTGAACCTGCTCAGTGGGTTGGAAAACTTTACGCCCACCTCGCCATACGTTTACAAGATTGCGCTATACAACGCTAACGCCAACCTGAACAACTCAACGACTGCCTATACAACGGTCAATGAAGTGACAGGCACAGGCTATACGGCAGGCGGACAAGTTTTAACGCCTATCACGCTTAGCTCAGACACAACGAACAACACTGCATTTGTTTCGTTTAACAACGTGACTTGGAGTCCCGCAAGCTTCACAACTCGTGGTGCGCTGATCTACAATAGCACTACGGGCGCAGCAGTTTTTGTTTTAAACTTTGGTTCAGATAAAACCCCTAACGGTACATTTACTGTAACTTTCCCAACGGCGAATTCAACAAACGCCATCATTAGGATTACTTAAAATGAGTAATTTAGACAAAGCCATTTTTGGAGACGCCGTGGACGCCACCGTAACCCGTAATGCCGGATCACAAGAATTAGTTGGTCTTGAAGGTATATATACCTTTGAGTGTTATGACGCTCAGGGTAACCTGAAGTGGGCAGACAATATTGAAAACCTAACGACAAACGTTGGTCGTAAGAGCTTGTTGGATTCGTACTTTGCCAATACTGGTGGCGGCGCTGTCGTCATGGGTTTAAAAGGTACAGGCACAGCCGCTTATACAGACACACAATCAAGTCATGCTGGTTGGTTAGAGGTGGGAGCTACAAATGCGCCAACTTATTCTGGTACTCGCAAAACTCCCGCCTTTAGCGCCGCGACAAGTGCTAATCCTTCAGTTCTGTCTACTAGTGCTGCTGTTGTGTTTAGCATGACAGGTTCTGGTACGGTAGCTGGTGCGTTTATTAACATCGGCGGCTCGTCTACGATTGACAACACGACTGGTACTTTGTTCTCGGCTGGTGACTTTACCGCTGGTTCAAAAACTGTAACGTCAGGCGATACAATCAACGTAACCTACACTCTGAGCGCATCGGGCTAATAAATGGCACTCGTACTTGCTGATCGGGTTCAAGAAACTAGCACCACCACCGGCACAGGGACTTTAACTCTAGCTGGTGCGGTGACTGGGTTTCAATCTTTTGCTGCTATTGGTAACGGCAATGCCACGTATTACACGATCACAAACGCTGCGGGTAGTTGGGAAGTTGGCATTGGGACTTATACATTAAGCGGCACGACGTTATCACGTACGACTGTTCTTGCCTCAAGCAATTCGGGTAGCTTAGTTAATTTTACTGGCACACTAAATGTGTTTTGTGATTACCCCTCTGAGCGGGCTGTATACCAAGATACTTCTACAGGTGTAGCTTACGCCCCTGAATTTGCTGCAAGCAACGGCTTGATGTTAAGCAACGCCACAATCAATACAAGTTACACATTTCCCACTGGTTATAACGCAGTAAGTGCTGGCCCCGTTACTGTGGCATCGGGAGTTGTAGTTACCGTACCCTCGGGCAGCGTTTGGGCTATCGTTTAAGGACATATTATGGCAGCTCCCGGCTTTACTCCAGTCATACCATACAGCAGCACAACGCCCGGTGCGGTTCCGTCTCCATCAAACATGCAGACTTCTGAGATTGCTGTTAACTCGGCTGATCGGTTGATGTATGTTAAAGCCCCGGGTGGTTCAGTAGTCACAATTGGTAACGGCGCAACAGGTGCTGGTGGCGATCAGATTTTTGTTGAGAACGGTCAGACAGTTACAACGAGCTACGCAATACCAACTGGGTTTAACGCTATGACAACGGGTCCTGTGGCTATTGCTGCGGGTGTGGTTGTTACGATTCCCGCAAATTCTGTCTGGGCAATCATATAATGGGACTGCGACTCAAAGCCTTCTCGCTTGGTACGGTTGAGGTCAACCCTGTTGACACAGCATCTAACTTGTCTGTGAACGTGCAGGCAGCTAGTGGCGTGTTGTCATATGCAGACTCATCAACGGGCGGGTTGTACTTGCCATCGGGAACAACGGCACAACGTCCTGCAAGTCCTGCGACAGGGCAGATGAGATTTAACACTACTACTGGGTCGGTGGAAGTCTACACTGGCTCGACTTGGAGCTGACATGGCAGGGTCTATAAAATTAAGCGCACCATCAGGCGGTTCAGTCACACTGAACGCAGTGGACACCGCATCAAACTTTGTTATGTCTGTACCTGCGGCTGCGGGTATTCTGATTAACGCTGACTCTGCTACGGGTGCGGCACAACTTCCTGTTGGCACAACTGCACAACGACCTGCTTCGCCTGTTACGGGGCAGATTAGGTTTAACACTACTAATACGGGTGCTGAGTTTTACAACGGCACAGTTTGGACTGGTCTTGGTAAATACAACGTCAATCTTTTGGTTGTTGCTGGTGGAGGTGGAGCGGGTTCTAATAGTGGTGGCGGTGGCGGTGGAGGGGGTGTTTTAACTGGTCTAAATCTAGTTACACCCGGCACTGCATATGCAATTACTGTAGGCGCTGGCGGTGCGGCTAGTACAAATGGAACAAATTCATCAATTGCAACATTAAGCGTTACGTCAACTGGAGGTGGTCGTGGGGGTAACGGAACTACATATAGTGGCGCTGCGGGAGGTTCTGGCGGCGGTGCGGGTACGGATGGTGTAGGTAGTGGTTCTGGCGGGGCTGGAACTGCTGGGCAAGGTTTTGCAGGGGGTTCAAACCC
>JGI26470J50227_1000482_pt1 | contig 16329 bp, 30 predicted proteins | sample FreactTroBogLake_FD_50227 | JGI IMG/M metagenome (IMG submission 50227) | reverse complement strand
CCTGTTGACCGTTCAATATCACCAGGCTTTGATGTCCAATGTACAGAGTGAATAGCACCATGACGGCCCACGGCTTTTTTAATATCGTCTGCAGCAGCTTTAGCACGCTTATTGGCAAGTGCATAATCCTCTTTTGAAACGCTCTTCTTTAAACGATCATGCGCTTCTTTGGGTGATTCACCTGCGACATTGGGATGCTTTTCCATATGACCGCCGTTGAGATGATATCCCACTAGCAGCTCATGTAGAACACCTTTAGTGTTAGATGACATACTCCCAGCCTCTTCAGAGAGGTTTGTGATAAATTCAGGTAGTGAATCTAGAAATGATAGCATGATTATACCTTCTTACCAAGTGTTCTAGATGCTTTGAGAATAGCACTTCTAGCGCGATTGGCTGCTGTGAATCCACCCTCACCACGATCTACAACCTTTAACCCGCCAGCGACAAAGCCCTCAGGTCCTGTTTCTTTGCCTTCAATGGTATGACCATATCCGCCATGAGCAGATTTTGCTAGCGCACGAGATAATAGGTTAGTAGCAGCTTGGACGTGTCCGTGGATCTTGAGGGATTTTCTAAATGCTTCTTTATTTTTATCGACATGAGCAATTGCAGCATCTCGTTCTGCTGCTTTTGTATCTTTTGTCTTTTGTAACTTGACTGCATCGATTTTTTTCTGATGAACCCCTACTAGATGTTTCCTATAACCCTCAACAGAAGGCGTAGCTCCGCTTGTTACCGTTGAGTTGATATAACTGCGTAGTGTATTTTCATGTCCTGCTAGATGCTTATAATCGTGTCCAGCCATGAGCTTTTTCGCACTATCCAGGTGCTTCATTACTTGACGCTTGGCAACAGGATCAATATTGTGCTGTTCTTCATGACTGACTACATGAGGCATGACATGAATATACGGATGCTCATGAAATTCAGTTGTGTCTAGAATAGGATGAGCCTCACGATGTGGGCCTTTGAGTTCTGAGTGGACAACTACGCTAACCTTTGACTTTTTGAGTTTTTGACCCTCTCTAGAATCCTCAGGCACAGAATATTCAATTGTATTAGGAGTATGTCTAATACGACCTTTTGAGATAGTGCGTTGTTCTGGTGTGCTCATGAAGCCGCCTTGATACTCACCTTCACGGTGCGGCAGCGTCTTGCCTACATGATGTAGAATAGCTTTGAGAGGTGCAGCAAGATACGGCTTATGGCCGTGCTGCTTGTCGATATCTTCTTCTGAATAGTTATAGTGGGAACCAGCACCTTTGTACTTGACTCCTACCTTGCCTGCCTTATCACGATGAACCTGAAAGGACATGCGGTCATCTACTTTCCTAGTGATAGGTGTAGAACCTTTGGCGGCACCTTCAAGTGTTTTGACAGCATGATGAGCAGCTTCCTTGCCATCAAACGTTCTATCGCTAGGGTGTTCAATGTGCTGAATGCCGCCAGCAGATGTATCTTCTTTGAGATATTCTTTAAAGCTCATGATTCACCAAGGTTATAGTGGAATCATTTATTTATGATACTTACATCCAGACAGGTTTTTCTCGTCTAGTCCAAGAATGCAAATTCGCTTTGCCTAGACGGTAGTAGTTGCGATAGTTTTCTACAACATTATCAGAAACAATATAACTAGGATCCATACATGACGGAGGAGTAGTAAAGTCCCAGTCTTTTAGTTTGTATGGTGGCGACTGAATATAATATCCCAACTTTTGTTGTGTGAGATGTGTTTTATTATATCGATAGGTATATTCTTGACATAAAGCAAAGAAGTGCTCGACAAGCCAAGAATAATTCTCAACCGATTGCCGAATCCAGACAGCACTGGGATGATTGACATGAGTTGCGCTATACATGATCTCATCACGCCCATCAGCCAGAACCCAGCGCTTTGCCTTACGTCCGGTAGCTGATGTACCTACAGTTTCTGTACCGTCAATGACACGATGAGCAGTAGAAAGTAATTGTGCCGACTCAAGAATCATCTTGACAACATGCTTATCAACCATCCACTCAGCGGCTTGTCTAGGATCTTCAGACAGGTAGAATATGTTCATTATTTTCCTTCTTTAATCTGTTTACCCAATACTCGGCAAACTTATATTGAAAAAGAAATCGTTTGGGCTCATGCTCATAATTTGCAACGTTATCTTTAAAAATAACATTCATTCTGTCTAGAATTTCTTCTAGGTTACTCGGCGTCATAGTCAATCTTGTTAATGTATTTAAATTTTCTTTCTTCTGGCCAATCTGCTAGATAAGCATTATCCTCATCAAACACACGAAGATATTCTTTTTTACTGATCGAACGAACTGATGTAATTACTTCATCAACATGTTTCTGAGAAAATTCTCTTAGTGCATTTTTATCATCTTCAAAATCCAGTCTCATGACAACTTCATCAGCTGCATGATTTGCTTCCTTTGCATCAACTACATACCGCATACGAAAAATAGAAACGGTTTCAACTAGATATTTTGGCATAACAACTCCTAGAGATATTCAAGACCCTTTTCATCAAGGGTATAACAAACGTGTTTTATATTAAAGGTAGCGATTGCTCTTTGACAACCAACGCAGGGCTTTGCTAGTCCCTGAATGTGATATTCTTTCTGATCATTGGCCCACTTCATACGGCAAACATATAATTTTGCTTTGGCGATAATGTCAGTGCTATACTTACGCAGAGCATTATAGATTGCGTCTGTTTCTGCGTGAAGGAAAATAGCGTCCTCATTGCTTGCATACTTTTTTTGGAAGGGATGCGACTTCTTTTTGTTGGTTCCGATGGAAATTATTTCGTTTCGGTAAACCAAAGCGGCCGCCAGCCGCACGCCCGATATAGGTTCAAGCGACTCCGCAACCTTCGACAAAACTTTTAGTACATGCTTTTCTTTCATAATTCATTATAATACATCTAGACATTAATGTCAACTATGGCATTATAGTCAGCGATAACTGTCTTAGCAGCTTCAATCCAGTCATTTCTTTTCTTAATAAAAACTTGTGGAGCGTCGCTATCTACAGCGATGAGCACGACCAACTGAGAAACCGGAATGCCTGTGCGCTCTTCAAACATGACCGCATAGCAAGCACATTGCATGAAGTAGTCGTGAATCCAATCTTCTCGTTTAGCCTTGTTTGCCGTTTTAAAGTCGATAACAGAGAGCTTGCCATTCCACTTGGCAATGCAATCGACCGTACCTGCTACACCTAGATGCTCAGAATAAAGCGGTGTTTCCAGTGCATGAATATCGGTGACGTTTTCTTCTAGAAAAGGTCTGATGTTGTTGAATAGATCAATAGTGCCTATATCAGTATTTTCACCAAAGAAATCTTCTTCATTATTTAAAAAGTTCTCGCATACCTTGTGCAGCCTAAGTCCACGCCGTGCGGCCTTTGAAGAAATACGATTCGCTTCTTCCTCACCTACTTTCTTTCGCCATTCAATAAGCGAATCTTTTTTAAACCAACCCAGAACAGTTGTAACAGAAGGAAGCTTTTTGCCGTTGGGGGCGACATAGAGCCTCCCTCTGTCACTATCTACTTTATTAAGCGTAGGCAGCTTTACGTCCAAAGACTGGTGTTTGAACTGGATGCGATTCTTCATAACGTTCTCGTTTAATAATATATTCTTTTACTGTTGCACTTCTTACAATATCTTCAATACCAAATTCTACAACACCAAAACTATTCATGGTTGAAAGAATAGTTAGAAACTTGTGAAACCCTGTAGCCTCTCTCTTAAGATCATTTTGCCTGCAGTCACCTGAAAAGATGACTCGACAATTGTCTCCCACTCTTGTAATTACCGAATGTAATTCATCATCCACCATGTTTTGAAATTCATCAACGATAACAACGCAATCCTTAAGTGTAATTCCTCTCACGAATGATGAGGTCATAAACTCAATAATACCCTTCTTCTTCATCAGCCCATATGCATCGCCACGTCCTAGTAGCTCTGTACAAACCGCATTATAAGGCGCCTCATACACCGCTGACTTCTCGTCAGCACTTCCAGGTAGAAACCCCATTTCTCTTGTGGGAACTACAGAACGGACAATGATAATTTTATTATAAGTTGATTTTCCTGACAAGACTTCTTCTAGTGCTAGATACAGCGAGATAAATGTTTTGCCAGTACCTGCTGTACCGTACAAAAGCAAATTCTTCTCTGCATCATATAGGTCAAATGTTTTATGCTGATTTTCTGTTATGGGCTGTATACTGGCTAATCTAAACGAATTCTTTTCTTCATAGGACTTATTATTATTTGTGGTTTTGCGAGGCCTAGAAGGTTTTTTAGCCATGATGCTCCTTGTTACCAAGTGTTGATTTTGCTGTGGATATGTTTCTTTTTGATGGTCCTTAGAATATCACGAAAGGGCTCGGCAGGCTTAACACGCCCCATACGAACAGGGTCAGCTAGAGGAACAACAGAAAGGACTTGCGAGACGTCGGGGTTCTCTTTGAGAAATGATTCTTTAGCGGTAATGGACATAAAATCCTCCCACTGTTCGCCTGTTTTGTTATTAATAAACTCGTATGTTGGCATGATCACTCCTCACTAGTATTTATTTTCTTCATCATCCCAATCGTAGCCCTGTTCTTCTGCATGAGTCTTACAAAGAGTGCGAATCCACCCACCGCCAAGTGTTTTGCCAGGACTGCCGCAAACCTCGCATGTAACAGCACTCATAGCCTCTGCCATTTGTGACAGACCATCAATAAAATCATCGCCACCCTCATAATAGAAGCGAAGCGTCCCATACTTTTCTTTGACTTGAGTGGCAACAGGCGATTCCATATACTCAGTATTTTTAAACCAATCAGGAATATCAGATATAAGGAGTTTCATCATTTGTTCACGATGTTCTTTCGCTCTTTCCTCAGTCCAATACTTATCATTGTCAATTAGAGAAGATGGATAAAGTCTTTCATAATCTTCATTAAAAAGAGACCAATCACCATTTAGAGCTGCATCTCTAATTTTTTGATATTTAATATTACTCTCAACATTACGATTATGATTATCCACATGCGCTTTAATATTGGCACAAAGAGCATCGATAATATTAAACCAACCATCGCCACATTCAAAGCTAAATAGACTTATGGGAAGATGCGGAGGAACCCCTGGATTTGTCATCATAGTGAAAATTTCTGGGTATTTAGAAACAAGTTTTTCAGTTTTCATAATATGTCTCAATAAAACTCATCATCTTCATCATCACCCGTAAGATGGATGAGATCGTCAATGCTTTTTGTTTTTAAAGCATGAGTGATGCGCTTATTTCTCTTTCTTTCAATATATTCATCACGAGAGTAGTGTGGCATATCTGTCTCGTCCAGCTCGTCATAAAACCTATTATGATGCTGCTTCTTGCTCTTGCTCATTCTTCTTTGCCTTTTTCTTCTTGGTGGATACAACGTCAGCTGGTGTGACTGGAGGAGGAAGCAATTCTGGAAACGTCTTACGAACTAGGTCCTCTGTGATACCCTCATAAGGCATTTTCTTTGCTTTGACTGCTAGCAATAGCTTGGCGTCTGCAGGATCTAGTGACTCAAGCATATTGATGAACATGGCTTCTTTCTTTGCCGCAGGCAATCTAGGATTACCTTCACCTAGAAAGAGATACATTGTCTTGATTGAACTATACAACATACCTTGCTGATCTAGAAATTGACAAGGCTTATAAGGCGGATCGCCCTCGGGAAGATTCCAGACATAGCGCGGATCATACGCTAGTTGCAGTATAGCAATGACACCTTGATTGCGACCATGACTTGCAAGCATATTTTGCCGTTTAATAGGATCTTGTTCTTTTGTAATCCTATCAAAAATCTCAGAAACACCTAGTTGCATTTTTTTCTCCAGTATTAAAATTCACCGATAGACTCCATCAAATTTTTGAGACGATGCTCAATGAAATAGTTAAACAATTTACTACGATCTTTCTTTTGAGAAGAATGTTGCTCAATAACTTGAGAGCTGATATCCTCAGGAATATATTCCAGGTCAATCAATTGTTGGTTTCGCTTGTAATTTCGAAGCATTGTCTCTGTGCAAAACTGCTCAGGTTCTTGCAATACCCAAGAAGATAGCTTTTTAGTCGTAACAGGAGATTGCCTGCCGCCAATGACAAAGACGTTATCGGGAGAAAGAAAGTTGGGAATGCCATCACCGGTATCGCCGCGCATGATGTGTTCTTTAAGAAACAGATCGGGATTAGTACAGATGATGTACTTCTTTTGTACGGGACTAAATTGTTTGACATTGGGATACTTCTGCAATTGCGAGAAGTCCTTGTCACCCGAGAGAATTAGAATTTTTTCTTTATGGTTATATTCTTTGACCAGAGTAGCAATGATATCATCTGCTTCTGCATGTTCTACTTGAATGACTTTGTATGGAAAGTATTCTTTGAGTTCTTCACGAATCTTATTCAAAGTTTCAAAGATCGCATTCCAGTCGAGCTCTGAGGCCTCACGATCTTTCTTGCGGTTCGCCTTATAGTAAGGATAAACACGCTTGCGCCAATAGTTTTTATCATCACAAGCAATCACCAGATCGCCAAACTCTGCTGAAAACTTTGTTTTATATCCACGAATCGAATTCAAGACCATATGACGTACCAGATCCTCTTCGATCTGGATATTTTTGTGGTTTCCAATTTGCATCATGAGATTGGAAATCATCACCTGATTTAGATCTACGATAATCACCTTGTCATCCTTAAGGAAGTTACACTTATATTATAGTATGTTTATATCTAGTTGTCAAGCATCTTCTAGGTAGCTTTGAATATCTATTAGCTTTTCTGCAGCGTCTTGAAGGCCGTGGTGTACATTAAGACTCTTTAAGATTAAAGATTTTAGTGATTCTGACACCATAACGCAATCTTTCATGTATTTATCATCATCAAACTCAAAGCCGAGAACTTGCATTTTAAAAAACAATTCTTCAATAAGCTCGCCACTCATGTAGTTTACGAACTCTACTCTGTTCTTTTCCGCTTCTGCCTTCATTTCTTCCAATGAGGCAGTCGCAGCATAGTTGGTATTCACCTTTGGAAACTTAACAACATTAGAAGGCTTTTCTTTTTGTTTTTCCAATGTATGCTCCTTGTGGACGTTTTATTTATTTTTTAGATGATCTAGTAGAGCAGTCCACTCAGCTGCTTTTGCTTTCCAGTTATGAGCACGATCAGATTGCATTTTCTGCAAGCGTAAGTCGTTTACAAGCTCGTCACGTTGATTGCGAACCACTTTAATTGCTTGTGACAAAACTTGATAGAACGCATTGGCATGTAAATTAATATCTTCTTGCCATTGATACATCCACGTTAATCCCATTGCAGTTTCAGGTAGTGCAGCGTAGTTAGGATGTACACATAGCAATCCTGCAGACATGGCTTCAATTAGACATAGGCAAGATGTTTCTTTCCAAATAGAAGGATAAGCAAAGATATCTGCATTGATTAATGCCTTACGCAATTCCTCATTAGGAACCGTGCCATGATAATTGATTTGTGGATGTGCCTTACAAATATCAAATGTTTCTCTATGTTGTGCATCACGATTATCCCATCCATACAACTTGAATGATGAGTAAACATCAAGCTCAATGTCAGGATTGTTCTTTGCAAGTTCAACAAACACCGCAACCAAAATATCTAGACCACGATGTGGCGTGGGGTGATAAATGATTCGAATTTTATCATCCTTCTTAGGTGTAAGCAACTTGTCGCCAATATCAATAGGATCAATAGAATTTTTAATGACTGTTGATTCGCTATACTTTACGCCGCGGACAATATTGTATTGTTCCATTTGCCAATTTGATACGAATACAAGCTTATCAAATTTCTTACGAAACAGCGGATCGCTTAGACGAGCTGATTCAGGATCTTCTGGTAGATCATGTGCATAAAAGATATGCTTGCGATCAGGATCTAGATCTCGTACTCGAGAAAATACAATTTGAAACTTCTCAAGTAATTCACGAGGAACCGTGCCGTCATACAAACGATGCTGCAGCAGCTCTGTGCCACCTTTTGAATTTTTATTTAACTCATTAGTTTCAACTAGATCATGATTGCTCATATTATTCCTCTTGTGCTTCAATGTTCTTTAATAAAGTCCTGCAGGTCCCGCAGTCCATTCTGAGACAACAAATTTAAGATCTAAAATTCTAACATCGTCCTTCACAAGAAATGCCGTGGCTTGAAACCCTGCTGTAGCAATTGTGAATTCTTTTTCTTTGTGATTATTATCTAATTCTCTAATAGCATCTTTCATTAGATCGCGTGCTCGTTTACGCAATTCTGGCATAGTGGGTACAGATTCACCATCACTCCACTTCCAGTCCAATACTGTCATCACTTTATGGACTCGTTCAAAATCAAACCAATCCATAACTTCATCAATCAGTTCTTGATCAGTCATTCTTCTTCTCCCTCAAGATTTTCATAATAAAGCCCAGCAGTTTCTAGGCACAGTGCTAGAATGGCATAGGGGCTAATACGCACCAAAATGGTGACTATAATCCACTTAACGAAGATCGCCTTCTTCCTTTCCCACCAAGTTAAATCAGATTCCTTCATGAGATTTATGAAACTCAGTTACAGAATCTTTACGAAAAGAACGCCAACCTGCGGCTTCAATATCCCATACGGCAATTACGTCAGGATTAGGCTTTTTCTTTTGAATATTTTCTTCTAGATCAGTTTGCTTGGGAAGCAATGATTCTTTAAGAGTGCAATGCATTTTGCGAACAGTGCCATCTTTTTTAGTAAAGATTACTAGGCAAGATCCATTTTTTAAATCATCCAAGTAGGAGTCGGGAAGAGTCGTCATTATTTAACCTCTCAAGTAGATTACCATAGTCGCCAATATATTCATCATTATAAAAAATTTGTGGAATAGTTCGTGCATGTGGAACCATTTCTAGAAGGATTTCTCGAGTCACATCTCGACCCACTTTCAATTCAACGTATGGGAGGCCTTTGCTTTCAAGTAAGCGCTTGGCAGCGTCGCAATAACCACAATTGTCCTTACTATATATTTTATACATGATATCTCCTTTAATGTCAATCCTTTTGCTTATAGAAGATGTGCTCTCCTATTTGTCTTGTCTTTTGATAAACTCTATTCCAGGTTGGATTCACCGAGGTGCTATGATAGAATATAGCACCCCCTGTTACATCGTTCAAGTTTTTGAGATAAACATTCTCGGCGACTTTATAACTTTCGGTATATGCATCTAGATCAGAAATCATCTTCCTAGGTTGACATACCCAAGAGAATTGGCAAACGCCTGCTTTCTTTTGTTGAATGACAGCACAAGGTGTAGATGCATAGTAGTCATTGCTGACTCGATTCATCACAACATTATTTACCGCAATCTTGCCTTGCACGGATTGATTAGCTGCTTCAAAGTATGTATTTTCAGCAAGACATCGAATTTGTTTTTTATCATTAGCATTAAGCTTGACAGGAACTCGAACGATGACTTCTTTCTCTACAATCTGCGGGACTTGCACGACTACAGGCTGCATCATCATGGATGCTATCATGATATATATTGCGAAAAAAACTAGTGCAAGAAAATAAGAGTGAAAAGGATTTTGCTGTCCATGTTGCCATGGACTTTTGAATAAGCTTAACATGTTTTTACTTCCTATGTGTGTGTTAATAGAACTTTTGAATGTCTTTTCTATTAATGATCACGTTATTGACATAGTACTGATCGTCTGACATTGTCCACCGATCACCTTTAACAATCATGTACCAGCCTCCAAATTCTTGGATTTTGATACCATTTTGTTCAAAGAAAGATCTAAGTGCAACCAACGAATGCATGAGGAACCCATACTGTATTTATATAAATTAAGATTTGTCTAGTTGTCTGACACGATAGAGTCGAGTTAGTGTATGAGTTCACTCGCCATAAAGGCAACTCTATCTGTGTTTCGCTGGGCTTTCACCAGCTCATCAGAGACATTGTGCATTCTCCCTGCCGGCGGTACTTTCCATTCACCATACCAAGCAAGTAATCAAGCAAGTGGTATGGTATCCGCTACTCGACACAGGGAGACTTTCGTGCTGCTAACGCCCGTTAGGTTTGACGGCAGTATTGCTACTGGAGACCATTGACGCTCAACCTTGCGGAAGCTACGTTGTTCTCAAACCACCCGTAGATGTCACTCTACTTCTTATCGTGCGGGTCACACTATCCGTTGACAACGGAACGTTAAGATGATCGTTATGGACAGCTATAACCCAACTGTCGTTTGCTTTTCTATGATTGATTTATTTGAGACGCGACTCTCTTTTTATACAACCAAAACCTGTGCATAACATTGACTAGTATGTTAAGCATGCAGAGGAAAACATTATCTAGGTGAACACTAAATTTTTCCGATCAAAACCTTTTACTTACTTCAAACACTACAAAATAGGTTGATTGTTTGCACTATTTGCTACGTCTCACCTTCAGGTGTCTAGAACTGAAGTTTTCTATTGGCGCAGTTACTCAGGCTTTGCGATCACCCATGGCTTACAAACAATCAAAATTAAATTTTAGTCTAGACGAGCATCCTGTAAATTAGAATAAAAAAGCCCTACCACAGTCGACAATGTGAAAGTGATCATCCACGCTGCACTATAACTAATGCCAAACAATAGCATCCACAGAGCAGAAACACTTAAGAAAACAACAGCAAGGCTTAAAAAAATTCCAACAAAAACTGCAGTCTTACGAGCAGCAACCAGATATACATTCTTAGGCATAAGCAACTCCTATAGTAAACAGCATACAGAAAAACACTTCTATTGTCAAGAAGATTGTGTCCATTAACCCCAATCCTTCTTGTTTCCTGACTTCTCGTTGTCTACGTAGCCAACAGCGTACTCCACAATCTCTGCGGTGGTCATGTCTGCGAGATCGACACGAGGTGACAGGTGAGTGTCACCCACGAAGTAGTGCGGATCGAAAGGACGCCCATAGTAACTGTCCGCAGCGCCACGATCATAGGGACCGCCATGGCGATCATTGTAATTCGACATAGACGTAACGTCCATACCAAAGATTATTCGCTTGTTCATCATTCTGCATTTCCTTGTCATTCATCATGTATTAATAATAAGAAATTCTGGAATTAAATGCAAGCATTTTTTAAAGAAAACTACAAACTAAATGTTCTTAGAAATCAATGAGTTAGAAATTCTAGTAAAATCAATGAGTTAGCCCACCGGTCTGGAAGCGTTTTAAAGCGGTTCTGAGCGGGTTATGGGGGGTCTGGGCGATGATTCAGGTTGAGTCTATCTAGTTGGCAGCGGGCCTACATACTTGACATAGGCAGCAGTCCAGTCCTTGGCGATATCCTTCTGGACTTGTGCCAGATCAGCCTTATCTGAGCAGACCAAGGCGTGAAGTTTGTTTTCTAGAACGTCTTTGGTGTGAGCATTTAGTGGCACGGTATCATAGGATTGCGGCCAGAGGTTTTTAATGTCATTAGCTCCGCCAAGTTCTAGAGAAATAAGATGATCAATCTCGAAGCGTGAATCTGCTGGATTGAGCTTGTATTCTGCAAAAACCTTTTGCTTGGTTGCCACTGATACATTACGGATACCCGGCTGTGCAGTATATCCTTTGACACAAATAACTGCTTTGGTTGCTTCAGGATTTACAACACCAGGAGTTAGTGTAGCATCAGGCCTGATAGGTAAAGGTGCAGCTCCACGAGCCTCGCGAGCATAAGCGACAAGCAATAAGATGCCTGTAAAGATTGCTAGTACAAATCCAAACCAAAGTTCTTCTTTAAATTTTTTATTCATTAGTCCCAAAGCCCCCGATAATATTTGCCAAACAAAACTAGCCCTCGTTGAATACGCTCATCATGTTTTTTGTGACCCTCAAGATCATACTTACTAGTATCGTTGGGTCCTTTTACCATTTCGTAAGCGACTACTCCTTCGTGTTTAGTCCTAGACTTCATATCTTCCGGCACGCCGATATGATTTCCGTCTTTATCTAGTGCTTGCCAAAAAATTTCTGCTGCACCAGAATGAAACTGTGAGGCGTTGTTTTCATCAGTAAGTTGAGTAAATGTCCAAATCATCTCATCGATGATCCAATCCCAACGCTTGTGATGATTGTCATCAATATCCCACTCATTTTCTTTTGGTGGGGCACTGGTAGAACGAAGATGTTTCGGAACATCTTTATCATCAACACACGGCGATCCAAGCTTGGTTGCTTTTAATTGAATGAGCATCGGAAGAATGATTCTAGAAAGAGTATTCTCCATACCCCAAGTATCATATGAGTGAATCTTGATTTTGATCTTACGCTTTTTTTTGCTTTCGATCCATTCGCAAATCTTCAAAAGCCAAGAGTCATCGCCATAGCTGTCTTCAGCAAGCCAAGATCCAAACTTATGACAAAGATCACGATGTCTAGAATCATCTTCTTTCTGAAACCAAGACAAGGGTTTGAGAAGGAACTCAGCAATTTGATATGGCCCAATCCAATTGGTATACGGCCCAATATATACTTTCATAATAAACCTCTAGATTTCAACAATAACCACTCTTGGCTTGATTCCTGTCAAGCGATACAGCATTAGTCGTATGTTACCTGTGATCACTCGATAGACAGGAGAAGGCTTTCCCAGCATAGCAAGCCCTTCTTTCGTTCTGATACGAATGATAATAGGTGCTGGTATTACCAGATTCGATAACGATTCAAAATCTTTATCAATAGTTTTTGCTTCTGGAGTAGATTTTATCTTTGCAAATTCTCTGGAGAAAGAAACAAAAGTATCTGTATACCAGGATCTACTATTTTCAATCTGTCGCCAAGTCCCTTGAGTCAAAGGAATATGTCGAGCATCTTCATAGTTACGAGCAATCTTTAAAAGCACATCAATCTTTTTTCTCTCATATTCATTTCTAGGTCCTGTTCTAGGAACTATTGAAGTTACAAAAGATTCAAAATGCTTGACAACGTCTTTATATGATGATTTTGTCCAAAAAGGCATTATACCACCATATCGTAGAAACGACCTGTCTTCTCACCTACGGCTCTTATACGATTCTTGGGATATACTTTCTTGGCGGCATTCAACGCCCATGCAATAGTTTGAGCATTGTTTTGAATGCCGCTTTGAAACTTACGCCAGCTATTAGCTCCATCAAGAAATTCTAGAGCAATAGGCTCAGGGCTTTCTTTTGCTGACTCGTCTAGAAACTTTTTGAACGCTAGCATGATCGCTTTCTTCTTTGGCGTCGGGTGTAGTATTTATAGCAGGTTTCTTTTTGCCAAAAATTCTATCCCAGTTTTCACTAAACGTATTAACGTCAACGCTAAGAGGTCGTGGTGTAGAACCTTTGCCAGCCATTATGCTTCTGCCGTATCTGACTTATCCATCTTGAGACGCTTTTGCTTGCTGATCTTGTGCGTCAAGTGTGCTTCAATCATATCACGCTTCCAAGAACCTGCTTCATGCTTATCAGCGAATTTGGTGAGTGTCCATATGCGCTTTAAATAGCGTGGAAATACTGAATTAAAATCTGAACGGTTTGCCATACTATATCCTCATGTTAAAAATGTTCGGTTCATCTTTCCCTTTGCTGCAGCAAAGTGCTATGCTGTACATCATAGCTGAATCCTTATAAGGCCCGTCGTCTTACGACATACCCTACACCGAAAGGTTGGGCGGCCATTTATTTATGTTGGTGCCTAGTGTAGGACTCGAACCTACGTTGTTGTATGCCTCCTTACAAAAGAGGTGCTGTCGCCGCTGAGCCAACTAGGCTAAAGCTTTGTTGTTTTAATGCTTGTATGTTCTGTTTCTGGATCGTGATGCACATGATGAGCATGAAACATCACATCTGGATGGTCATGCTTCAAAGATAAAAAGTGTGACAAATTATCTGCTGAGTCATCATACAAATGCACATTTTTGAGATCATGTTTCTTGATAAGACCCGAGATTACTTTCCTTTTTGTTTCAGGAGGAGGTCCTGGTAAATTTCCAGCACGATGGACATGGATCTTGTTAATATCAATTCCATGAGTCCCCATGAACTTCTTAAACTTTGGTTGATCATCAAAGTCAGAACGAGCAGTTACAATTGCAGTTTTGCCGCCACGATTATGAATTGCTTTCATCTTAGCAATCATTTTATTAATTGGCTTTGCTGTTTGGTGTAGTTTGCTAGATGACCGAAAGTCGCTATAATCATAAGAATGTCCAGGAGGCAACTTGTGCGAATTGTACTCCTGGTTTGCTAGACTATGCACTCGTTCACCATTCTCATTATTAACATGAACCTTTAACTTACTAGGATCATGAGAAAACAAAGTTTCATCTAGATCAAACAAATGAGCCGAGTTGCTTTCTTCGGTTAAAAAAGTATTGAAACTGTCCATGATCTTCTCGTTGTTATAATTTTTTATTTATAGTACAAGGAGAATGATTTAATGTCAAGCAGATTTTAACTTGCTGGTAAAAACATTGGGGTGGCGAATCTTAAGACGACTCACAATCTCATTCCAATACTTTCTTGCCCATTCACTCTTGCAGTTATCGCGAGCAGTGACAGCAGCCGCCATACGAGCGAGCACGAGATCTTTTTCAGCGTCCATTACGAAGATACTCAAGAACGTTTTCTGGAGACGAGATACCATAGGGGTCCTCATCATGATTATCACACTTGCCAGGTTCAATGAACCATTTTTCAATGCGACCATGATCTACAATAACGGCATAGCGCCAAGAACGCAATCCAAAGCCGAGATTGCCCTTACTGACTAGCATGTTCATGTGGTAAGTGAACTCATGATTTCCATCGGGAATCATTTTAATGTTCTTGATGCCCTGTGACTTTGCCCAAGCATTCATAGTGAAAGCATCATTCACCGAGATGCAATAGATTTCATCAATGCCAAGAGACTTAAATGTCTCATAGTTATTCTCGAACCCAGGAAGCTGCATAGTCGAGCAGGTTGGTGTGAATGCACCTGGCAGCGAGAATAAAATGACACGCTTGCCTGAGAAATATTCGAATGAAGTAACATCTTGCCAACGATAGGGATTAGGACTTTCAATCGACTCATCACGAACTCGTGTCTTAAACACAATACTAGGAACTACAACTGGATACATAACAACTCCTTATTCATTCATCAATCTTTCGAAATGTTCTTCCCATTTTTCAAGAATGTCATCACGAACATCTTGCGCTCTTAAAGCCTTTCTTGCAAGATAAGCCTCAAAGGAAATAAATTTAGCAATACGCAATAATGATTCCTCATAGGCCTCAACTCGCTTTTCTAGTTCTTTGCAGTCTTTACACTTCATTCATATCCTTTAAAACGTATGGTGGACCGTGAGAGAATCGAACTCTCAATCATAGCTTGCAAAGCTATTGTTATCCCATTTAACTAACAGCCCGAATTGGCTGGCGAGGTAGGGATCGAACCTACGACCAACGGATTAACAGTCCGCGGCTCTACCGCTGAGCTACACGCCAATAACTTAAATCATTCTCAACATGCCGATTATACGGCTTATTTAATAATGTGTCAACCACAAACCATTCGGCGCAATTCAAAAAATTTATCTAGGTGCATTCGAAGGTTATCATCAAGATCAAGATACGCTTGAATATTGCTCATACCAGCAACTAGTTGTTGCATTTCTTTTTCACTAAGAAGATGAGACAAAGCATAAACGTAGGTATCTGCAGGATCCTTACTATTATATATGATCCACTTTAGAGCCTCAGGAAAGTTCTCGTGATCACGCAACTCCTTGATCATCTCAAGAGTCGTCTTAGTGTCTTTGAGTTCTGGTTTACGAAAATTTACTTCAATAACGTTACTCATATGATCACCAAAATAATCCAAAAAGACTATATGCCAGCATAACTAGAACAAAAAAGAAAAATAAAATTGTAATACCAGAAACCAGCAATATAAAAAGACGAAGAAAACAATAAAATACCGCCAGGAAAAAAAGTATTTGTAATGTTGTTACCATAAAATTATTCTTCAATCGCGGCAGTCACAATTTTATTTAAAAGATTTTTTGTGATGCGATTATTGAATGCTTCAAACTCATAAAGAACATACCAAACTATAATGGTGATTGACAAACACAATGCAGTCATGTTATTGAGTTTATAATAAGATTCTGATGCAAGAACAAGTACTCCAAGATAAGTTATAACCCAAATTTTGCGCCAAAAACTTGTCAATTCCCAACCGTATTTTAGATATTCAACAAGCATCACTTCTCCCCCCGTGC